>Ga0209403_10006232_pt1 | contig 12166 bp, 9 predicted proteins | sample ArcticOcean_MG_C_8_FD_187440 | JGI IMG/M metagenome (GOLD analysis project Ga0209403, IMG submission 187440) | Marine microbial communities from western Arctic Ocean - ArcticOcean_MG_CB11_86 (SPAdes) (version 2) | ecosystem: Environmental > Aquatic > Marine > Oceanic | place: Arctic Ocean... | reverse complement strand
CGTTTCGCCAAACGCGTATGCGATCTTCGGTGTACCCTGTACCCGGTCGTCCCAGGCGGTGAGGTATTTCAACGTAATATTCTTCGCCGACGCGGCGGTCGGCAGCGCGATTGCCATTGCGGCGGCCGCAAGTGTTGCGTGATGTAATTTCATTTCGTGAGCTCCCGTGTTGTAAGGCATGCCGAATTGTTGCCGGCACGATTATTATTATTCTAATGGTATGGGCGCGATATCCGGGGGTCAACCCGAATCGATAGGTATCGAAGTATTTCGACGGATATCGAAACAATCGGCGCCGCAACAAAATTCCCAAATCGACGGCTGTACGGGCTAAAACATACATATGTCCGATACCGATGCCGTGTTGTTCGCCAATGAAGCCTTCTACCGCGCGTTCGCCGACCGCGATGAAGAGGCGATGGAAGATTTGTGGTCGGCCACTGCGCAGGTTGCCTGTCTGCATCCCGGTTGGGGTCCGCTATTCGGCCGCGACGACGTCATGGAAAGCTGGATCGCGATTATCCGCAATCCGGTTTCGCCGCCGCTTCTGTGCCATGACGCCCGGGCCCAGGTGCATGGCGATACCGCCTGCGTGATCTGTTTCGAGGAGATCGCGGGAAATTTTCTGGTCGCGACGAATGTTTTCGTCCGCGAGGGCCGGGTCTGGAAAATAGTGCATCACCAGGCCGGGCCGACATCGGTCCGCCCGGAGATCGAGACAAGCAGCCCGGCTGCTCCGTTGAATTAGAATTTCCGTCACGTCGATATCGCGGCTGCTTCTTCCGGCCCCTCTAAAACAAAAGGCCCCTGCCGTCATGCAGACGGCAGGGGCCAATTAAGAGTGCCTGTCGGAAGTGCCGGCGCTTACTTCAGGCTTTTAGGCGCGTCGCCGTTGGCTTTCGCCATTTCATATAGTTTCATGACCCGCGGCGTGGTTTTCTTGTTGAAGTTGATCGCGAAGTTCCAGACGCCTTTGGTAAAGCCGGCGTTCATCTTCTTGTAGACCTCGGGGTCAAGATGGGTTTCCTTGACGCCCTTTTCCTTCAGCAGTCCGATTTCCTTGATTGTGGCCGCTTGAAAAACGGCTGGCGCTGACTTTTCGAGGTCGTGGCCGAGTTTCAAAAGCATCGCCTGATCGGCCTTTGAAAACTTCTTGAATCGGTCCATGTTCATGGTGATGGTGTTGGGAGAAATCCCGAACCTTGGGCGCATCATGTATTTGGCCTGCTCGAACCATTTGAAGTCCATCGCGCCCACGACTGGCCAGGCCGCCCCTTCGACGACACCCTTCTGCAACGCCGCATAGATTTCGCCGCCATTCAGATTGACCATCGATCCGCCTAGCGGAACGATCACCGGTTTGTAGAAACCGTTGGCGCGGATTTTTCGGCCCTTCAGCGGAAGTGCGCCCTTCGACAGTGGCCGTTTCAGCATGACCTGGAATGTATCGGTCCCCGTGCCGCCGACGACCATGGCGATTAACTTCTGGTTAAACCGGCCCATTTCCCCGTCGAAATAGTCCCAGTAACCCTTCTTGCGCCAGTCCTCGGTATCGGCGTGAAGTGCGAACGCCGCCATCGTCACCCCGGTGGTGCCGACATAATACGGGGCGACCGACAGGTTCATGTCGAACACGCCGCGCGACGTGGGCTGGAACTGCTGTCTCGATTTTATCACTTCGGGGCCAGAGAACTTCATGGATATCCGGCCATTCGTGGCTTCCTTGACCATGTCGCCATACTTATAGGCGATAAAATGAGTGCCATGGTAGCGGTCGTCCCAGGCGGTGAGAAACTTGAGCGTAATACTCTGAGCGGAGGCCGCCGTTGGCAGCACAATCGCGAGTGCTGCAGCCGCAAGTGTAAATTTTCGAATATTCATGAATTCTCTCCTATGTTGAAGTTTAATTGGACATGCACCGGAATCTTCTTGAATTGCGATTATGATATTGGACGAGTCTAAAGAGATCAACGAGATTAGATAGATTGCAAATTATTGCGCCGGCCGTGAGTGTTTGATTTTCCCGGCGGCGTGGGATTTGACTTTCTTATGTCCGTTACCGTTATCGCGGCGAAAGCCGGGATATGGAATGGCGTCACGAACGGCGCCCGAATGACAACTAAGGGCAAGGAGCGCGACCCACGAGAAACGCCGCGTCCTCTAATCCTTCATGCCGAACAGCGATCTGAACGAGCGGACGATCTGGTTCCACATCACGCGGAAGGCCATGCCGCCGACCTGCGCCGGCGCCGCCACAGGCGCTGCCGTCGGGGCGTCATTTGCCGCAGCTTCGGCGTCCGCCGGCATTTCCGCCTCGATCTTCTGCGACAGGTTGGTTGCGAACTGGCCAATAATCTGGCCGGCCAGATCCTGGATCATCCCGGCGCCGCGGCCGTACTGGGCGACAGATCCCGACAGCTGCAGATCGGTGTGAATTTTCACCGTCGATCCGGCGTCCGACGGTTCCAGATGAAAGGCGACATTGGCGTTCGCGCCGCCGCGGCCCTTGGCGTCGGCCCCCTGGGCTTTCACGGTCGCTTTATGGGCGGTATCGTCGACATCCTCGAACGACGCCGCGCCCTGAAAGGTCAGTGAGACCGGGCCGAGCCGTACCGACACCTTGCCCTTGAACGTCGTGTCGTCGACGATCTCCGTCAGCTCGGCGCCGGGCATGCACGGCGCGATACTTTTGATGTCCATAAGGGTGGCCCACGCCTTGTCGGGCGGCAGCGGCACCTCAAAGCTGTTATCGAATTCCATTCCTTGCGTCCTTCTTTTTGCAGTCTTTTATTCGGCCGCCTGTTGCGTCCCCGCCGCCTGGATCGCCTGCCAGATGCGGTTCGGCGATGCCGGCATATCCAGCGTGCGAACGCCACGCGTCGCCAGCGCGTCGCACACCGCGTTCATCACCGCTGGCATGGCGCCGACGCAGCCGGCTTCGCCGGCCCCTTTGATACCCATCGGGTTGGTCGGCGTCGGCACCTCGTTCTCACTCATCTCGAAGCTCGGGCAATCGTCGGCGCGCGGCATCGTGTAATCCATGAACGAGCCCGATATCATCTGGCCGGATTCGTCATCCCATACCATGTTCTCGCACATGATCTGGCCGATCCCCTGCACGGCGCCGCCATGGATCTGGCCGGCCAGCAGCAGCGGATTGATGATCGTGCCGACATCGTCGACTATGCAATAGCGCACCATGTCGGTGCTGCCGGTATCGGGGTCGATCTCGACCTCGGCAACGTGACAGCCATTCGGGAATGTCGGCGCAGGCGGCGACCATGCCGCCCATTCATCGAGCCCGATCTCGAACCCCGGCGGGGCGGTCATGAAGTTTTGCGCGTGCTTAGCCGCATCCATCAGGCTCATGTTCTTGTCGGTGCCGGCGACGGTGAAGGTGCCGTCGTCGAATTCGATATCTTCGATCGCCACCTCGAGATGATGGGCGACGACGATCTTGCATTTTTCGACGATTTTCTTCGAAGCCATCTGGATCGATGCGCCGCCGACGCCGGACGAGCGTGACCCGAACGTGCCGGTGCCGGCCGTCGAGACATCTGAATCGCCCTGGGAAAGGCGCACCTGTTCGAATTCGAGACCCAGCATGTCGGCCAGCATCTGGCGGAAAATGGTTTCATGTCCCTGGCCATGATTATGAGTGCCCATGATCAGCGTGACCGTGCCTGACGGGTCGAACCGGATCTGCGCCCATTCGGGAGGTCCGCCGGCGGATTGTTCGATGCAGTTGGCGATGCCGATGCCGCGCAGCATACCGCGGCTGGCGGCTTCTTCGCGCCGACCGGCAAACCCGGCGTACTCGATCATGTCCAGCGCGCCGTCCATGTTCTTCTCGAACTCGCCGCAGTCATAGGTAAACAGGAACCCGGTGCTGTAGGGCTCGCTGATCTCGGGAATCAGATTTCGGCGGCGGATTTCCGCGGCATCGATGCCCATCTCGCGCGCCGCCATATCGATAACGCGCTCGACGCAATAGACCGCTTCGGGCCGCCCCGCCCCGCGATAGGGGCCGGTCGAATTGGTGTTGGTGAACACGGCCGTGACGTGGGTATAGATCGATGGTGTCTTATAGGTATTGGATAGCGAACCGAGATTGTTGGTCGACGAATGCGGGCCGAGCAGCGTCAGATAAGCGCCTATATTGGCGATTGTGGACACCCGCAGCCCGAGAAAAATCCCGTTTTCGTCGAGCGCCAGTTCGGCGGTCGCCACATTGTCGCGTGCCTGGTCGTCGGACTGGAACGAATCCGTCCGGTCGCCGGTCCATTTCACCGGCCGGCCGAGCAGCTTTGCCGTCCACAGCACCAGAATATTTTCCGGATACGGGCCCGACCGCATGCCGAACGCGCCGCCCATGTCCTCGGATATCACCCGCAGCTTGTTCTGCGGCACCTTCAGGATCGGTTCGGCCATGGCCGTCCGCACGCCGTGCGGCCCCTGCGTGCCGGTGATCAGCGTATAGCGTTCGTCATAGGGGTCGAATTCGCCGATACAGGCCCGCGTTTCCATTGGGGCGACCGAAACCCGGGTGATATTGATGTCGAGTTTGGTGACATGGTGGGCGCTGGCGAAGGCCGCTTCGGTCTTGTCCTTGTCGCCCATCTCGAACACAAAGCATACATTGTCAGGCGCCTGGTCCCACACTTGGGCGGAATCGGGGTCGAGCGCCTTTGCCGTGTTGGTGATGGGTTTCAGCGCTTCATAATCGACGACGATAAGCTCGGCCGCGTCCTGCGCCTGTTTGGCGGATTCGGCCACCACCCAGCACACCGGGTCGCCGACCATCTTGACCGCGCCGGCGCGCAGCGCCGCGTTCGGCGGGATGAACATGGGCGATCCGTCAGCTTTGTTGCGCATCACCGCGCACGGAATATTGCCGAGACCCGACGCCGCGTAATCATCACCTGTCCAGACGCCGAGCACGCCGGGTGCAGTCTTTGCCGCAGACGTGTCTATCGACGCGACGTTGGCGTTCGCATGGGGCGATCGCAGCACGTAGCCGTATGCCTGGTGGGCCCGGTTCAGATCGTCCGAATACCGCCCGCCGCCGCGCAGCAGTCGCGGATCTTCCCATCGCGGTACGCCTTGGCCGATTCCGAATTTGGTCATCCCGTTCCCCTTATCGCGGAGTTGACACCTGTGCTTTTTGTGTAGCGCTCACGGCGGCGGCGCGCAAGGTGGGCGACCGCCTCAATCGAGCGGGTCAGACGATCAGCAGTAGCAAAATCCCACCGACAATGGCCAGACAACCCGCCATTTCGCGTTTGTTGATCCGCTCCTTAAAAACCAGGATCGTCGAGGCGAAGGTAAACAGCATTTCAATCTGGGCGACGGCCTTCACGATCGCGGCTTTCTCAAGCGTCATCGCCGTAAACCAGCCGAACGACGCGGTCGCCCCAACGAACCCGACCGCCAGCGCCGGCTTCCATGCCGCCGCGATTCGGCGCAATTCTCCGGGGTCGCGGATCGTGATGAAGACCAGCATGATGATGGTCTGGAAGGTGATGGCGGCACACAGGGTGACCGCGCCCTGGACCAGAAAATTCGGTCCCTGCAGCGACAGCGAGGCGCCGCGATAGGCGACCGCTGCGATACCGAAAAAAGTTCCCGAACAAAGCCCGATGGCCACGCTGCGGCTCGCCAGCGACAGAAACAGCGCGCTCGGATTAAGCTGCGTGCGGGCGACCGATATCAGCATCACCCCGGCGACCGATATGGCGATCGCCAATAGCGCCGCCCAGGAGACGGTTTCTGACAGGAAGATCAGGCCGAACAGCGCCGCCTGTGCCGGCTCGGTCCGCGAATAGGCGGTGCCCACCGCGAAATTGCGGAAGCTGAACAGATGGATCAAAAGCGCCTGCGCCGCGATCTGCGCAAGCGCCGCCAGCACCACCCAGCCGGCGAACGCGACGTTGAACTCCGGCAGCGGATAGCCCATGCCGTGATACAGGATCGCGAGAAACAGAAACGCGAACGGCAGGCCAAAACCGAAGCGCACGAAGGTCGCGCCGGTGGTGCCGATCCGGCCCTTCAGATATTTCTGCAGCGTCGAGCGCACGTTCTGAAAGAACGCCGCCGCGACGGTGATCAGGACCCAGGTTTCCATTTATAAGGTGCATGAACTTTCTTCAGCCGGCACGCAACTCTTCGACCACATCACTTTGTCGCCCCGGTCCCCGGATCAGGTCCGGGGCAGGCCCGTGCCGGGGTACCAATGCGTTTTGTTTAAGTCCGGTCGCCGAACCCGGCGGGGGCGGAACATCCGGCGGCGGCTTCATCCGCCGCCAGCGCGGTGTCCCACTGCCGGCCGATAAACCGCTTGCCGTTCCACCCGTCGGATTGCCGGGACGCCAGCCACATGACGGGCGCGCGCATTACCACCGGATCGATCAGATTGCCGTCGGCGCCCGAGCGGCCCGGATCGCCCGGATTGCCGGGCAGCAAATTGGTGTCTGCCGCGCCGCCGGGGATCAGGATGTTGCAGGTAACTCCGGTGCCGTCGAGATCTTCGGCCCAGCAGCTCGTGTTTGCCTCCATCATCGCCTTGGTCGGGCCGTAAGGCGAAAATCCGGCGCGCTGCATGGTGTGGATCGACGTGGTGACATTGACGATGCGGCCCCAGCCTTTTTTCAGCATGTGGGGCGCAGCCTCGCGCGCCATCTGAAATCCGCCACTGACGTTGGTCTCGATGATCTGGGCCCAGGTCTCGGGCTTTACGTCCCAGAATTTCGTCGGTGTGCGGTTGAATGTTTCCGATACCAGCAGCATGCCGACGCCCGCATTGTTGACCAGAATGTCGACGCCGCCGAATTCGGCTGCCGTGTCCGACACGATCTCGGCGCATTGCACCGGGTCGCGAATGTCGGCGATCATAGCCTTGACGCGGCCAGGCAGGTCTTTGGTCTCGCTCTCGATGTCGTCGGCGATATGCATGGCGGCGGTCACATTGGCGCCGGCGCTGGCCAGGGCCAGCACCATGGATCGACCGAGCCCGCGCCCGCCGCCGGTGACGATACAGGTGGTGCCGCTAAGATCGATGTTTGTCATGTCTGGTGTCCCCGTTTCGTTTCGATCATTTGGGTGAAAATAGCATACTTTGGGCTGTGCCATCATGACGCGGCCGTCACAACCGTCCCTGCACCGTTCTCAATCGGAGCAGGATCAGCATTAGCAGGCAGGCGACACCGAACATCATAAACAGAGAGGTGTCGAAATTGCCCGTCGCATGGGCAAGCGCACCCATCGACATTGGGCCCAATACGCCGCCGATTTCGCCGACCGAGAAATAAAGGCCGCTGGCGGCGCCCACGCGGCTGGTATTACCGTCGCCGCTTTCGATAAGCAGCAGGATCGAGATCGACGTCATCGCGCCGCGGCACATGCCCTGCAGCACCAGCCCGATGGCGAGCATTGGCCCGCTACCGGCCCAGATCAGCATTGTGGCGATGGCGGCGCAAATAAACAGGGCGAACATGATCGCAAAGCGCCGGTCGGGCGTAGCCATCCGGGGCAATGTCAGAGAGGCGACCATGCCGAACAGGGTCGGTATAGCCGCCCAGTACCCGGCTTCGGTCGGCGTCATGCCATAGGATCGCAGCAAATCGGGCAGCCAGTGGTTCATGCCGTGATTGAAAAACAGAATGAACAGCGCCATCAGCAGGACAAGGCGGACGATGGGGTCGCGTAGCAGTTCGACGAAGACATCGCGTGACCGGCGCTTCTTCTCGGCCTTCAGCAGGGCTTCCATCGCCCGGCTCGCCGGGTTTGCGCTGACGACGAGCCAGACAAGCCCGACGGCAACGATAAAGACCGCATAGGCCACCATCAGGTCGCGCCAATTGCCGCCGATCGCCGGCAGGAACACGCTGTTGGTCAGCGCCACGGCGACGATGCCGCCGGTCGCATTGCCGGTGAAATAAATCCCCATGGCGAGGCCGCGTTCCTTGCCGGTGAACCACACGGCAACCACCTTGGGTGCGCCGGACGAGATCAGCGGCCCGCCGATTCCGAACACCATAACGGCCAGCAGCAGGGTAACATAGTCGTCGGCAAACCCACGCAGCGCGACCGAAAGCGCGATCACCAGAATGGACACGAACATGGTGACCCGCGGACCGAATTTGTCGAGCAGGCTGCCGCAGGGAACCGAACAGAAAATATACGTGAGCTGCCAAGCCGCGAGCACCATTCCCATTTCGCCCCGGTGCATGCTGAGATCGGCCATGACCTGGTAGACCAGCGGTGCGATCGAGGCGATCGCCAGTGCGAAGGCGAAATACAGCAGCCAGACGCCGCCCAGCATCGCCCAGCGATAAGGATGCGGTGGCTCAGTCGATGTCGTATCGGTGGAGAGGGTGGGGAGGAGTGCCATCTGCAGGGTTTAGGAGGTTTTTGCGGGAGAGGGAATACGGATTGATCACAGGGCCGCCGCCGCTCTTCTAAATGCGCCGTTGCCGGCTCCTTACGACGACGGCCAATCGGTAAAATACTCATCCTGGGGGATGGTGCAGGGATCGTCTCGAAGGATAGGGATTTTTCGCCGGGCGACCCTAAAACAGTCCTTCGACCCGGCCGCCTTCGCCGAGCTGGATCGAATTGGCGGCGGGGACGCGCGGCAGGCCGGGCATGGTCATGACGTCGCCGCAGATCGCGACGACGAATTCGGCGCCTGCGGACAGCCGGACTTCGCGCACCGGCACGATATGGCCCGTCGGCGCTCCTTTGAGATCCGGGTCGGCGGAAAAGCTGTACTGGGTTTTAGCCATGCAGACTGGCAAGTGACCGTAGCCTTCGTCCTCCCACCGGTTGAGCTGGTCCTGCAGGCTTTTGTTGGCGACGGCCTCGGAGGCGCGATAAATCTCGCGCGACACGACGTCGATTTTTTCGAACAATCCCATGTCGTCCGGATACAGAGGCTCGAACGCCGCCGTGCCGCCATCGGCGATCTCCACAACCTTGCGGGCGAGCGCTTCGGTCCCGGCCGACCCATCCGCCCAGTGGGTGCATTCAACGACATCGGCGCCGGTGTCAGCGATGGCTGCCCCGATCGCCGCGATTTCGGCATCTGTGTCGGACGTGAACCGGTTGATGGCGACGACCGGCGGGACGCCGAACTTCTTTATGTTCTCGATATGACAGCGCAGATTGGCGATGCCGTCGGTCACCGCGCCGACATTTTCCGACCCCAGATCGTTTCGCGCGACGCCGCCGTGCATTTTCAGGGCGCGGACAGTGGCGACGATGACCGCGGCATCGGGCATCAGACCCGCCTTGCGGCATTTGATGTCGAAGAATTTCTCGGCGCCAAGATCGGCACCGAAGCCCGCCTCGGTCACAACGTAATCCGACAGTCTCAGTGCCGCGTCGGTCGCCATCACCGTGTTGCAGCCATGGGCGATATTCGCGAACGGCCCGCCATGGACGAATGCCGGGTTGTTTTCCAGCGTCTGCACCAGATTGGGCATCAGCGCGTCTTTCAGCAGCACGGCCATCGCTCCATCCGCCTGAAGCTGGCGGGCGGTGACCGCTTCGCGCTTGCGCGTCTGGCCGACGACGATATTGCCGAGACGGCGTTCCAGATCGGATACCGATGTGGCGAGGCAGAAGATCGCCATAACTTCGGAAGCGACCGTGATGTCGTAGCCGGATTCGCGGGCGAACCCGTTGGCGATGCCGCCCAACCCGACCGTGATGTCGCGCAGCGCCCGGTCGTTGATGTCGACCACGCGCCGCCACGAGACACGTCGCGAATCCATGCGCAGCTCGTTATCCCAGTACAGGTGATTGTCGATCATCGCCGATAGCAGATTATGGGCAGCGCCGATCGCGTGCATGTCGCCGGTGAAGTGCAGATTGATGTCTTCCATCGGCACCACCTGCGCGTATCCGCCGCCTGCCGCCCCGCCTTTCATCCCGAAGCAGGGACCGAGCGATGGCTCGCGGACGCAGATCGCCGCCTTTTTCCCGATGCGGTTGAGACCGTCGCCAAGACCGACGGTCGTCGTCGTCTTGCCTTCGCCGGCAGGGGTTGGCGTGATGGCCGTGACCAGGATCAGCTTGCCGCGCGGCCGATCCGAGAGGCCGTCGAGAAAGCCATAATCGATCTTCGCCTTGTTGGCCCCGTATTGATGTAGCGCCCCGGCGGGGATATCGAGTTTTGCGCCGATCTCGGCGATGGGGTGCATCGACGCTGCGCGCGCGATTTCGATGTCGGTGCCGTGATCTGTCATGCCGGAAATCCGCTGCTGGGAAACGATGCCTGAAACTAGGCGCGTTAGAGCGGAATCATCAACAGCGGTCAATCGGAGGGGCCGGGAGGGGCGAGGCGCGAACGGGAGTCGGGGGCAGTTCGGTGTACCCGAAAATGTCCTAGCCCATGTCGAAGATCAGGACCTCCGTGTCGGATTTTGCGGTCACGCGGAGGGCGGTTTCGTTCGATAGGGCCACGCCGTCGCCCGCTTCAAGTGCTTCGCCGTTAACCTGTACGGAGCCGCGGGCGACTTGCACCCAGGCGCGGCGACCGTCCCGGAGGGCAAGAGATACGTCGTCGCCGTCCTTGAACAACGATGAATACAGATCCACGTCCTGGTGCAAGGTCAACGCCCCGTCACGCCCGTTCCGCGCCGCAACGAGTTTCAGCACGCCCTGGCGGTCAGCTGGGGCGAACGCCTTTTGTTCGTATCCCGGCTCGATTCCGGTTTCGTCCGGGACAATCCAGATTTGCAGAAAATGCGCGGGATGTTCGGTCGACGGATTGTATTCGCTGTGGCGTATCCCGGTGCCCGCGCTCATGCGCTGTACATCGCCAGGTCTGATGACCGAGCCGGTGCCGATGGAATCCTTGTGCTCCAGCGCGCCGTCGAGCACGTAGGAGATGATCTCCATATTCTCGTGACCGTGGGTCGGAAATCCCTCCCCAGGCTGGACGCGGTCTTCGTTGATCACCCGCAACGGGCCGAACCCCATATGGTCGGGATCGAAATAGTGACCGAATGAAAACGAATGCTTCGAATCGAGCCATCCGAGATTTACCGAGCCGCGTTCATCCGCGTGACGAATGTCGATCATGGTATTTCACCTCGTAATAAAGACGGTGCGTAAAAAAGGACAGTCGTGAAAAAAGACGGTACCGCTTGCCAATAAATGGGGCGCCTGCGGGATCGCGCAACCGACCGCTGCGGGATGTCAGTTGTGATAAAATCGAACAAATAGCGTGGCGGATCGGTCAGCCGTTGCCGCGGGAAGCTGCCGCCGCGTGCCGTCCTGCAATCCGGCCCGCGATCCGTCCCGATGTAAACGCCCAGCCGATATGATGGCCGTGTCCTTTGAGAATAAGCCCGCCCTGGCCGGCGGACCCGGCCGCCCACAGGCCCGGGATCGGCGTGTCGCCGTGGCCCAGCAATTGCAGGTTCTCGTTCACGGCGAGCCCGCCATCGGTTAGCACGATATAGCTCTTCGCCGGTCCGAGCGCATAATAGGGCGGCGTTTTCAGCTTGTTGGGGATATCGCCTGTATTGTGATCGGCGATGGCGGCCTCCAGCGCGCCGGATTCCATGCTGAGCGCGGAAGAAAGCCCGGCGATCGTGTCCGATTTGTGGAAGATGTCCGGGCGCGTCCGGCGGAAATCGTCGAAATAGGCATAGGCGACCCCCGGTGCGGTGGCGATGAAGTGGGGCCACACGGAATACTGCCGCGCGAGATCCGTATCCAGGATCACATAGCTGATTTTGTCGGGCTGTTCGGCGGTGCGGAGCCCGAGCTTGGGCGGTGGTGCGTCGATGCGCTCGCCGCGCTTGTTGACGAGCAGTGCGCCGTGGCGAAAGAGGTCGAGCTCCGGCGCCATCGAGGTTGTCGTGAAGCGCAGCACGAAAGGGTGCAGCAGCCTGGCCGGGGCGTATGTCAGCGCCAGTTTCATGAATTTCGTCACCAGCCGCGACGGCGGCAGCCGACGGTCGATGGTTTCGCGCGGCGGCGGGACGAACCGCAGATTGGGACCCGACAACATGTCGCCATTGAGCACCCTGGCGCCGAGTGGAAATGACATTTCGTGGCCGTCGCCGGTCGCGGTCGGGTTCATCGCGTCGACCCGCGCCACGTCGTCCGAGATAAATTTCGCTTTCAGGGATTCGCTGGCGGCATAGTCGCCGCT
>Ga0209403_10006228_pt1 | contig 12172 bp, 10 predicted proteins | sample ArcticOcean_MG_C_8_FD_187440 | JGI IMG/M metagenome (GOLD analysis project Ga0209403, IMG submission 187440) | Marine microbial communities from western Arctic Ocean - ArcticOcean_MG_CB11_86 (SPAdes) (version 2) | ecosystem: Environmental > Aquatic > Marine > Oceanic | place: Arctic Ocean... | reverse complement strand
CCGATGCCTGCACAATTGACGAGCACGCGTGCGGCTCCATGCGCATCTCGGGCGGACGCGATGGCCGCTTCCGCGGCATCCGAACTGGTCACGTCACATTCGAGGCCGACGCCGCCGATCTCTGACGCCACGGCTTGGGCGGCGTCCGCATTCACGTCGAAAATAGCTACTTTGGCACCGGCTGCGGCAAGTTCGCGAGCCGTCGCCGCGCCGAGTCCCGATGCACCGCCAGTGACGATCGCGGCAGTTCCCTTGATATCCATCGATCTTCTCCGCTGTTCCCTGGTTCGGGCTTTCGTTCAGGCGAACTGATTTAGCAGATCGCCCGTGGAAGCGCGATAAGAACTCCGTTGCGCCGTGCTCGCAGGTTTCCTATATGCCAAGAATGTCGGGTACAGACCAAAGCGGCGATCCCGGATCCGGACCGCAGGATGATGCCAGGGCCGTCGACGAGGGATTCTGGAACAAGGTCCGGCGCACGCTGGGCCGCGTGCCGTTTCTGGATGAAGCCATTGCCGCCTACTACTGCGCCACGGATCCCAAGACTCCCCGGCACGTTCAGGTCATGCTGCTCGGGGCCATCGCCTACTTCGTCATTCCGACGGATATGATCCCGGATTTCATCGTCGGGCTTGGATTTGCGGATGATGCGACAGTTCTGGCCGCTGTGATCGGCACGTTTCGCCGACATATCACCCTCGATCATCGGGCGCGGGCGCGGGCCATTCTCGATGATCTGAGGGAAGCCGGCGACGGAGACGCTACCCGTGATGATTCTCAGAGCTAGAACTTAGTATTTGGAGAGTCGGCCGACTGTTCGCTGACGCTCTTCTCTCGTGCGTCGCGCTCGATCTGAGCCTCCCGGCGGGCGATGTAGAACGTGCTTGAGAAAATCACGGCGGCGCCGATCCACGTCCACATATCCGGGACTTCGCTGAAGGCGATGAATCCGATCAACGCGGTGAATGGAAGCCGCATGAAGTCGAAGGGCATGATGACCGTCGTTTCTGCAATGGCGAAGGCTTTGTTCATCGCCAGATGCGCGCAGGTGCCGGAAGCACCCATGAGGATCAACCATATGTACTGTTCTGCCGTTGGCCACTGCCAGACAAACAGAGCCGGAACGAGGGCTGCGGGAACCATGAATATGTTGAGATAAGCCACGATTGTGGCTGGCGCTTCTGTCCGTGACAGAACCTTAATGACGATGAACGCGGCCGCCATCCCAGCCGCCGAAAGGATGACGACCAACAGGTTGGGATCGAGCTCTTCAAAGCCGGGACGCAAAATCAGGATGGCGCCCGCGAAGCCGACCAGGGTGGCCGTCCAGCGCCGTAGCCGCACAACCTCCTTCAGGATGACGATCGCCAGTACCGTTGTGAACAGCGGAGCCGTGAAGCTCAGTGCCACGGCATCGGCAACGGGCACCACGGATACGGCGTAGAACCACGTAACTTGGAACACGAGGGCCATACATCCCCGGACGAACAGCAATCCGTATCGATTGGCCCGGAGAATGCCGAGGCCTTGGCGGATGAACAGCGGTGACAGGGCCATGAGCCCGAATAGATTTCGGAAAAAGACCGCCTCGATCGATGGCAGCGAGGCTGAAACTTCTTTGATGCAGCCGATCATGATCGAGAAGAAGGCGGATGCGACGATCATTAGAATGGCACCACGCGCGGCCGTGGTGAATCTTGGTTGAATGCCGCCGTATTCGGCTTGCGTCACGTTTTTTCTTCCACGCGGCCAGCTGCCAACTTGGTACCGCGCACAAACTTGGTATCCCGCATATGGCTCATGAGATGATCGCCCGTGAATGCGGGAGTGGCGTGGCTCCTCTCTCTCGGCCTATTCATACAGCATGACAGAACACCGCGTGCGGATTTCTCCGGAACTGATGACAAAAATGGTTTGATCCATCACGCTTTGCACCTGTCGCTCGCCTCGGCAATATTCGGCAGTCGATGGGTCATTGAATTGGTCGGTGCACGTGATTTAGGGAGGACTTGATGCAAGGCGAACCACAACCGCTATGGGCGCCGCTGCCGGAGCGTGCCGAGCAGACCAACATGCATGCCTTCATGCGTGCCATGGAAAGCCGTTGGGATGTGACCTTTGATGATTTCTCCGATTTCTGGAGATGGTCCGTCGAGGAGGACGAGAAATTTTGGCTCTCGCTTTGGGACAACTGCGATGTCGTGGCTGAAACGCGGGGCGAGATTGTGGTGGCCGACAAGCATCAAATGCCGGGTGCGCGCTGGTTTCCCGATGCTCGGTTGAGCTATCCCGAGAATCTGCTGCGCCGGCGCGACGACACTGTGGCGATGATTTTTCAGGGCGAGGACCAGGTGAATCGCGAGCTCACGTTTCGGGAGGTGTACGACCAGGTCTCCCGCACCTCTCAGGCGCTCTCTGCCATGGGTGTTGTGAAGGGCGACCGTGTCGTCGGTTTCATGCCCAATATGCCCGAGACCATCATTGCCATGCTGGCTGCCACGAGTCTCGGCGCAATCTGGTCCTCGTGTTCGCCGGACTTCGGCGTGAAAGGGCTGTTGGACCGCTTCGGTCAGATCACACCCAAGGTCTTATTCGCCGGTGACGGATACTTCTACAACGGAAAACCATTTGATTGCCTGCAGCGCGTCGCCTCCATACAGGATGAACTGGAAAGCCTGGAGCAGACGGTCGTGGTTCCCTATTCGCGTGACGACCCGCCTATCGATGGTCTGACCGGGACGGTTCTTTTTGACGAATTCATTGATGCATTCGAGCCCTGCGATATCGCTTTTGCGCGGGTGAACTTCAACGAACCACTCGTCATCCTCTATTCCTCCGGAACCACGGGCATGCCCAAGTGCATCGTGCACGGACACGGGGGATCACTTCTTCAGAACCTGAAAGAGCATCGGCTTCATGCCGACATCAAACCAGGCGACCGTCTCTACTATTTCACGACCTGCGGCTGGATGATGTGGAACTGGCTGGCTGCCGGCTTGGCATCGGAAGCAACGCTATTGCTCTACGATGGATCTCCGTTCTATCCCGACGGCAATGCCATCTTCGATTATGCCGACGCGGCTCAAATGACCGTCTTCGGCACCTCCGCAAAGTACATCGACGCCGTCAGGAATCAGGGATTGTCTCCCATGGAGTCGCACGACCTGTCGTCGGTGAAATCGATTCTCACGACCGGGTCGGTCCTGGTGCCGGAATCATTCGACTTCGTCTACCGCCACATCAAGAAGGACGTCTGTCTGTCGTCCATCTCGGGCGGCACCGACATCATGGGTTGTTTCGTGGGGGGTAATCCGGCGGGCCCTGTCTGGCGGGGCGAGTTACAGACCCGGGCGCTCGGCATGGCAGTCGATGTCTACGATTCCAATGGAAGTCCGGTGCAGGAAGAGCGTGGGGAACTGGTCTGCACTTCGTCCTTTCCCTCTATGCCAGTGTCGTTTTGGAACGACCTGGATGGATCGAAATATCGTGAGGCGTATTTCGACGTTTATCCCGATGTCTGGCGTCACGGCGACTGGTGCGAGCTGACCGGACACGACGGAATGATCATCTTCGGACGCTCCGACGCGGTACTCAATCCCGGTGGCGTCCGCATCGGAACGGCGGAGATTTACCGACAAGTGGAACAGCTCGAGGAGGTAGAGGAAGGTCTGGTGATCGGTCAAGAATGGGAAGGCGATACCCGTGTCATCCTGTTTGTGCGTCTCCGCGAGAACCTCACGCTTGATGATTCGCTCGTGGACCGCATCAAGAAGCAGATTCGCCAAAATGCCTCACCCCGGCACGTGCCGGCAAAAATTCTTCAAGTTCCGGATCTGCCGCGCACGATCTCGGGCAAGATCACCGAGCTCGCGGTTCGTGAGATCGTCCACGGCCGGCCGGTGAAGAACACGGATGCCATGGCTAATCCGGAAGCTCTCGTGCATTACCGCGACCGTCCGGAACTTGCGACCTGACCGGAGTTTCGCCGTTGGCCGGTCTATCGGCCGCCAATTGGCAAGGGCCACCGGTGTTCAAACATCGGATTGCGTGGGATTCCCTTCCTGAAATCACGATGAGATGTCTTGATCCACTTTAGTGCCGGACCTTCCTTCATCCTGCTACGCGGGATGTCATGGGTTGATAAATACAACCTGGAAGTACCGATTTTCTGAATTGGAGGCGGCAGATACATCGGCTTAGATCACATCGCGTGTCTGAGGCACTCGTCGTTTCCTGGTCCCGGATCTTCAGACAGGCTGCGCCCGCCGCTTTAACGAGTCAATCGGCGGCGGCAGCGGACAGTTGAGGATCGCGTTGGGGCAGCATGAAGACGAGGATGTTCGCGACCAGCATGGTGCCAGCCAGGAAATAGAACACCGATGTCAGGCCCCACGTATCGGCAATAATGCCGCCAAGGGCGGGGGTGATTGTCGACAGGCCGGCCTGGGTGCCGAACAGCAGACTGGTGGCGGACCCGCCCATCCGCGGCGGCGTCAGGTCCATCAGCCAACTGTGGATCACTGGGCGCATGGCAAACATGGCGAACCCCAGGAGTGAGACTCCGGCCACGAACACGATTTCGCTGTCGATGAACGTGAGGATGATGATCATCACGGTCGAGGCGCTCAGTGCGGCGATCACGACCGGACGGCGCCCCACATGATCCGACACGGTTCCCGCGATGGGCGCGGCGATCAGACCTCCGATCTGCAGCGCCGACAGGGTAAAGCCGAGGGTCAATGGACTCACCTTGATCACGTCTGCGAGATAGAGCGGCAGGAACACGAACAGGCCGTTCTGGGTCATGGTCCGGAAGGCTGCCATGGTGCACAGCCCGAGCACCGCCTTGTCGCGAATGACACCCTTCACCTGGACGAAATATTCGCTCACGGACATGCCTTGATCGCTCGGCGCGCGTCCCGCGCTCTTCTCACGCGACAGCACGATGGCGACCGCCAAAGTGGCGGCAAACAGGGGTAAGGCGTTGATCACGGCCGCGCCCTGCCAGGTGAACCAGACCAGCGCCGTGCCCGCGACCAGCGGTGCCAGCGCGTCGCCGACGTTGGCGCCGAAGGCGTGGATCGAAAGCGTGTAGCCCCGATTGTTGGGGAACCGGCTCGATAGATACGAGATCGCGGCCGGGTGCCACAGGTTGGCGCCGGCGCCGATAAAGGTGATCAGAATGGCGATAACGAAGAATTCGCCGGTCAAGCCGAGGGCCAGCAGGCCAAAGGCGCCCATCAGGAGTGCGGCGATCTGGAACAGGGCTTGCCGGCCGATGACGTCGATCAGAGCGCCACTCCCGAGCGATGCCACGAACCCACTGAAGTGGTAGATGGCGACCAGCAGGCCCGCCTCGGCATAACTTAATCCGAGATGCTTGGCGATGAACGGCAGCAGGACATAGAACGTGCCGAACGCCCAGTGGGTGCTGCCATGACCCAGCGCCATGGTCAGCACCGACTTTTGATCACGCCACGGGATGCCGGTGAGACGTTCGGAAAGGGTCAAGACTTGAAACCGCCACTGAAGCTGAGCAGTGTCGCACTATACGTCGCATTCTCCTTGGTGCAACGCATCTAGCGGCCTCATGTAAACGTGAAAATCGTTGATCTCCCAGGCCTTGTATCCCCGCTCGCGCGGTTCATTTTTTGCTGTGAAGGTGACAAGAAATGCGCGAATCGACAGATATCGATTGGCGCCGCAGGGCGCCAGGTTTCGACAACGACGCGCTGACGTTGGGCGAGATTTACGACTCGCTTCCCGGTGACGATCCGGGGACGGTTCACCACTACGTGCGCCTATTCGAGAACCCTGATTCGCTGGTGGCGTTCCCGGGCGCGGTTACGCTGGAGCGGCATGACTGCATACACATCCTGCTCGGACGCGGTCTACTGGCGCAGGACGAGGCCTTTGTCATCGGGTACACGATGGGCACCTGCCGGGCCGTCCAGTCCTGGCAGGTTTAGTCGTTTAAACAGCTCGCCCGACGGCTCTATCCCGGCATCTACCGAATGCGTGGCGGCGACGCTGTCGCCTTCGATCTCGGCTTCAATCTGGGCCAGGGTGCCATGCGCCGGGATCTCGCATCGTTCCCTTTCGAGAGGTACATGGAGACGCCTCTCGGTGAGCTTCGTCGGATGCTCGACGTCCATCGCGAACAATTGCGCGCGGCCTACCGAACAGAGCGGCTCCTTCTTCCCGACACCGAAGAGAGCCGCCGTCTTCCCCTGCTGCCGTCCGCGCCCGCTTAAGACCCTTCCTCGATCCGCCGCTCGATCGTGGGGTACCGAACACCGAGGGTGATCCCGCGCAGTGCCATGAAGAAAAGCAGCGCGGCCCACAGTCCGTGATTGCCGTATGCGGGTACGAGCACAATGAGTGCGCCGGCGTAACCGAGGAAGGAGAGCACCATCGTGTTGCGCATCAGGCGGGATTCAGTGGCGCCGATGTAAATACCGTCAAGCTGGAAACTCCAGACTGAGATCAGCGGCGAGGCGATCAGCCAGGGCAGATAGAGGTACGCCTCCTGCCGCACGTCCGGCAGAGTGGTCAGGATATCGACGAGAATATGCCCTCCAGCGCCGTAAGCGACGATGAATACAAAGGCGGTTCCCGCCGCCCAAACTGTCGTGATGACAACGGTCCGGTGGAACGCGACACGGTCGCGGGCGCCTGCCGCACCACCCACCAGCGCACTCGCCGCGTGCGCGAAGCCGTCCAGCGCGTGGGACAGGAACATCTGGAAATTGAGCAGCAGGGCATTGGCCGCCAAGGTCGTATCGCCCATCTTGGCGCTTTGGGCCGTGAAGACCGCAAAGGCCGAGATCAGGAACAGCGTGCGGATGAAGATATCTCCATTGATCGCGGTAAGCCGGCGGAATTGGGCGACATTCCACAGAGATTCCGGGCGCCGTTCCGCCCCCTCGCGGCGCAGGATGCGGGCGCACAGGAACAATCCAACCGCGATCGCGGCGTACTCCGAGAGCGCGCTGGCGAGCGCCACACCCTGTACATCCCAGCCGAACCCCATGACGAACATTAGGTCGAGGATCACATTGAGCCCGTTCATGAAAACCTGGATCGTCAATGCCGAGCCGGCACGCTGCAAGCCGATGAGCCAGCCCAGGATGACGTAGTTGGCGAGTGCTGCGGGCGCTGCCCAAATGCGAATACGGAAGTATTCGCTAGCCAGGCTTTCCACGGGCTGACTGGCATCGAACAGCCAGTTTGCGGCTTCGACGATGGGCACTTGCAGGGTAATGACGATGGCGGACAGGACGGCCGCGAGAACGAAGCCCCGGTTTAGGGTCGCCCAGATCTCGTGGCTGTCGCGTGCCCCCAATGCCTGCGCGGCGAGACCTGTCGTTCCCATACGCAGGAAGCCGAATCCCCAATACACGTAATTGAAGATGAGCGATCCGATCGCCACGCCTCCCATGTAAATGGGGCTGTCCAAGTGGCCGACGACCGCGGTGTCGACGGCACCGAGCAGCGGAACGGAGATGTTGGACAGGATGATCGGCCCGGCAACACGCCATACTTTCCGGTGTTCGGACCCGCTGGTCACACCTCTACACCTGCTTGCGGGGGGAGAGGGATGCGCAGAGTTGGAGGAAATTGGTGTCGTCCCCCAAAGGGATCTTGAGGAGGGGAACTCATATAGTGCAGTTCCGATCCCCTCCCCCGGAATCGGGGGAGGCACGGGTGGGGGTAAACGGCGATGACGACAGAGGTAATGCCCGCCTACTTCGCGGCCGGCAACTTCCCGGGAACGGGTAATCCCAGCAAATCGGGATGGCAGCGTGCATATTGGTGCGGATACGCCGCTTCCTGGCCCAGAGCCACCGCGGCCTGCCACGTCCAATGCGGGTTGTAGAGCATGGCTCGGGCGAGGGCGACCATGTCGGCCTGCCCCGAACGGATGATGCTTTCGGCCTGATGCGGGTCGGTGATGAGGCCTACCGCCATCACCGGCATGTCGGTCAAATTGCGTTTGATCTCCGCCGCGAACCCGACCTGATAGCCGGGCCCCGCGAGAACGGCTGCATCGGGTGTGGCGCCTCCGCTCGAAGCGACTAGGAAGTCGCACCCACGCTTTTCCAGTTCCTTGGCCAGAGCGATGGAGTCCTCGATCTCCCATCCGCCTTCAACCCAGTCGCTCGAGGTGATGCGGACACCCATGGGCTTATCCTTGGGCCAGGCCGCCCGTGCCTTTTCGAAAACTTCCAACGGAAACCGCATCCTGTTTTCCTGGTTTCCGCCGTATTCGTCGTCCCGCTTATTGGACAGCGGTGATAAGAACGACTGCATCAGATAACCGTGTGCCGCGTGGAGTTCGATGCAGTCAAAGTCGAGACGTTCGGCGCGCTTGGTCGCCTGCACGAACCCTTCCTGGGCGTGCGCGATGTCCTGCTTGTCCATCGCCCTTGGCATCAATGAGCGGTTGGAAAATGGAACGGCGGACGGCGCCACCACTTCCCAGCCGCCATCCTCGGGTTGCACCGCGCTCTGTCCCTGCCAGGGTGGTTCCGTGCAGGCTTTGCGTCCGGCGTGGGCGAGTTGAACGCCGATGGGGGAGTTCCCGAATTCGCGCGTGAAAGTGATCACCCGTTTCAGGGCCTCTTCGTTTTCGTCCGAGTAGAGTCCGAGACAGTTGGGCGAAATACGCCCCTCCGGGACGACGCCCGTAGCTTCCGTCAACACGAGACCGACACCCGACACGGCATATTGCCCCAGGTGCATGATGTGCCAATCGCTCGCCGTACCGTCGGTGGCGCTGTATTGGCACATCGGCGAGACGACAATCCGGTTCGTCAACTCGAGGCCGCGAAGCTTGATGGGTTGGAATAGCTGACTATCCATAAATCTGGTTCCGAAATGTTTCGTGAATTGTAGTTTGCACGGGACAGATGCACCGACATCCAACCGCAGCCGACTTAACACCTTAGCCGAACGTGCCGTCAAATCTTGACGGCATTACTCCTCCCCCTCTCCCGGCTGCGCCGAAGGCGAGTGAAGGGGGGGGGGTGGGAGGGGTGTGTGTATTTTGCATCGAGGGCTCTGGGTTCTAGGATAAATCAAAGAAAGACATGATCCCTAAATCGGAGGATTCCTGTGTCGGAGCAGCAAATTCCTGAAGCCAAAGAAATCTACGCGACGTGTCCGCACGACTGTCCGGATTCCTGCGCCATGGTGGCGACGGTCGAGGATGGGCGTGTCGTGGGCGTTCGGGGCCGGCGAGATCATCCCTTCACGCGTGGAACACTCTGCGTGAAGGTCAAGAACTACCAGGATCGCGTACATAGCCCCGATCGAATTCTCCACCCCATGCGGCGCGTGGGCGCAAAGGGTGAAGGCCGGTTCGAACGCATGACCTGGGATGAAGCGTTGGAAACCATCCACGATCGCTTTCGCGGGATCATCGATGAATTTGGCGCCGAGGCGATCATGCCCTGCAGTTACATCGGGCAGCAGGGATTCGTCCATGGGCTGAATTCCGGCGACGCCCTCTTCAACCGTCTTGGGGCGACAATCATGGAACGCACCCTGTGTGCGTCAGCCGCCAACTCCGCGTCGGTAATGACGACCGGTGTGACCGGGGGGACCGATCCGCTCAGCTTCGTGCACGCACGGTTCATTCTCATTTGGGGCTGTAACACGATTTCGACGCACATGCACCAATGGCCGATGATCGCCGAGGCGCAGCGCGACGGGGCGAAAGTCGTTGTTGTCGATCCCATCCGCTCCCGCACCGCGGCCAAGGCGGATTGGCACATCCAAATCCGCCCCGGCACCGACGCGGCGTTGGCGCTCGGTATGATGAACGTGATCATCGCCGAGGATCTGGTCGACGCCGACTACGTCGCGAACTACACGGTGGGCTATGATGAACTGAAGGAGCGGGCCGCCCAGTATCCGCCCGATCGGGTGGCGGAGATTACCGGGCTTCCGGCAGCGGACGTGGCGCGGCTTGCCCGGGAATACGCGGCCATGCAGCCGTCCGTCATCCGGGTCGGCGTCGCGGTGGAACGTCACCGCAGTGGTGGCCAGACGGTCCGTGCCCTGACGTCCTTACCAGCCCTCGTTGGTGCGTGGCGTCATGTCGGCGGCGGTGTCCTGCAGAGTGCGGCGCGATCGCTGCCTTCGCGCGGGGATTTGATCTCCCGTCCTGATTTCATTCGGCCGGGGACGCGCGTCGTCAATCAAATCCAGTTAGGCGCGGCGCTGACCGGTGATCTCGATCCCCCGATCAAGGCGCTGTTCGTCTACAATTGCAACCCGATGGTGACGGTTCCTGATCAGCAGGCGGTCGCCCGAGGACTCGCGCGCGACGACCTCTTTGTCGTGGTCAGCGAGCAGTTCCAGACCGACACGGCCGATTACGCAGATATTCTCCTGCCGGCCTCGACGCAGCTCGAGCAGTTCGAACTCGTCTATTCCTGGGGGCAGTTCTTCCTGGGTCTCAGTGAACCCGCGATCGAGCCACTAGGTGAATCGGTTCCCAACGCGGAACTGTTCCGCCGTCTCGCCGCAACGTTCGGTTTCAACGAGCCGTACTTTCGCCGGTCCGACGAAGAAATCGCCCACGATGCGATCGACTGGGACCACCCGACGCTCGACGGAATCGACATGGCGTTATTGAAGCGGGACGGTTACGCGCGCCTGAACGTCGGTGATCCGGACACGCGGCTGCCGCACGCGGAAGGTAACTTCCCGACCCCCTCGGGGAAGTGCGAATTCCTCTCTTCGCGTGCCGTTGAAGGGAATATGGTTCTGCCGCGATTGCGCCAGGGATACGAAGAGAGCCAGCCTGCAGGCGCCGTCGACCCGCTTCCTGACTACGTTCCGGCCGGTACCGACGATCCGCGCTTCCCTCTGATCCTCATTTCACCCAAAAGCCACGCATTCCTGAATTCTTGTTACGGAAATCTTGAAGTCCAGAAGAAGGCGGCCGGCGCGCCGTTTGCGCTTATCCATCCCGATGACGCTGAGGTCCGTGGGATCGGAGATGGCGATAAGGTCAGTGTGTTCAACGATCTCGCAACCATCGAGGTCGGTGCGCGGATTACGGATGACACGGCAATTGGTGTCGTCGTCGTCCCACTCGGCTATTGGCGCAAGTCGGACGGTGTGGGGATCGGCGTGAATGCGCTCAACCCAGCCGCACTCACCGATATCGGCCAGGGCCCGGCCCTGACCGATACGCGTGTCGAGGTGGCCGCGGCCAACTAGCCCGCTTTGATCCGACCGGTGAAGGGGAGATCCCGACCTTTTGCCCTCCCCCCTTGCAGGGGGGAGATAAAGAGGGGGGTGTGTTGTTTCTGTGATTTTGGAGTACCCGCGATCACTACGCGATGTCCTCGGCCTCTGCCGTTTCTAGTAGCCAATCCTTGAACGCTTTCACTTTAAGCCGATCGACCCGCGTCTCCGGCATCACCACGTAGTAGGCGTGGTCCGCGGGGAGGGAAATCGCGAACAGCCGCACGAGCCTGCCGCCGGCGAGGTCGGCAGAGACGAGTGCCGTGCGCCCCAATGCGACACCCTGCCCTTCGATAGCAGCCTGGATGAGATGGCTGGCATCCCGGAAGCGAGGCCCGCGGGTCGCATCTACCCCATCGACACCGATGGTTCGCAACCATTCGTTCCAATCGAGCAATCCGTTCGGATCATCATCGTGCAATAAGGTGTGATGGCGCAGCTGGTCCGGATCACGCAGCGGATGCGGGCCACCAAGCAACTTCGGACTGCACACGGGAAAGAGTTCCTCGGTGAGGAAGCGCTCGGCCTGCAGGCCCGGCCAGCCACCCGCGCGCGTGACGGAACACTGGCATCCACGGCAGAGAAGATGGAACGCACGGTTGAAAAGGTCGAACAAGTCGCGCGAAAAGTCGAAGAGTCCAAGGGAGGGCTTACATTCGCCTTGGGTGGCGAAAAGAATGTCGAATTGCAGATCAGTGGCCAGGTGAGTCGCGCCTTGCTGTTCAGCGACGACGGTTCAGAGCAGGAAGTTTTCCACGTCGACAACAGCAACTCCTCAACCCGGATCGCGTTCGAAGGAACGGCTCGGCCTAACGAGGAGCTAACCGTGGGCGGTGTGTTCGACGTGGAATTCGAGTCTAATCCAGCCAGCGACGTCAATCAGAACACCGAAAACGAGCCGATCGCCAAC
>Ga0209403_10006225_pt1 | contig 12175 bp, 8 predicted proteins | sample ArcticOcean_MG_C_8_FD_187440 | JGI IMG/M metagenome (GOLD analysis project Ga0209403, IMG submission 187440) | Marine microbial communities from western Arctic Ocean - ArcticOcean_MG_CB11_86 (SPAdes) (version 2) | ecosystem: Environmental > Aquatic > Marine > Oceanic | place: Arctic Ocean... | reverse complement strand
GTTATATCCTTAGACGTAAGGTAGGAGGCGAACGGGGATGACGAGGGTCAAGGGAACGGCACTGGCAATCGCATTCGCGCCGGACCAGCGCACCAATATCGAAAATGATCTGGCCATCGCCTACTCCATTGCCTCGCGCCTGAAGGGCAGCTTCCATCCGAGGTCGAATGCCGCAATTTGCATTTTCCCATCGATTACCGATTGCCTGCAATCCGCGACCGCCGCCGTGAACTGGTTTGCCCGGACCGAGGGGGGGTTGAATGGCGTCGGAATTGGCATTGACGAGGACGGCGACCCCGAGGCCCTGATGCCGCTGGCGATGCGCGGGCTGAGCAGCGGTTCGCATGATGTTTTCCTCACCGACACCATATATTTTTTACAGGTCCGCGACTTTCCCGGCGTAGAATTCCAAAAAATTGTCGAAACCGTTTTACCGGGCCGCAAGGGTTCGAACTGGATTTATGGTATGACAGTGCAGCTGGGAGGGCTGGCGGATGTCGTAGATGCAACGTTGAGCAACGATACCGCCGGCTGGGATGCCGTGCCTCTGCCCACGCACGACGGGGCAGAGGCGGCTGACGGGGACGCAACGGTCATGGGTCTGGAACTGCCGCTCCCAGCCGCCGGCTGCGCAGTCTCGCCGGCAGCAGACGACGGCGACGATGACGCGACTTTGATCAACGCCCCCATTTTTCAAAACCGGGCCGCAGCCACGACCCAGGAAGTGTCGGACTTGCGGGCCGGCATAGAGTTGATGGAGCAATGTAGTATCTCGGCCCGGCAGTTCATCAGCATCGGCAAACCCTATTCGGCCATTTACGAGATTGATCTGGTTTTGGCGAATGATATCGTCCAGAACCCGGTGGGAATTGAAGGCCCAAGGGAAACGTTGCGGGCCATGCGGGATGAGTGTTTGGCCGGCGTGGGAATTTTAACCGGACTGATAATTTCCGGCGAGAGTGAAATTCTGTCAATTCATCGTGGCGACAGCCTGATGATTGGACGTGATCCGGACGACGGGACACCAGGGCTAAAATTGGGTAACCAGACTATGTCGCGTATTCCGAGACAATTGCGGATAGATCGTCGTGGCCAAGACTACGTGATTACCGATTTAGGCAGCGCGAATGGTAGTTTCCTGGATGATACACAACTTGTCGCTAACCAAGGCACGCCTTTGGACCGGCTGGAAGAAGGCATGACATTGTCTTTGGGTGGGGTTCTCAATCCGCCTGAAAAAGGCAAATGCCGGCTGCACCTGTCGACCATGGGAGAGACAACGGCCAACCTGCTGATCCGGGTCGCAATTGGACATTTGACACAGACATCGCGTGTCCAATTGCGGGCAAACTGGCCGGACATGGATCGCGACTGCGCGCGGCATTGGGTATATGCCGAGGCGCCTATCTTAATTGGCAGTGGCGACAATTGCGGATTACGTCTGGCGTCGGCGCCCAATACTGGTCCCGTGGCCCGAATAGAATGGACCGACAATGGCTACACCTTGGCGCCTATGGCTGATCAGATAATGCTTGATGGCGCACCGGTCTTGGGCCCGGTGGTAATAGCGGACGGTGTGCGGTTGGAGCTATTGGGACAGTCATTCCAGATTGAGGAAAATGGTGGCTAGAGACTGGGCAAAACGATGACGGGAGTTTTTCGATCACGCATTCTATTGGTGGCGACGATCGTGCCGGCCCTTTTATTGGTATCAGCAGCGCCCGCGTTGTCACAGGCCCGGTCCGCGGCATTCGAAGTGCAAAATGCCAATCTGATTAATCCCCAAAGCGCCATCCGCATTGCCGCCATTCAGGCCTTGACCCGATTGGAAGATGACGAAGAGGTCGTCGTGGCGGTACCACTGATCGCCGAACGGTTAAAGGACAACGATCCAGCGGTGCGGATTATTGCAGCCAGGGAACTTGGCTACTTGGGTGAACTAGCGACGCCGGCTGTTGCACAGATTGGCCAGGCCCTTGCTGACAGCGAATTCACCGTTACGACCATCGAGGGTAGCGTAGTTTTTCGCAGCGTCGGCATGGCTGCAGCAGCCGCGTTGGCCGATCTTGGGCCGGTCGCGTCAGCCGCCTTGGGGGACTTGCTGGGGGCATTAAAATCAAACGATGCGGGACTGCGGGCTGCGGCCGCTAGAGCCATCGGTTTCATGGGCGAAGCCGCGTCTCAGGCGGCGCCAGTCCTGGTTACGGCGCTCTCTGACCCAGCGGCCGAAACCCGGTTTGAGGCCGCCTTCGCGCTGGGTCAGATTGGTCCGTTGTCACGCACGGCCCTTGCCGCGCTACAGCTTTCCCTGGCCGACATGAGCGGTTTCATTAAGGCTCGGTCTTCGGGCGCGGAAGTGGTCGGTTCGGTACGTGTAGCTGCGGCGGAAGCTTTGTTAAATCTCGGGCGGAGCCATCTGGCAATCATAAAGGGGCACGGCGGTGAAATTCGCCAATCCGATTTGGAAGAGCCGGACCTGCCCTGGCTATCTGGCCGGCGGTTGCGCCTTGCGGCAGACGAAACCGATATTCGAGACCTCATTACAGTCATTCTCAGGGCCAATCAGATGACGGTTTCGTTCCGCCAGGATGTCGAAGGCAACCTGACCTTCAATTTTGTCAGCATGCCCATGCAAGGTGCCTTCAACATGCTGCTGCATGACTACAATCTGTCGTATGAGTGGGACGAGGGGCGACGCCACGTCACCATCCTACCCTATAAATCGGTAGTTTTCACGAATGCAGCGGCGTTGGCCGCTGCACCACGGCCACGGTCGCGGCCCCGCCGGGTCGAGATCAGGCCCGAGATCACGGCCAAGCTCAAAATTGATCCCCCTCGTTCAGTGCCGAAGGCAGACAATCTAAAAAATTCCGATAATAATCAGGCCCAATCGACGCCAAGACGAATGCAGACGGAGCAACCGGCGGCAGCGGCTATCAAAATCCAACCGGACAGCCCCACCGATATCAGCGGCGAACATAAACTATCCTTCATCATCAAGTATGATGGCTTGTATCGCGCGATGATCGACGGCAAGGAATACTTGGCGGGTATGACCTTAATTACCTCCCGTGGCGCCATGGTGATCGTCGATATCCGCAAGCGGACCGTCCACCTGTTGCGGCACTCGGCCCAGGGGATCGAGGAATTCCTCATTCAGCACCGCCGGCGGGACTGAAGCATCAGCTGGGGGCCTGTCGGACTTTCCGTTTGTAACCCGGCAGAATAAAGGTATTCCGAAAGGCCATCCAAAGGGAAGCAAGATGGCTGTTGAATTTCTCCCCATTGACCGAGATACCCCGTAAATTTTTCTACCGAGCGCGCAGGATTATCTACCAGACGACCTTCTGGCGCGCTTTGTGGCATGATCAACGCCCAAAAAGTGAACCTGAGCCACGGCGCACGGCCGATGGACCTTGCGGGACGAGTTTACGGTGCCCATTCAAATATGGCCCTGACGGCCCTCCTAGGGACTGCCAGGATGCTGTTCCAGCACACCCACCTGAGGTAAGAGGATGTTGCACGGAAAATCCATTCGATGCGCCGACAGCGGCCAGGTTCGTGTGGTTGCCTATAGTTTCATGGATATCGCCGTGCGGCACGCCGAAAGCTTCACAGCGTTGAGTGACATTGTGCCGACGTAGCTACTTTACGCGGCGCAATGCAGCCGGTCGTGTTCCGTCCCGTCCGCACCGTCGTTTCCTGGGACGGCACCGGCCCTCGTCTTACGGCGGGGGCCGGTATTATTTTCCTGACCGGAGCTGATTAGCCGCTGGCTTTAATCGGGCCGTGATAAACCCAGAATTAGGCTCCGGCCTCGGCCTCTCCTTGGCGCACCTGGGCCATCGCGTTCGCAAAATTAGTTCGCGCTGATTTATTGGGGTACCCAAAGATCAACATTCCGGTGTGGTCGCCAGTTTGAACTAACGGCCAACTTCTTAGCATTTTTGCCTTTTGGGCAGCTTTAAGGCCCGGCACCACGTTTGCCCTAAAGCGCTTCATGCCTTCTGCCCATGGCCGATCCGCCTCAAAAATCTGCACGCTCGTAGAACTCATTGGGTTTGCCCCCCTCCTCAAAAAAAATAGTCACCGGAGTACGTAGTAATGCCGCTAACCAGTCTGTCTAGGACTGGCAGTCGGGGCTACGCCAGCCAAGCCTGACCGACAGCGACGGCTTTCTATAAGATTGGCAAGGGCGGCGGATATCGGAAGGCCTCCTGTTGGCTACACACCGCGCATCAACTGACATCCGCCGTACGCCGGCCGCCGTTTGATAGGTGCAAAATTCAGGACTGTTAGGCTATCCTACTTCATGTCACCTAGACGCCAGAAGGTAGGAGCCAAACACAACATCAAAATTCGACAAGCGGTCAGGTCAAAGGCAAGTTGGAAACATTTTAGCTATACCGTCTATTTTTACTTGCCCGGTCACTGTCAACTAATTCGCAATAAAGTTAACTAGGACTTTCGTGCTGAAATGGAGATCAAAACTACGCCGGGTTGGGCCGGCGACAATAATCTCCCAAATTTCTTTACATATTCCAATCCATGCTCTGGCATGATAACACCTCGTTGGCGTTATCAGGGTCAGACCTATATTTTTTCATACAAATATATTATGAGCGTTGTATCATGATGAGATTAACTAAAGCCTAAGGGCAACGCGTTATGAACATAAATAAAAAAATAGATAGGCTTTATAGCAAGGAAATAAAAATTCGTAATTATATGCGCCAAATTCCAAATCTTTCTCTAAAACCCTTAATAATATTCCTCATATATTTAGTGACAGTATCACTGGCCCCACTTAATATTTCGCATGCTAAGATGCAGCTGCCAACTATTGCTGGAACCGAAATGCCAAAGGGTCTGGTGATTAAAATAGGACAAAAACTCTACCTGGAACGAAAGCAGGGGTGTGCCACTTGTCACGGCCTAAAAGGCACGGGGGGCGACCGTGCAAAGGAAGTTAATTTGACCAGACCAACCTCATGGAAATCCCATAAGATTGCCTCGGTAATTAGTTGTTCAAATACGGCAGGTAAAACTTTTGAACAGGTCGCAGTTGAGTTGATTCTAAATGGACCAAAATACTGGAATGAAAAATTTTACCCTCAGTTAGAATTAGATTCCTCTGGAAATAAAATATTATTAGATAAACAAATGATCGGAATTCACTCGTCAGCATTCAAGAGAAATGTTAAATCAATAAATAGAATTCTTAGAAAAAATAAAATAAAATTAAATACAAAAGAAATACCAAAATTAATGGCTAATTCAGTTTTTTATTACGTGTCCGAACAATTTTTTACCGACGATGTAAAAAATAAAACAATTTCGCCTCCATGTAAAAACTAAATCATGACACAATTAAACATGTTTGGATAAGAAATGGCACAGTTAAAAATAAATTCAAGAAGCTATTTTGTGGATGCCGCTCCAGACACTCCACTACTTTGGGTTTTACGTGAAGATTTAAGATTGACCGGCACAAAATTTGGGTGCGGGCGTGGACATTGCGGTTGTTGTACTGTCCATATCAATGGCGAAGCAATGCGTTCGTGCCAGCTTCGAGTAGGAGATGTTGAAGGTACTTTAATCACAACAATTGAGGGACTTGATAGTGGTACCGATCATCCAATTCAGAAAGCATGGATTGAGCAGCAGGTATCTCAATGTGGATATTGCCAGTCAGGTCAAATTATGCAGGCAGCCAGTCTTTTGGCGGAAATTCCTGATCCAACCGAGGACGATATAATCAAGCATATGAAATTCAATTTATGTAGATGCATGACATATTATCGAATTATCAGGGCTATAAAAAGCGCAGCCGAAAATATCCGAAAGGCTAAATCATGAACCAGGATATTGCAAATAAACTAAAAGAAGTTTCGCGCCGCAGTTTTTTAATATCCTCTGCGATGGGATCTACCGCTCTAGTATTGTGCGTAAAAGATGGCATGGCGGCAGGTAAGCAGGTCGTTAATCTGCTCGATGACGGTAGCCCATTAATGATTCCACCTAATTTCGACCCAAGTATATGGTTTACGATGGAGTCAAATGGTGCAACTACAATACATGTTGTTAAAGCAGAAATGGGTCAGCATATAGGCACCTGTTTTGCCCAAATAGTGGCAGAAGAACTCGAGCTAGATTGGAAGCTAATTCGCATAGACTATCCTGAAATGAACGCGGATGCGCAAGACAAATATGGACTGCAAATTACAGGTGGTAGCTTTAGTACGTATGAAATGTTTGACCGGCTGGCCCGTTCTTCTGCAGTTGCGAGAGGGCTGTTAATCGAAGTGGGCGCAGAAATACTGGGATCTAGTGTGGAGGACTGTATTGCCCGTAAGGGTAGAATTATAGATACTGTACTTGACGTTGAAATTTCATATTCAGAAATACTTTCGGAAACTGCGATCGCCCATACCGTTGAGGAAGAGGACCTGGCGCAGGTCGTTTTAAAGGAGCGTGAAAAATACGAGATTATTGGGAAATCCCTAGCATCGTTAGACAGCCCCGAAAAGGTGAATGGTTCGGCTCGCTTTGGTATTGATGCTTATGTTCCTAACATGATTTACGGCAAAATTATTGGTCCGCCAGTTCGAATGTGGGCTACGGTGAAGTCCATTGACGATTCGAAGGCGAAAAATATTGATGGTTATATAAATACTATAAAAATTAATTTACCCAAGCAAATGGGGTATATGGTCGAGTCGGTAGCAGTGGTTGTAGCAGAAAGTTTTCCTGCCGCTATGAGGGCGGCTCAGATAGTTAATGTTGAGTGGTCTACGCCTGATTCCCCAAAAGTTAATAGCCAGGATATGGTGGAACATGCGAAGAAACTACAAAAAGATGCTGCCGCAGGGGTCAACTTTGTTTTAAAGGGTAATATTGCTGCCGCAGAAAAACAGAGTTCTGAGTATATTAGCTCTGAATACTATACTGAGATGGTTACACATGCGCCATTGGAGCCAGCCAGTGCCGTTGCTCAGCAGGTAGATGGGGATTGGCATATTTACGCTGGTCTACAGGCTGGCAATGTAATGCGTTATTTCGTATCAGCTCTCGCTGGTGTGGCGCCGGAAAATGTTATTTTTCACCCGCATCATATTGGCGGTGGATTTGGCGCTAAGGTTGAGATAGAGGCGCCAGTTATAGCGGTCCTTACGGCAAAGCAATTGGGGAAACCAGTAAAAATAATTTTTACCCGAGAAGACGACATGTACATGTCTCATCCACGAACGCCAACCTTTCAGAAATTAACCGGTTATTTAGATCAAAATGGTGACGTTACAGGTATTGCACATGATATAGTCGCAGGTTGGGTGGGGGCTCGGTTTGGCGAAGCATTTTTAATAGAGGCCGCGGACAAAAAAGGCAAGTTAGACCCGTGGGCCAATACAGGTGCGGATCATTGGTATGATGTCAACGCCCAAAAGGTAAGGGCGATTAATAATGATCTTGTGCAGAATTCTTTTCCGGTTGGAGCAGTGAGGTCCATCTCAAATAATTATACTGTATTTGCTATAGAAAACTTTATTGACGAGTTAGCTCATAAGAAAAAAATTGACCCTCTAAATTTTAGATTTAGTTTACTAACAGCTAAAGGTGAAAATGCTGGAGCGGCGCCGGATGAAACTGCTCACTATACTGTCCCTGCATTTACGGGAATGCCTAATTCCTCGTGGACGAAATGGAAATTCAGGCCAATTTACCATAAAAGTGCTAATGTAGGCGGGGCAAAGAGACTAGCTAATGTGCTTCATATCGCCGCGGGCCTGGCTGGGTATGGCTCTAAGTATTTTGGACCAAATACTGCCCATGGAATTGCCTTGTCAGCTGCAGAAGAGAGGGAAATGCCAACATTTTGTGCCTGTGTTGTTGAGGTGTCGGTAAATAGAAAAACAGGAAAACCTTCCGTTAAAGAAATTATAATTGCGATGGATGTGGGGTTAGCTGTCAATCCTGACGGTATCAAAGCTCAAATAGAAGGTTCTGTTCTTTGGGGTTTAAGTAACGCATTATTTGAAAAAATGACAGCAGTGAATGGACAATTAGAACCAACAAATTTTGATAAGTATAAATGGCAGACTATTGAAGACCTGCCTAAGCTCCGAATTGAAGTTGTTGAAAATGGATTGTATCCTAGTGGTGTTGGAGAGCCTGCAACAAGTGTTGTTTCCCCGGCTATTACAAATGCAATTTACAATGCCGTTGGTGTTAGAATTCGAAAACTACCAATTTCCCAGAATGAAATCCTGAAGGGGTTATAATTATTCCCTAGATAGAGTATACGCGCACCTTGTCCTTTTTTCCCCGTATATCTACCTTTCCAATTTCATAATGTTTAATGTCTTGGTTAGAATTTGCTATATTTTCATCGAAAAGAATAACTGTTCCAAACTCCTTATTTAAATTCTCCAGTCGCGATGCAAGATTAACGACATCACCGTAGACTGTATAGCTTAGTCTATCCTTAGCGCCTACATTTCCGGAAACTACCTGCCCGCTGCTAAGCCCAATACGGCATGATAGTTGATGGCCGCCGAAGGTTTTATTAGCCACAAGATCCTTTATTTCTAATGCAGACCCTAAGGCTTTTGATTGATGCCGTGACCCTGAAAATAATTCATTAAAAACGGCAAGAACGGCGTCTCCTTGGAATTGGGCTACTACGCCATCGTGTTTTTCTAGAATTTCTACAATTTCGGAAAAATATTCATTTAGTAATGTCACTATAGCCTGTGGCGGAAGCCCCTCCGACAAAGACGTGAAGCCAGCTAAATCAATAAAAATAATGCTTGATACTGATAATTGAGGTTCAAGGTTTTCATCAGAATTCATTAATTGTTCCGCAATTTGTTCCGGAATATATTTTCCGAATAGGCCTCTAATTTTTTCTCGTTCGATTAGGCTCGTTCGAAAACTCGAAACTGCGGATGCTATTCGTCCTACTTCGTCTTTGGAGGTGGTATTTATATCTACTGATATATCCCCTTTGGAAAGAGCATCCAAAACGTCAATAGCCTGATCTAGAGGCTTGAATCTGCGCCTCAAAAGAGCATTAATTACATATGAGATTATTAAAGTTAACCCTAAAATTGTGATGCTAAGAATTAATAAGTAGTATTTTTGGTATAAATAGTCGGCCGTAGAATTAGTAAGCAAGACAATTTCACCAATATTAGAATTTTGGTTAACCCTCAAATTTGTTGATCTATAATACTGACCATCATGATTTATAAAATTGCTGTTATATGAACCCAAATTTAAAGCGCTTCTTGGTAAAATAAGAGAGGGAAAAGTATCCAAAACATTTTTGAAAAAATCCGAATCTATTATTTCCGCAAAAATTGTTTTACCCCCATTATTTATCGGGATGCTAAGATTAGTAGTTTTATATATAGTTTTTAGGTTTCGGTTCTGGATAAAAGCTAATGTTTTGGTATTCTTAGAAAGATCGTCCACTAATCCATTTAAAAGTTTTCCATACACAACAATTCCAATTTTTCTGGCATTCTCATAAATAGGAAAAGTTATTGTAGAAAAAAATGAGTCGTTATAATAAATGTTACTTTTTCGTATTTGTTGATCGGCGTTAGAGAACGAAATTAAATTACTGTAGTCATTAATATTTTTGGTAGTAAAATTGTTATTGTCAAAACCTTTACCAAAATCAATTATTTTTTCACCCGAAAGTTTGTGGATCCAAATAAAGTCTAGGACCCCGGATTTAGACAGATTTTGATATAGCGGTTTAATAGCCCGGGCAATGCGCTTTTTATTTCCACTCTTTATTGCCTGAATAGGACTCCGCTTTCCCCTTAATCGCCAGATAGAGGCCTTTCCAGGACTTTCGTCATAAGCGTGAAACAGCATTTGCTGATGCGTCGCTTCCTGGACTTTCAGCCAAGTTGACGACTGCCCCAGTAACGTAGCCGTTAAGATTCTCTGGTCCGAAAATTGGAAAAATAAGTAAAATAATATGAATACAAAAATGAATACAAAAATGAATGATATTGTGAAAATTGAAATGACGCGCAGGCGTAGGGTCATTTTATAGCTAAAAATTTTAGGTAGAGGGCACAATTATACATATTGATTTTATACATCCTAAAAAAAGATTTCCTTAGATTGTTTTGTATTTACCCTTCTTTAGGGCCTGATTTAGGTATTCTGCTTAAAATGGCCACCTGTTCCGATCTAAAACGGCCGCCCTGGCGGAGTTGCGTCAACTTGTGCCCTTAAATTCATTGGTTTCAAAGGTTTTGGACCAGTTCTCGTTTGTCTGACAGCGCCCCCAGCGGTATCAGACGCTTCATGTCGCGTCTTCCTGCATCATGGCGGCACATTTCTCGCCGATCATGATCGTTGGCGCATTGGTGTTGCCGGCTATGATGCTTGGCATGATTGAGGCATCTGCGATGCGCAGCCCGGAAATGCCGTGCACACGCAAGCGTGGGTCCACCACGGCGTCCGGCCCATGGCCCATGCGGCATGTCCCGACGGGATGGAAGTTTGCTACGCCGCGCTGGCGGGTGTCTTCAATCCAGTCCTCATCGGATTGCACTTTCGGACCGGGCAGGACTTCCTCCACCACATAGGGTTTAAGCGCCGACTGGGCGGCAATCTGACGACAGAGATGCAGGCCATACAGTATAGCCGACTTGTCGTAACTAGTGCGTAGCTGGTCAAAGCGGATGGCGGGTTGGTCGTTGGCGCTCGAGGTTTTTATGCGTACGAAGCCTCGGCCTTCCGGGCGCAGATGTACGGGGCTGAGGGTGAAGGCGGGGAAAGGATGCGGCACGATGCCGTCGCGGGTCCGTGATTCCGTGCTCCACATCGACATATTGATTTGCAGGTCGGGGTTTTCTAACCGCAGATCGGAACGCACGAAGGCGCCGGCATAGATACCGGTGCCCGATAGCGGGCCAGTACGGTTGAAGGCATAGCGAATACCGGCCAGGACCTGACGGATAGTGCTATTGCCGATATCGTTCAGAGTAATTGGCTGATTGACGCGATAGGACAGATAACTATTGAAATGATCCTGGAGATTTTCGCCCACGCCGGCGATGTCGCGCACGATATCGATGTTGAGATCGCGCAGCAATTGCGCTGGACCGAGGCCGGAGAGTTGCAGTAATTGCGGTGACCCGAACGTGCCACCCGAGACGACAATTTCCTTTGCGGCGCGCGCCGTTTGCAGCCCTTGCCGCGTGCGGTATTCGACGCCGACAGCGCGGGTACCCTCGAAGATCAGCCGCTGGGCGTGAGAATCGGTAGCGATGGTCAGGTTGGCGCGTGATTTCGCGGGGCCCAGATAGGCGCGAGCCGAACTCCAGCGGCGGCGGTTATTGACGGTGAACTGGTAAAATCCGGTGCCTTCCTGTTGCGGGCCGTTGAAATCAGGATTGTAGGGAATGCCGGCCTCCATGGCAGCTTCGATGCAGGCTTTCGCCAGAGGCCATTCTTGCGGGATATTGTTGACATGTAACGGGCCGCCGGTGCCATGCAATTCGCTGGCACCGCGTTCCTGGTTCTGCGCCTTCTTGAAATAGGGCAGGACATTGTCCCAGTCCCAGCCCTCGCAGCCGCGTTGACGCCAGTCGTTATAGTCGGTGGCAGTGCCTCGCATATAGACGGTGCCGTTGATCGATGAGGTTCCGCCTAGAACCTTGCCGCGGGGCTGAAAAAGTGTGCGGTTGTTGAGGTTGGGTTCGGGCTCGGATTCGAACATCCAGTTCACGTTTGGGTTGGTGTAGTTTTTCGTGTAGCCGAGCGGGATATGGATCCAAGGGTTGGTATCGCGTGGGCCCGCTTCCAGCAGTAGCACGCGGTATTTGCCCGACTCACTAAGTCGGCCGGCCACAGCGCATCCGGCGGAACCGGCGCCGGTGATAATGAAATCATATGTATCGGCGTCCGTGGCCACCTGTATCCCCTTGATCGTCGCTCTGTGGCGCTATTGGAAGCGATTTGGGAGGAAAATGCCAGGGGGCCATCAGAAGCGGGTTGCTTTTATATTTTTTGAGGACCTCAAGGACCTCTGCGCGCCCGGTTTCGGGGACTGTGGTCGAGTTTGAGACTTTCGGACATCGTTGTTTCGTCGAAAATTTGTTTACAGCGTCCCAAGTGCGTTTTGTCTGGGCAAAACGATGGGAGAATC
>Ga0209403_10006221_pt1 | contig 12177 bp, 5 predicted proteins | sample ArcticOcean_MG_C_8_FD_187440 | JGI IMG/M metagenome (GOLD analysis project Ga0209403, IMG submission 187440) | Marine microbial communities from western Arctic Ocean - ArcticOcean_MG_CB11_86 (SPAdes) (version 2) | ecosystem: Environmental > Aquatic > Marine > Oceanic | place: Arctic Ocean... | reverse complement strand
CAAACCAAAAGTAATCATGCATATAGATAATATTATTTTTTTCATTTTACTCCCTAACATTCTACTAATTTAGAACAAAATATAAAATTATTCTAGGCTAATATAATATTTACTAATAAAATAATATCCTGAACATTAATTGTGCCATCTTGATTAAGATCTGATGATAATATTTGACATTCATCAAAACTATCTGGCGCTAAAATTATACTTAAGATAATAATAACATCCTGAACATTAAAATCAGTATCTTGATTCACATCACCAAGGTTCCACTGTCCGCATGCATCAGTAATATTTAATGTTATTGGAATACTAATGTGAGAACTATCATAATCATTAGTAGTTATACTCATTACATCAAAATATATTCCTTCATCAAGACCCACAGTATCAAAAATAATATCAATAACATCTGCAGCTCCTGGAGCTAAATTACCACTTAATGATGATAAACTAAACCATGATGCTGGTGGAATTATATAAGTTGACATATTTGGTTCGGTATAGTTACTGTTATAGCTTACTTGAAGAAATTCATCCGAGTTAAATTGAACTCCAATTGTTGCACTATTGATTGTGCCTTCCATTTGCTGATAATTTAAATCTATATTACCATTCTGATGTAATACCATTTGAAAAGTATAATTACCGCTTATTCCACTACTGCCAACCCAATGAACAACCTGGTCAAAAAATACTACAAATTTATCTCCAAATTGTTGGTAATAAACATACCCTGACATATCAGCTGAGTTTCCACTATTAACTGGATTTAAATCATCCCAAAATCCAAAGATAGCTGCTCCAGGAATTTCACTTGATGGTAGAGCTGTGTTATTCCAAGCATCACTATCTCCACCTAAGCCTATCCATCCATTTGGATTAATTGTACACTGATTATATAATTGTTCTTTCAAATTAAAATCAAACCCAAGATTTATAGCTTCAGGAGCCTGATCATTATGCGTAAAATTAACCTGTGTTGGGTTATCCAGGGTAATCCAATTTGATTCTACCTGATCATTACTATCAATCCATTTATAATCTGATGCTAAAATGCTATACTCAAGGTTTGCCTCTGCAAAATTAGTATTTGCAATGACAAAAGATTCTACAAAATTTTGATTTGAACTTGCTTCAACATTAATATTATCTAGATCTATAAAAACATCAGGCTGATCTGCTAAATTAGAAACTGCATTATAAGCATTCAAGCGTCCCCAACCTGTTTGATTATCATAACCTAAACTACCTATATCTACAGCATTAATTTGCATAGCTAATCTTATTTCTGCTGGTGGCATCCCTGGTGCCACTGAGTATAATAATCCTGCCACACCGGCCGCATGGGGGCAAGCTGAAGAGGTCCCATTAAAATTTGTTATATACCCCCCGCCTGTAGTAGCTGAATGTATTCTTACTCCTGGTGCAACAAAATCTAAGCCATTGCCATAATTGCTTCCCCAATAATTTTCTCCATCACATGAAGATGGGCTCTTACGTTCATTACAAGGAGACATTGCGCCAACAGCAATAGAGTTTTCATACGCTGCAGGATAGGAAATACTTCCATTATCATTTCCTGATGCAGATATTACTACTGTTCCATTATTATGTGCATAATCAATGGCATTATCAAAAGAACTAACATATCCACCTCCACCTAAACTCATACTAATGACATGAGCACCATTGTCACTAGCCCAAATTACACCATTTACAATATCATCAAAATCTCCATAACCATCATCACTAAGTACTTTCACTGGCATTAAACTACATTCCCAGCATATACCTGATACTCCAATTAAATTATTAGTTCTACCTGCTGCGATACTTGCACATGCTGTCCCATGCATATTCCCATCATTTGCATTACTATCATTGTTTACAAAATCATAACCATCAATAATCCCACTTTGTAAATCTGGATGATCAAGGTCTATACCCGTATCTAAAATTGCAATTATAACATTGCTACTTCCTGTTGTTACATCCCATGCACGTTCAGCATCGATATCTGCACCTGGTGTTCCAACAGTTCCACCATTATCTGAAATAGCCTGCCCAGTATTATTTAGTGCCCATTGATTTTGATAATTACTATCATTAGGAACTAAAAATGCTTCCATTTTATAATTAAAATCTGCTGATACAACCATTGGTAAGTTTTCTATTTCATGAATGATACTAATAATATTTGCTTCAGGATTAACAAAAGATATAATATAATATTGGTGTAAATCATACTCATAATGTTTATTAGTAAATGATTCATAGCTTCGGAATAAAGGTTTTATAGATTTAAAATTTGTATAATTTTGAATACTAGTAATACCTAAAATATTATCAAAAGTCAATGGAGACTCTAAACCTAACTTTGGTGATTTATTATCTTTAACTTTAATAATTATTTTATTTAATGAGATTTCATGATTATCATATGCTATCCAATCTGTATCTAAACTAAACAAAAAAGTAAAAATAAATAAATAAATAAATCTATACATGTACCGCTCCCTTATATAATATAATAGAATCAACTATCTTTTATCCCCTAACTTATCGCTAATTAGACTATTAATCAATTGTTGTAATAACTTTTTACTTTTCTTTAGATTGAATAATAATAAATAATCCGACTAATGTAGTAATCCCTCCGAAAATAATAAATTCATTAAGTATTTGACCAGGAAATAATAACCAGGCAATAAATGAGGCAATAAATGGTTCTCCTAATGGGATAGAAGCCACAATCGTGGGCCTAAAATATTTAACTAAATAATAAAAAACGCTATGACCTATAATCGTTGGAACAATCCCTAAGAATAATAAAAATTTAATATCAGAGGAGGAGATTGAAAAAAGTTCTATATTAAAAACAATTGATACTATCAATAATGTAATGGCTGCATAAGAAAATAAATATCTTGAAAAAGTTATTGAACTATTCTCTTTTCTGACTTGATCTGAAATAATAAATACAAAGGCAAAGCAAATAGAACACAAGATTGCAAGAATATTTCCATTTATTAAATTACTATCAAAACTAAAGTCATTTAAAAAAATGAAAACAGACCCTGATAAAACAATAAATAACCCTATAATTAATTGAGAACTAATTTTTCTTCCAAAATAAATTTCTATAAATAATGCAAATAATGGTGCTAAAGTACCAAATACCGTAGCATTAGCTATATTATTAGGCATTATAGAAATTGCACTATAAAATAATGCAAAATGAATCCCTAATAAAATACCAGCTATAATTGTTTTATTTTGAGCTTTCAGGGATATCGGTTGAATGCTACCCTTTAATAGACAATAAATATTAATAATTATAGAGGCTATAGCCATTCTCCAAAAAGAAATTAATATTGGATCTAAATGATGTAAATATCGAGCAATAATAGGAGAAGTACTTACAGCAAACATCGAAGAAAATAATAAAATATAAATTATCAAGGTCATATTAGATATTATTTAATTTAAGGTATATTTTTTTATATATTAACATACCGAAAATTTACTGTTTCTTTTTAAAATTACTAAGAGGATATAATAATGAGAAAAATATATTTATTATGGATATTGACTATCTCCATTCTTTCATCACAAGATTTTCATCAAGGCCCTTATGGAACAACTCCTTTTGAAATAGCAGGAGATTTTACATTAGATGACTTAAATAGACCACTTTTAGGTGATATCAATATAGACTCAATGCTTAATATACAAGATGTTATGATGTTAATTGGTGTGATTCTAGAAACAATTAATTTAGATGAAGAAATGGAAAATATATCAGACATCAATCAAGATGGCGTAACAAACGTTCAAGATATTACCATGTTATTACAAGTTATCTTATATCCTGAAGATTTTGATTTACAGAATGGGTGGAATTTTGAGGATGAGTGGAATAGTATGGACACTTATATATTCATTACACTGGGACCAGGTAGTAGTACTGTGCTTTGGAATGCAAATGATTTCAATACATTATTAGAAAATTCTCCAAATAATGTTCATTATTTTTTCCTATCAAACAGAACAAATTTTGTAGATGACATAATGACTAAAAAAAATTCAGTTGATTTAATGCTATCTAATATGAATGAAGATATACAATTACACTGGAAAAAACATTTACACTTTGTTCCTAATAAATGTGATAGTTATGAAAGTGAATTTGTTGATGCCGTTTGTGGAATTAGAGCGGTAGGCATTGATCGTTTTCAAAGATGGAAACAAATTGGTTACTTAGGAAACCCTGCTAATTTTAGTGGAACCTACATGGCTTATTTAGCTCATGAGGCTATCTATTATAATTATGAGCATGAGGTATTATACGAAGACCCAACAACGTATGATGAAATAATTGTTTTTGATAAAACGTATTATACTGGAGGTTGGGCATCAACAATATCACAACCTATTACTTTCCCATCTAATGAAGAACTAAATAATTACAGTGGAATGTCAATAGAACTCTTAAGAGGTTGTCCTGATGCAAATGGTAATTATAGTGACCAGGGCTGTGATGACTATGACCGTATTGCAAAAATGTTACTATGTGATGCAGATGAATCAAATTGTCATGAAATGGCACGATGGATTACACCTTTTGATAGACAGCCACATCATTTAACAGATATTACTCCTTTTATATCTATGTTAAGACCAGGCGGAAATAAGGTAGTAAAATTTCAAGAGTCTGGATGGCCAAATAGTCTTTTAACTATGAAATTTAGATTTTATCATAATAATGAAACTAATATTACTCCTCATATATATGAGCCTATATGGACTGGCACTATAGGCTTTAATCCTGAATATGATCAAAATAGACCACCAGTTGTATTTAATATACCTGATGATGCAGTAAAAGTTGAATTTGTATCATATATAACAGGCCATGGTTGGGGGTGTGATGGATATAATTGTGCTGAGTTTTGTAATTCTAAACATCAATTTTCTGTAAATGGTGGAACATATGAATTTGAAATAGGCTATCCTGAAGCAGCTGATAATAATTATTGTATGGAGCTTGAAACTATTGGACAAGGTGTTGTCCCTAATCAATATGGAACATGGGGTTATGGAAGAGCCGGATGGTGTCCAGGACAAGATGTCCATCCATTTATTACTGATATTACAAATTATGTGTCAATAGGAGATGAAAATGTTATAGAATATTCAGCCTGTAGAGATAGCTGGAATGGATGTGTTACTCCTCCAGTATGTCCTGATAATGGCTGTTATTGCCCAGAAATTGCAATGTCTTCATATATTATAGTTTGGCGCTAATTTTTTATCATGATAAAAAAAGAACTATCAAAAGTATATAGTCCAAATGAAGTAGAATCCAAATGGTATAAAACATGGGAAAAAAATGGCCTATTTAGTCCATCTAATCCTGATAATGATCCATTTACAATTATGATCCCTCCACCTAATGTTACCGGTATATTACATATTGGTCATGTTTTAAATAATACTATACAAGATATCTTAATTAGAAGACAACGTATGCAACAAAAAGATACTCTCTGGCTTCCTGGTATGGATCATGCTTCAATTGCTACAGAAGCTAAGGTGACTAAAATGCTTTTAGAGAAAGGTCAAAATAAAAAAGAGATAGGTAGAGATAAATTTTTAGAGCATGCATGGGCATGGAAAGAAAAATATGGAGGTAAAATATTAAACCAACTAAAAGGTCTTGGCGCTTCTTGTGATTGGGACAAAACTACATTTACTATGGATAAAGACTATAGTGATGCTGTTAGCCATGCATTCGTCAAATTATATAATGATGGCTTGATTTATAAGGGTGAAAGAATTATTAATTGGGATCCAGAAGGTTTAACAGCATTATCAGATGAAGAGGTTATTTATAAAGAAGTAGAAGGGAATCTTTGGCATTTTAAATATCCTATAAAAGATACATCAGATTATATTATTGTAGCTACTACACGACCTGAAACTATGTTAGGTGATACGGGGATTGCGGTAAACCCTAAAGACAAAAGATATAAAAAATTAATTGGAAAATCAGTTATATTACCTTTAGTTGGAAGAGAAATACCAATTTTTGGAGATAGTTATGTTGATATGGAGTTCGGAACAGGATGTGTGAAGGTTACACCTGCTCATGATCCTAATGATTTTAAAATGGGGCTTAGACATAATTTAGAAATTATAAATATATTCTATCCTAATGCAACATTAAATAAAAATTGTCCAATAGAATTCCAAAATTTAGATAGATTAATAGCTAGAAAAAAAATTATCGCAGTATTAGAAAAAAATAATTGTATTGATAAAATTGAAAATTATAATCATAAAGTTGGACACTCTGAAAGAACAAATGCAATTGTAGAGCCTTATATTTCTAATCAATGGTTTATTAAAATGGAAAAATTAGCAAAGCCTGCATTAGACGTAGTAAATAAAGGCGATATTAAATTTCACCCACATAGATGGATTAAAACATATAATCATTGGCTTGAAAATATTAAAGATTGGTGTATTTCAAGACAGCTATGGTGGGGACATAGAATACCCATATGGTATAAGGGTGATGAAATTTATTGTGGAGTTAATCCTCCTAAAGGAAATGGATGGAAACAAGAAGATGATGTATTAGATACATGGTTTAGTTCATGGCTATGGCCCTTTGCAACATTAGGTTGGCCTAAATCATCTCCAAAACTTCAAAAATTTTATCCTTCTAATGATTTAGTAACTGGCCCTGATATCATTTTTTTTTGGGTAGCAAGAATGATTATGGCTGGTTTATATTTTAAAAATGAAATTCCATTTTCAAATGTATACTTTAATGGCCTTATTAGAGATCATGAAGGTAAAAAAATGAGTAAATCATTAGGGAATTCTCCAGACCCTTTAGATTTAATAAATGAATATGGTGCTGATGCTTTAAGGGTAGGGCTACTATTGATTGCTCCTCAGGGTTCTGATATTTTATATTCTAAAGATAAAGTAGAACATGGTAGAAATTTTATAAATAAACTATGGAATTCAGCGCGTTTTATTATTATGAATGTGGAATCTTTTGAACAACAATTGCCAAAGTATAATAAATTGCATATTACAGACCAATGGATTATATCAAAACTAAATCATACTATTTTAAATGTTGATAAGTATTATGAAGACTATAAATTAAATGAAGCTGTAAAAACAATTTATGAATTTGTATATGATTATTTTTGTGATTGGTATATTGAATTTACAAAAACGAGATTTTATGGGAATGATTTGAAAGATAAAAAAATTGCTGAGGGTGTATCCATATTTGTATTGAACAATATTTTGCTGCTGCTTCATCCATTTACACCGCATATCACAGAAGAAATTTGGAATTTTATAAAATATAATAAAAATAATGATAAATTGTTGATTAATCAGCCTATTCCCATTGCTGATAAAGCAGTAATAAACCTTCCAATAGAAGGAAATATTAATATAATTATTGATATTATTAGGGCGGTGCGTAACATTAAAGCAAATTTAAATATATCACCTGCACAAATTATAAATTTACATGTTAGAGGAACTGAAGAAGAGATTAGTATTATTAAAGATAATGTTAAATTATTAAATAGAATTATTAAAGTTGATTCAATAGAATCAGGAATAAATCTAATTAAACCTAAACAATCTGCTACTGCTGTAGTAGGAGCTATAGAAATATTTATTCCACTTAAAGGCTTAATTAATATTGAAAAAGAAACTGATAGGTTAAATAAACAAATTGAAGATATGCAAGGTAGGCTAAATGCAATCTATAAAAAATTAGATAATAAAAATTTTATTGATAGAGCTCCAACTAATGTTATTGAAAATGAACAAAACAAAAAATATAACTATGAAGCAACACTAAATAAACTGCAGAAAAACTTAAAATCTATAAATGAATAAATAGTTTATTAATAAATGAGTTTTAATAATCCATTAAAAGATGATATAACATATTTAAAAGGTGTTGGCCCTAAACGAGCACCCAAATTGAAAAGTTATGGAATTAATACAGTGTCTGATGTACTGTATCATCTCCCAAGAAAATATCTAGATCGCAGAAATATTAAAACAATTAATCAATGTATAGTTGGCGAAGAAACTGTAATCATTGGCACCATACAATCTAAAAATATAAAATTGATTGGGAAAAGACGTTTATTTCAAATTACAATTTCTGATCATACTGGAGAATTACAATGCGTGTGGTTTAATGCCCTGTCTTGGATAATGGATAAATTTAATATAAATGATCAAATTGCTGTATACGGAAAGATTGAATTTTATAATGGTTTTAAAATTACTCATCCAGATTTTGATATTATTGATGATAATGAAGAAAATTTTAATACGGGTCAAATATTTTCTCTATATCCTTCTAATGCTGATTTAAAATCAAAAGGTTTAGATAGCAGAGGTTTTAGAAAATTAATGAGAAATATATTATTTAATGAAAAATATATTATTGATGATTTTTTGCCTTCTAAAATAATACAAGAAGAAAATCTATGTACACTATCAACAGCAATACAAAAAATTCATTTCCCTGAAAATAATACTGATATTAAAATAGCGCTTCATAGGTTAAAATTTAATGAACACTTTTTTATTCAAATATTAATGGCTTTAAAAAGAAAAAATATTAAACAAAATAATGGCACTATTTTTTCTAAACGTGGTGAATATTTAAAAAAAATATATAAATCTTTAAACTTTAAACTCACTAATGCACAAATAAAAGTTTTAAAAGAAATAAGATTAGATCTTTCATCATCAAAGCCAATGAATAGATTAATTCAAGGGGATGTGGGCTCAGGAAAAACAATCGTAGCAATTTTAACTGCGGCAATGGTTATCTCTGAAGAATATCAAGTAGCTCTTATGGCGCCAACAGAAATTTTAGCTGAGCAGCATTATAAAAGTATAAAAGAATATTGTGATTCAGTCAATATTAATTGTGCAGTGATTACATCTAATAAGCCTGTTAAAGAGAAAAAAATATTACTTAATCAATTAAAAACTGGAGAAATTCAATTAGTTGCAGGAACCCATTCTTTAATTCAAGAAAAAGTAATTTTTAATAAATTAGGGCTAATTATTATAGATGAACAGCATAGGTTTGGAGTGGAGCATAGAAAAAATCTAATCAATAAAGGGACTAATCCAGAAGTACTAGCAATGACTGCAACTCCTATTCCAAGAACTCTTTCTATTACTCTTAATGGAGATATGGATATATCAATAATTGATGAACTCCCTAAAAATCGTATCCCAATAAAAACAAAAGTTATATCACCAAGGAGTATTAACTCTACTTATATAAAAATGAAAAAAGAAATGAAAAATGGAGGGCAATGTTTTGTTGTTTATCCATTAATAGAAGAATCTGAAAAACTTGATTTGAGTGCTGCAAAATCAGGTTATGAAAAATTAAAAGAAATATTTAGTGACTTTAATGTCGGTTATATCAATGGTAAAATGAAAAAAAATGAAATTGATGAGCAAATGGAATTAATGGCTGCAGGTGATATTGATTGTTTAATTACAACTACTGTTATTGAAGTAGGTATTAATATCCCTAATGCAACAATCATAGTTATTGAAAATGCAGAGAGATTTGGTATGACACAATTACATCAATTAAGAGGTCGTATAGGAAGAGGAGAAAAACAAAGCTATTGTATTCTAGTTCAACATAAAAAAACTCAAAATTCAAATAAAAGACTATCAATTATTGAAAGTACATTAGATGGTTTTATTATATCTGATGAAGATTTAAAAATGAGAGGCCCCGGAGATTTTTTTGGTACAAAACAACATGGATATATTAAATCAAAAGTCGTAGATTTTAGCACTGATGGAACAATTATAAGAAGAGCTAGGCAACAAGCTTTTGATTTAATTAATAATGACCCTACACTTAAGAAAAAAAACAATGTGGGTATTAAATCTATATTTAAAGAAAATTATAATCATATGTTAGAATTTGTAAAGATTGGTTAACATGAAATTGAAACAAATAAATACAATATTAACTGGGCTTACATTTTTAATGCCCTTAATTATTTATTCATTTACAATGGCTCCGACAGTATCACTTTGGGACTGTGGTGAATTTATTGCCACATCAGTTATTTTAGGTGTCCCTCATCCGCCAGGTACTCCTTTATATTTAATAATTAGTAATTTTTTTGCTCAACTTCCTTTATTTAGTAATTTAGCCGCCAGAGTGAATTTAGTATCTCCAATTACAAGTGCCCTAGCAGTTATGTTCTTATATATGATAATTGTCTACTTATTAGAAGAGTTTAATAAAAAAACAACTCTAGAAGTCACTAGTTATAATAGATCTTTAATGATTTACATGGCATCTTTTATTGGTGCAATGACATTTGCAGTAACTGATTCACATTGGTTCAACGCAGTTGAAGCTGAAGTATATTCTTTATCAACATTTTTTACTGCAATCGTTATTTGGTTAATTTTAAAATGGTCGCGTAACTTTGAAAAAAAAGAACAACTTAAATATTTGATTTTGATTTCTTATCTAATTGGACTTGCAATAGGTATACATTTATTAAATTTATTAGCCATACCATTTATTGGCTTAATCATATATTTCAAATCTATAAAATCTATAAAATCTATAAATTTTCAAAATCTAACTTATTTAATAATAAGTACAGGGCTTTCTTTTTTAATTATATACAAGGGTATTATAAAAGGGCTGCCATCTATATTAAATAAAACTAATAATCCTTTTATATTATATATGTTTTTCGCAGTAGTATTAATTGCTGCGATCATTACGAATATTCCTTGGAAAAATAGAAAATTTAATCATCTAACAATGGCCATATTTTCTTTATCCGTTTTATTTATTACTGCAAATGAATTATTAGTAGAAGACTACGGTAAAAAAATAACAAACCAAAAAAGTTATATGCAGGATTATTCATACCATCTTCTAGGGACCCAGGAATTACTTAGTCAAAAATATGAAAATTCTAATACTCAAGAAGCTGCTGATTGGAATAAAGAAAAATTAATAAATAATGGAATTAAACTTGAAATTACAAATTGGATTTTAAAAAATCAGGAAATAAATATTCTACAATATACTAATACCCATAATCAAGGATTATCATATATTTCATTACTAAAAAAACAATCTATCTTTTCAATTGCTATACTATTGATATTATTACTATTTAGTGCAATAATATTAAATTACGCTTATAATAATAAACCACAGCAATATCATAAATTATCTCGTTTAGTAATAAACTGTGTTTTAATGATATTATTAGGTTATTCTAGCTACGTATTAATATTTATAAGAGCTCAGCAAAATCCACAAATAAATTATAATAATCCTAATACAATTAAAAGTGCATATGAATATATTAATCGTGACCAATATGGCCAATGGGATATTACTGATAGGCGTGCTTCATTAATTAATAATAGTCAACAAAATCGTCAAAGTTTTCTGAGATACACTAAAGCAGTTGATAATAAAATTGTTGATGGGCGTATAGTAGCTCAAACTATTAAAGAAAATGAAGTAACTGATAAAGAAGTATCTAATTTTGTTTGGCAGTACCAATTTAAAGAAATGTATCTAAGATATTTTGCGTGGCAATTTATTGGTAAAGAAACATGGAATAATAGAAGTTGGGAGCGTAATTCTATTACAAATCAACCACTAGCAAGTATGCCACCTCTACAAGGCGTTAATTGGTTTAGATATGGGCTTCCTTTAGCCTTCTTATTAGGCCTAATAGGATTATGGTACCATACAAAAAATGACATTTTACGTTCATATGCTGTATTTACATTATTTATACTAACAGGCATTGCAATTGTTGTATATTTAAATCAAAGCGACCCTCAGCCTCGAGAAAGAGACTATGCATATGTTGGTAGTTTTTTTGCATTTTCTATATGGATTGGCATTGGCGCATTTGCTTCAATGAAATTTTTCCAAAAAAAATTTAAGAGTATATTAATCCCTGGGTCAATTTTATTTATACTTGTACCAATGAATATGTTTATTAATAATTATTATGAACATGATAGATCAAACAGATACGAAGCTTGGGATTACGCATATAATTTACTTAACTCTTG
>Ga0209403_10006218_pt1 | contig 12182 bp, 16 predicted proteins | sample ArcticOcean_MG_C_8_FD_187440 | JGI IMG/M metagenome (GOLD analysis project Ga0209403, IMG submission 187440) | Marine microbial communities from western Arctic Ocean - ArcticOcean_MG_CB11_86 (SPAdes) (version 2) | ecosystem: Environmental > Aquatic > Marine > Oceanic | place: Arctic Ocean... | reverse complement strand
CTGAACAAAGTTTCTCAACGAACAACAATCAGATCCCATGACAGCGAATCAGACTTCTTCGCCGTTGCTGTCTCCGGCATTCCCGAACTCGTCGGCAGCCAAAAAGGCGCACATCCCCTCGGGATTCCTGTTGAGCCACGCCGCCACTTTCTCACGGACTTCCTCACTGACAGTTCCCGAGAGGAAATCCGCAATTTCGTGATCAGTCGGCTTTTCCATGGATTGAGGCTTTTTCACATGGGAACTCCTGTCTTTTGAATACGGCATCAGCAGTGCCGACATTTTGGCAATGGCCCTTCCATCCACGGTTCCAAGCTGTCCGGGATCAGGAATTTGAACAGCCTTTCCTTTGACATAGTAGCCCTTCATCGACATTTTCACCTCCTTCTAGGCCTTCCGTAATTTCCATAAATCTCCCTCAGTTTTTTTGTCATGTTCTGAAGTCTGTAATCAAGTGTGGTCCTGTTGATGTGCAGCGACCTTGCGACTTCGGAGATTTTGTAATCCAGCAAACAGACCATTCTGAAAGCAAGAATATCGGTTTCCTTGTACTTCAGTTCATCCACTGCACGTTTGATGAAACTCTCAACATCTTCAAGCTGCTCGTTCAATTCCGTCTCATTCAAATCCTTGTTCAGCCCGGCTTGCGCTTGAAATGGAAACGAATCTTTTTCCTCCCTGTCCCAATCATCAGGAGGAGGCATCACAAACAGCGCCGCATGTCTTGATGCAAAATCAATTTCGATCCTCTTGACGAACTGAAAGAAGCGATTCTTGATCCATGTGAACTGTTCGATTTCACCTTCTACCTCGAACTCTTTGACAAACACCTGTATTTCCTGACATTCCCCTTCTCCGGTTTCAGAATAAATCTCTTTTTTGTGCTGAAACCTGTGCATTTGAGTTTTGAAACCGTGGCTGTCGGTCAGTTCGACAGTCTTGGTGTCCCGGCCCAACTGAATCTGAGGGGTCGAGAGGTATTTCCACGCCTCTCCCCTGGGAATTTTGTTTCTGAATACAATCCTTTCCACCCTTGGACCTATGGTCATATATCTTTTGCTCAGTGGCGACGAATTGAATGCATACCAGCGGTCCGAGGTCCATTCGTTTCTTCTTCTTTGAAAATCAACAAACAACTGTCCGAGCTTGTAATTGACAAAGTTGTCAAAATTGCCTCTTGTCGGATCATACTTCTCAATTTGTTTCTGCTTAATCAATTCCTCAGAGACAAAAGACAGAAAACCCTCACCCTCTCCATCAGAGTAACCATGACGTCTTGCAATGTAACAGGTTTTTTTCCTGAGGGCACTGAAATTCAATTCAAGGAATCTTGACGTGTTGTCCGATTCTGAATGGATGTACGACATGTTTGATAAATTTTTACAGACTTTTGGAATTTCATCCTTTTCTCAACGCATCAATCAACAGAAGCAAACATCATGTCAATCAGCAAAAAGAGTTGAAATGAAAACAAGACCAAACAAAGAAGCAATCATGCTTCATGAAATCTACCTCAGCGTTCAAGGAGAAGGCGCACACGCCGGACTCCCCTGCACCTTTGTGCGCACCCAGGGCTGCTCGCTCAACTGCACGTGGTGCGACACGAAGCCTGCAATCCCTTTCCGGCAATCGGGAACAGGCACGTGGCTGGGAACCGCGCACTCCATCGGAACTATAGTCAAGGAAGTCATGCGACACAACTGCAAAATGGTCGAGATCACCGGCGGAGAACCACTGGACCAGCCTGCCGTTCCCGCGCTGATCACGGAACTGTGCGACCGGGGCTTCAAGGTGCTCGTCGAAACGGCAGGGCACCGCGACATCTCGGTCATCGACTCCCGCGCCCACATCATCATGGATCTCAAGCCTCCCGCATCCGGCATGACCCGCCGCATGCGCTGGCAGAACCTTGCTGCACTCAAACCAAGCGACGAGATCAAGTTCGTGCTTGCGGACAAGGGGGATTTTGAGTGGGCGGCGGGAGTGATCTCAGGCAACGATTTTTGCACCGATGCAAACGTCCTCATGTCCGCAGTGCATAGACAGCTTGATCCGCAAGAGCTGGTGGAGCTGCTGCTAGATTCGGGAATCGCAGCACGGTTTCAACTGCAACTGCACAAGTACGTCTGGGGTGTGGAATGCAGTGGTGTTTGATGACCCCAGCGATGCTTTCACCCCAATCAACAACTCTACCCAAGGAGATTCGATCATGAAACCACCCAAGCTTCGCACCCTCTACTACGTAGGTCTGGAATCTTACCAAGCTCGTTACACCCTGCAACTGACCGACTGGAATGTGGAGGTGTTTCGGCGTCGAGGAATTCAGCACCACCTCGTCAATGGGCAACAACTCACGCAAGACGAACAGATTCACACGGGACAGGTGTTGGACGCGCACGGACGCAGCTATTGGGCGTTGAGCCAGTGCATGGAGCTGGTGAAGCTCATGCAGAGCGGAAAGGTCACCAATGAGGATGTGATTTTCTTTGAAGACCTGTTTCATCCCGGCATCGAGGCGATCAGCTACATCACCAGCCAGTCCCCCCCGCACCTCATTCCTCGTGTGTATGTGCGCTGCCTCGCACAAACCATAGACCCGGACGATTTTGTGAATTCCACTGGCATGGCCCCGTGGATGCGGCGCTATGAGCAGATGGTGTGCGAAACGGTGGCGGGTGTGCTTTGCAGCAGCGAGGAAATGATTGCCCATGCCCGCATCGCAGGATGGAAAGTGCCTCTGTATGTCACCGGGCTGCCGTTTGGCAAACAGGAGGTTCAAAGCCGGGTGCCCTTCCGCAAGCCCTTGCGATTCCGCAAACGCCGTGTTGTCTTTGCCGCACGTTGGGACATTGAGAAGCAACCCGAGTTCTACATGGACCTCATTGAACGCTGGAATAAGGAAGTGGACACAGGCACCGAATTCGTGCTGCTCTCAGGTGGCAAGCTCCGCAGCAATGCTCCTGAACTCGTGGAGCGGGCACGACAGCTTGCTGCCCGCGGCATGTTGACGATTCATGAAAATCTGAAGAAAAATGAATACTACGCGCTGCTTGCCGACTCGCAACTCCTGTTCAACTGCGCCTTGCAGGATTGGGTTTCCAACACGGTGAGCGAGGCGGATGCACTTGGAACCCTCGTCCTTTACCCAGCGTACCGCTCATTTCCAGAAGCATTCGCCAACGACCCTGCACGACTTTATCTGCCGTGGAGCCAAGAGGACGCGATGCTGAAGATGAGAGTGTTGCTCAAAGAACTTCCCGCTCACACCATTGGAGCCATCAGCGACTGGCAGGATGGCACGATTGACCGAACGCTTGATGTCCTGGAAGGCAAGGGGACTCACCTTGAACGATCAGGACTGGACTACCGCAAGCATGTGGCGATTCCAAAATACCCACTGGAATCACATCAGCTTCGTCTAGCCGCCTAAGAGGATGAAATGAAGCGAACCTACACGGACGGGACCGTAACTGCCTTTGCAGAGTTCTTTGTCGGCAAGGAAGTGGAACACACCAAGCACTTCGGCAAACGCACCCTTTTCGTTGTCGGACTGCCTGCGGAAAAGCTGGTTCTTGAGCGGGTGCGGACGCAAGAGGTTGAACACGTTTATCTGGGTGCCAATCAGTGCATGTATGCCGACACGGAACCTCTGTCGGCATGGGCCGCCTTGCTGAGAACCCTTGTGACGAAGGGACTGGCCTGCACGTGGGATGTCCCTGCCCATCTCCTGCAAGCGGCACTGAAGGCGTTAGGATCCCTTGCAAGCCACCGCTCGTTGGTGCTGACGGTTTCCTTGAAAGTTCCCAAGCTCAAAGACTGCAAGAACACTCTGGTGGTCAAGTTGGACGATGCGGATTTCAAGGCAACCAACGCAGGAGTTTGGTGCATGGGAGCCGAACGGTTCATGCACGATTCGGGTTTCACGGACTGGTCCTGTTACCGGAAGGATCAGCTTCTGGGGCAATCGTTCTAAAAACCTCGCTTGCCATTCGCATCAGTCAGCAAGACGACAAGAGACAATTACTCAAAACACAAAGCCGCCATGCCACACGACCCACTGCATCAAAACCGAATGGAGGAATCAACCGCAGGACTGGACCCCAAGGACACTCCGGGAATGGTGGCTCTTCGCATCACCAGCTTTCGAAAAATGGGGATCGAGTGCTTCATCAAGGAGTGCAGACTACTTGCAGGAGCGTACCACCATATGCGAAACCGCAATGTCACAGATAAGAACGGCAAGCGCTTGGACGATTTTGACCGACTGCTGGAGCTGGTGGGATTGGGCTACTTCAATGCCATGAAAATGAAGCAGATTGCGGAGAGCGAGATGATTGAGCTGTTGCTTGAAGAAGCGGCTGACGGCTTGCTGAAACTGCCCTCCACCCTCAGCACCCTCTACTCGATCTCCACGGCAAGCGAAGACGAGATGCTGAAGATATGGGCACTGCTGTTGGAAAAAGGGGAAGGGGTTCGTCGTGCGGACGTTGAGCTGATCAAACAGAAGGCAGAGGAAGAGCTAATGCCGCTAGGCCTTGAAGCAAACCTGCCCGCGTCCGGTCACGAGCAATATTATGCAGCGGATCCCACCCTTGTCACCGGCATGGGGAATGTCGAAACTGGCTGCAATTCCCCAAGCAGGACTGTGACCGCAGCACTTCCAAGCGACTTTGCCTTTGTGGGATGTCTCGGTGGCTCATCCGTCTCCTCCATCAGTGCCAGCCTCACAGTCATTGTGAGGAAATCCGTGACTCAAGCGGATTATCAGCAGGCGTTGCAACAGCTTGAAGAACTTGCACGGATTCCCGGAATTGAGGTGCCGAACCTTCAGACAACCCTACAGCAAGCCGCATAACCCAACATGAAAGGAAGCATGATCAATCAAATCAAACCAGAAACGCTTGAAGACATGGTGCTGCCGGTTCGAATGAAAGAATTGTTTGCGCCCATGATCGAGGGCTCGATTCCCTTGCAGAACCTGACCTTGCACGGGGTTCAAGGATGCGGAAAATCCACGCTTGCAAAACTGCTGGCAAGAAGGGCAGGAGACGTGCTTTGGGTGGATGGCAGTGCCAATTGCAGCCTTTCAAACGTTCAGTCCATCCTTGAATACACCCGACTTCGAAAAAAGCAGAACGCCCGGTGCAAGCTTGTCGTGATCGAGGAGGCGGATGGCATGGCCAAGAACGCCCAGCAGGCACTCAAGCGCACCATTGAGGAAACCGGAGATCGGGTGGTCTGGCTCCTGCTCACCAATCATCTTCGTTGCTTGATCAAGGAACTGCTTTCGCGATGCACTCCTGTTTGCTGCCATCCGCTCTCAGGGGTTGACGAGATCGAAGAGCTTCAGGAGGAACTGACTGCACTGATCCGCAAGCAGTTCCAGCAACAACACAGGGGAGATTGGACGCTGAAGCATGAGCAGGTCTTGCAGCACTTTGTCAAGCAGTGCTACCCCGATGTGCGTTCCGTGTTTCGAACCTTCTTCCTGAACTGCATCATGCTGGATTCCATGAAGCAAGCGGCCTGAACCGAAGGGGTGGATTGAAAAACACTCCAAACTCATTTGTCATGAAAAGGATATAATCATGAAAAAAACTGTTTTCTTCCCCGCACTTGTTGCTGAAGCGAGCAACGCACTTGCGAAGAATCTTCAATTGCCAACCGGGATGGGGTCTCGGTTCTACTGTGACGACGAGGGAGCGTTCTCCCACAAGCACCTGCTCTTCAGCACCCCGCATCACCTCAGATACTCAGATCTCAGGGAAACCATGGGAATTCCCAAGGACTGCACGGTGTTTCTGGATTCAGGCGGCTATCAACTGGCGATGGGTACGGCTCCCAAAAGCTACGGACGAGAAACGGCATGGGCTTGGTGTTCTGAGCAAACGGGCATCTTTCCCATCTTGGATCGCCCCGTCAATCATGAGGTTGATGTTGCCACTTGTGCCGAGTACAGCCGTGAAAGCGCCCGCTACTACCACAAACGCAAATCTGAGGCGCAAGAGAGCCGCATCCTCAACGTGCTTTCTGCACGTTGCCAGCAAGACCTCAACAAGTGGCATCGCAAGAACCCGCGCAGCCAGCGCCCGCGCAGCAGCATTGCTGAAATGGAGTTCTGGTATCGGCAAGTTTCGGAATTCGACCTAGATGGCTGGGCGTATGGTGGTCACGGGCGCGACTCGAAGACCGTAGTGCTTGCCGTCCTCTTCCTGCTCGACAAGGGAGAGCTGGGACGGGCAGGGAAGGACTGGCTACACCTTTTCGGAATTACAACGACCGACTGGATGCTCTACGCCGCAGTGATGCAGGATGAGCTGAACCGTAAAGAGATAGAGGTGCAACTGAGTTACGACAGCAGCAGTTTCTCCCACTGTGCCAAGCACGGCATGTTCTACGCCTTCAACGGCTACAAGGGACTGGTCGCCATGCCCCTCATCCGTGAGCGTGACGGATCCAGTCACAAGGCATGGGATTACTCGGAAATGCCCTATGGGCTTCCCCTCCCACAAATCTCACCGGTGCTGGAGGGAGTGGAATGCACAAGACGCCTGCTCGAGCATTCTCAACGCTACAACATCCTGCTTCAGCACAACCTCTACATGATGAAACGGCAAAAGGAAGTGTTTGATTTCATGGCCCACTCAGGGCTTCCGGGCATGATCGAGGATCTGCCCAGCATCCAGCGTCGCAACTGCACCCTCATTCGCATGGCATTTCGCAACCCAGGCAAGGGGATTGAACTGATTGAGCGCCAGTTCAACTCAGAAGGCACCAGAAAAACGCTGCCCAGCTATCGCATTAGTAGACAGAGGCAAGCAGCATAACCCATAACCCAACATCAGGAGATTGAGATGAAACTCAATAGAACAGATCGAAAAGCACTCGAAAGTCTCTCATCAATTGGATGCGAGGTCTGCTTCAGTGCCGGAGGCGAGGCATCATCAACAAGCCACTGCCACTCCATTTCTGCAAGATACTACAAGGAAGCACACGAGTTCGGGGATTGTGTGATTGCAGGGTTCCAGAGGGTCTTGAAGGGCATGTCCGCCCTAGAAGTCCCGGAACTGTGCTTCGAGAATGAGGGAACCCTCAAGCTGACGGATTCAAGCAACACAGGAGTGGAGCTTTGCGTTGAGGGCATCTGTCTGGACAAAGAGGAACAGCCCGTTCTTCCGGAAATCCACCCCAGCGCGATCCGGTTTTTGGTGAATGCGTCCGTTGTGGAGCGAATCAAGCTCTACGGCACGACCTTCAACCTCAATTTGCTGAGCATGAACGCGAGTGGCGGCACACTTGAGATCGAACTGACTTCAGCAGACGGGTGCAGCGATTCCTGCTATCGAGAATCCCTCTTGCTGGAACAAGAGGCGGACTTTCACACCATTCTTGATGCAACCGCCTTCGCAAAGCTTGTGCAGGGAGTTGATTATACGGCACGGCTGGATATGGATTCGGGAGTCTTGCAGCTCGATGGTCTGCTTGCAGAGGGTGCAGAGATCACCTATTCGGTCTGCCTGCTAGATGAGCAGGTCTTCAGTTAACCCAAGCAAGAGATTGAAATGAACATCAGCAAATCCATCTTTGTCACCTTTCAACATGAAGGGTTGCATCACTGGCCAGAAGCGGTTCATCACGCTGGAGTTGAATTTCTGGCGCATCCGCATCGCCATGTCTTCCATTTCCGGGTTGAATTGTCTGTGAATCACTCAAACCGCGAGGTCGAGTTCATCCTGCTCAAGCGGGAACTGGAGTCCCTGTACCGTGAAGGCGTGCTGCAACTGGATCACATGAGTTGCGAAATGCTGGCGGAGGATTTAATGAAGTACCTGATTCTTCACTATCCCAAGCGTGCCCTGTTTGTCGAGGTCAGCGAGGATGGCGAAAACGGAGCGCTGGTTACTCACACCCCTGCTCTGAACCAACACCCCAACCAACAAACCCAACATGAACACTGCTGAACAAATGCACGACAATGTCACTTTAATCAAGGAAGCCTCACACGCCCGCAAGCTTCGCAGAATCGAGGCGGCGGTGGGAGAAATCATGAGTGCCCTTGGTTTGGACACGACGAATGACAGTCTCAAGGACACCCCGAAACGGGTGGCCAAGATGTATGTCAATGAAATCTTCTCAGGGCTACACGAAAACATTTCCGACAAGCTGAAGTCCTTTGACAACACTTACGGCTACAAGGGGATGGTTCTGGTAAGAGACATCCCGTTCCACAGCATGTGTGAGCATCACATGCTTCCCATCATCGGCAAGGCTCATGTCGCCTACCTGCCGACAGAAAAAGTGCTCGGCCTCAGCAAGTTCAATCGCATCGTCCACCACTGCTCCAGCCGCCCCCAGGTGCAGGAACGCCTGACGGTGCAGGTTGCAGACCTGCTTTCTGAAACACTTGGAACCAAGAATGTGGCCGTTGTGCTGGACGCACGTCACCTCTGCGTGGAAATGCGCGGGGTGCGGGATTCAGATGCCGTGACCACCACCATGGAACTGCGCGGCTCCTTTGCAGACGAGCATCGTCAAGAATTGTTGCAGCAACTCCGTTGATTTCAAAACCCACCAACCCTACAAGGCCAGTATGGAAGCAACTCAACCCCATTCACCAACCGTGAACGCCTGCAGAACCCATGAAATCTGTGCAGGGCACCGCGTCTTTGGCCATGAGTCAAAATGTTCTAAAATTCATGGACACAACTATTCCTTTGAGTTTCACTGCAATGCAGAAAAACTTGATAAGGTCGGGCGTGTGATCGACTTCTCCGTCATCAAATCCACCCTCTGCCGGTGGTTGGAAGACCATTGGGATCACCAGTTTTTGGTATGGGAACATGATCCCATTGCAAGCAGTCTTGAGGTGGCTGATCCCGATGGAGTCGTTCGTGTTCCCTTCAACCCCACTGCGGAGAATCTTGCGGAGCATGTCTTGACGGTCGTTGCCCCCGAACTGCTGGCTGACACCGGAGTGCGGTTGCAACGACTGGTTCTGCATGAAACGAAAAAGTGCTGGGTTGAGGCACAACTGTGATCCATTCGGAAAAGCAACTGGTCATTTCCATGTCCATCCGCAAGCTCGGTGGGGAGTGACCACTGCCGCCACGCTGTCGGATTTCAAGTGCAACGGCTCAGCAAGTCCACAAAATACTGCTCAAGCGAGACCATCTCCCCGTGATCATCCTCTCCCAAGACCCGCTTCCAGACTCCCACCGGCAACCGGTTCCTGCAATTTGTGAAAAATCTGTAGCCTGCACTCTTCCGGCACTGGATGCGGGCATGTTCAACATCAAGGCTGCTGCCGGTGTTGATTTTGATGCTCGTGACGCTCAACACGCTGCCGCCGGACTCGTCGGGTTCTGCTTCACCAGCAGGATCAAAGGATTCCCTTGGAGACCACGCAATGACCTCGTTCCCGCTGCGGTGGTGCGGCAAGCCATTTTGGAGTGGTGGGGTGGTCATCATCTTCACGGATGCGCTCGGAATAATGCCTGCCCTGCCAGTGGCAGGACGTGCTGACAGAGCGTTGCCGCGCACCCACACAATCCCGTCGGATGATGGCATCCGGTTCACTTTGGCAGAGTTGCCGACTGAGCTTGTCCAGAGCGCAAACCAGAGTCTTGCCCTTGCCTTTTATTGTGAACTGACGTTCGTTCACCCGATCTGAAATATGGAAATCCCGCTCGCTTTGCCTCCATTGCTCGGCATCAGCGATGTCGAGCAGACGCTTGCCCCGATGCTTCCCACTGTCATCGCTGCAGGGCAACAGTTTTTTCCAGAGGCGTGCATGTTGGTCGAGCAGGTGTCTTGCCTCCCTGCTTTGTGTGTGGATGATGATGGTGTTCGTGGGGGTTTCCATGGCCCTTCCTGTTGGGGTTTTCTGTATTCATCACTCCGTCGGGGAAGGTGGTCAGGATCCGAGCATCCCATCGTCTGCGAAGGAATAGTGACGCTCGCTGCCCAGGATGATGTGATCGAGCACCTGAATTCCGATGATCTTGCCAGCATCCACCAGTCGATTTGTGATGCGTATGTCCTCCAGAGAGGGTTCCGGATCTCCGGAAGGGTGATTGTGGGCAAGCACGACGGCACAGGCATTCTCACGGATTGCCTCACGAAAGACTTCCCTCGGATGAACGAGGCTCTTGTTGGCAATCCCCCTTGTGACACGGATCCTTCTGAGCAGGCGATGCTTGTTGTTGAGCAGCAAGACCCAAAAGTTCTCCTGTCTTGCATACCTGTGCGACTTGAGCCAGCGGCAGATGTCTCCGGAGCTCCGGAAGCTCTCGCCAATGAGCTTGACGGCATCGTCGTATCTTGCCTCGAAGTCCTGAACGAAGACCTCAAGGATGGCTTCTCGCCTATTCACTCTTGATCCCGTTAACAGGTTGATCCTCCTGTCGCGCAGTTGCCTTCACATAGTTTTTGAACGCTTCCAGCACACCGCATCTGGAACACACTTTCGTCTTGTTGTCCGTGCGGCTGATTGCGGGGTGATCGCGGGTCCGGCTCCCGCAACTTGGGCAGATCCATTCAGGGAGTTGGTCAGTTGTGATTTCCATCGCTTGCTCCGCAACAAAATTTACTTCGTTTGCCGGACAGGACTTCCGTGTCCATGATGACTTGCATTATACGTTCAGCAAGCATGTAATGCAACCATTTAAACAATGAAATCAGTTTGTTGAATAAGTTTATGAACACCCGTTGCTACGAGCACCATTCGGAAAACTCCTTGGTGATCTCAAAATCAAGGATCCTGCTCCAGTCATTGCGTGTATCCTCTTCAATGCATTGATGCTCAAAGCTCTTGAGTACGCCAATGATGCACTGGAACTGTGCAAGTGCGGGATCGTAGACATAGCCCTTTTCCTGTTCGTCCGACAGCACCGTGAGTATCAGCCGCTTCCTGCGCTCTTCGTTGAGCACTTCCCCGAAGCAGTTGGCGGGCGCCCGCATAAGCACTTGCTCCCCTTCAGCAATGTCGATGTAGACAAAAGGTGGATTGAGGAAGGGAGTTTCGGCACACGCCTGCTGCCTGAACGTTCTGTGCTTCCAGTGCAGGGAGGCTCCAACCTTTTGCGAATCCTCGCAGCGGTGATGATTGAGGAGGATGAGCCGTCCTTGTTCCGAGAATGCGGATGCAAGCTTGCCAAGGGGTTCGATGAGGGGTTCACCCTCCGTGGTGATGATGAAGTTCCTGCTACCAGACTCGGTTGCCGGCAGGGTTTCCACAGCTCCGCAGCCTTCGCTACACAATGCACGTTCCACCTTTTTCATCAGGCGTTTCGTGTCGGTGGCAATGCTGACGTTGTTGATGAAGTTCATTGAGGGTTCCTTGTCGATGAAGCCTGCAGTTCGTACTCGACTGCTTCAAGGAAGGAAACGGGGTTGTTGGTCAGCATGACTCCATGATTCCTGTGGGTGCCGTCCCTCGACCAACTACACAGGACTCCTGTTGCACTGTTGCGATCCTCTCCAAGTTCGAGGGTGAAGTAGCACTGAGGGGTTCCGGAATCGAACTTCATGACGGCCAGCCACGCCTCGGTCTGCTGCAGGGGTCTTGGAAGCCTGATCAGCAATCCTGACAATCGCTCCCGATCAATCCACCCTGCCCAAAGTTCCTCCGAATCCCTCCTGAAGTCACTCCACAACCGGCAAATCCTCTGCTCGCCACATCCTCTCAGTTGTCGGACAGCACTCGGATCCATTTCATAAAACCAGTTCCGCAGGATCAGATGCTCGATCTCATACAGGGAAGTTTGCTCAAGGCACTCCTCCTCCGTGGTTTCCCGATTTTTCCTAACTCTCCCGTCTTTTCTCACGTCCATCGTCCTCACTCCTTCTTGGCTTGTCGCTGTGCTTGTATTTATGTTGCCGACAACCTCCCCCTTTTCCTTCCGTCGGATAAATACGACTGACGGCAGGACTGATCCCCTGCCGAAACTTGCTATGGATATCTCTTCTGTCCAGCTTTGAGGAATGAGTTGCGTCTGGTGGGCTTCACAGTCCACCCGGCCACTTGCAGGAGAACATGCATGGCAGTCAGGACTTGTTCCGGCATTCAAAGAAGGAGAGACCATGAAGAGACAAATCTATAAATCAGGATCCCGTTCCAACAAAACGTTCATCTACCAAGTCAAGTTCGGCAAGCTGCTACCGCTTGTCATCCTGTCCAGTGA
>Ga0209403_10006216_pt1 | contig 12185 bp, 12 predicted proteins | sample ArcticOcean_MG_C_8_FD_187440 | JGI IMG/M metagenome (GOLD analysis project Ga0209403, IMG submission 187440) | Marine microbial communities from western Arctic Ocean - ArcticOcean_MG_CB11_86 (SPAdes) (version 2) | ecosystem: Environmental > Aquatic > Marine > Oceanic | place: Arctic Ocean... | reverse complement strand
TCTTTCGTTCTTTCTTCATGTCTCGTTTTGGTTTTGGTATTTCCGGTTTGTATAAACTAGAATTTACTTTTTTCTTTGTCTTTGGCTGCTTGTATCGTGAAAGATATTGTTTCTCATATTCTCTTATCTCATCTTGTCTTGCCTTGCGCTTTACATTGACATATTGTCGAAGAGTTAATGCGCCTGCATCAATATCATGCTTAAGATTAGATAATTTCTTTACTCCCAGTTTTGGTTGTTTATACCGTGAAAGATACTTCTGCTCGTATTTCTTTCGTTCTTTCTTCATGTCTCGTTTTGGTTTTGGTATTTCCGGTTTGTATAAACTAGAATTTACTTTTTTCTTTTGTATTTTTGGTTCAGCGTATCTACCTAGATACTTCTGTTCATATGCTAATCGTTCTTTTTGTAATTCCTTCCGTTTAGTAACAGCATGTTTTCGAAGATTTAATTTTCCTAAATCATCATCAGACTTCGTACTTACTCCAAGCTCAACACGAAAATCATCAGATGATTCTTCAGGTTCATTTTTTTCTAGTCTTGCAATATAATTAGCCTCATATTCTTTCAGATCTTTTTCTCGCTGATCTTGATCTGTTGATGTATATCTAACAAGTTCTAGAAAGTTAATTTTTTTCTGTTTAACTACTTCCGTGCTTGAAGTATTTGCATCATATCCCTTTGGTAATGCACCATTTGGTTTTTCTTTTTGATCTGACAACGCTAATTATTTTAAAATTAAATGCTAATAAAGTATTATTCCTCGTCTGTGCTACCAACATTTGTTTGTGACTGCTTTTCTAACCTATCCAGGTATATCTTCTCATATTTTTCTAATTCTGATGCTGACTTTGGTTTTTTTTTTGATTGTACTCTACGTGGTATTGATACTTTTTTTGTTTCCTCTTTTGCTGGTTCTTTTTCTAATCTAGATAGATATTGTTTCTCATACTGTTCTAGTTTATGTGATTCGCCTGTAGAACTAGAGCATTATACACTTTTTGTTTTTGGTTCAGCTTTGTTTACGAAAACATAATTCATAATCACACCAGCAATTATTCCTCCTACAATAGGTGCAAGCCAATAAAGCCAATGAAGTTCCCAAAATCCTGATACAACCGCAGGACCAAATGTTCTTGCAGGGTTCATAGACGCACCGGTTAATGGTACACCTACTATGTGAAGTAAAAATACCATTCCCCCAATTGAAATTCCATGTATTCCAGCAGGAGCTTTTTTGTGAACAGCTGTAAGGAAGATGACTGTAACAAGGAAGAATGTTAAAATTATTTCTAGTGTGATGCCTGCCATTATACTACTGTTCAATAGTTCGCTAGGTCCACCCTGTGTACCAAAGTTTACTTTAGCACCAAGCTCTGGCAAAATAGCTTTAAGTGAGAACGCAGCAACAACTGCACCAATTAATTGGAAAATTATGTAACCAATTCCATCACCGACACTAATTTTTTTTGTGATCATCATTGGTATAGTTACAGCTGGATTGATGTGTGCTCCAGATATATGACCAAATGCATATACCATTAAGCCAACCGCAGCACCATGAGCCAAAGCAATCATAATAATTGATTCTATTGACAAGCCATCACCAAAAGCTACAACAGACAATATTATAGCAAGAGGTCCAAAAAATACCAGAGCATATGTTCCTATGGCTTCTGCAAACCAATTACGAGGATTAACCAATGAAGTCAACCATTTTCAAGTTCCATTTAAAACATTCGAATTTTATGCGATAGATATAGAATAATTAATGGGATTTTAAATCTAAATTAATATGATTACAGAAAATTCACCTTTACCAAAATTTGAGCTGAGTGATGCGAATGGAAGTGTTGTTAAATCAGGTGACCTTAAAGGGAAAAAATGTGTAATCTATTTTTATCCTAAGGACTTTACTCCAGGCTGCACTATTGAAGCAGATGAATTCTCCAAAGATTACAAAAAATTTCAAAAGGCTGGAATTGAAATTGTTGGTATAAGTAAAGACGATGTGGAATCTCATAGAAAATTTTGTGATAAAATGAAAATTCCCTATATCTTACTTGCTGATACTAAGACAACAGTTTCAAAATTATTTGGTGTTTGGGGCAAAAAGAAGTTCATGGGAAGAGAGTACATGGGTATCAATCGCAGTACGTTCTTAGTCAATGAAAATGGAAAGATCTTTAAGGTTTTTGAGAAAGTGAAGGCGAAAGGTCATTCAAAGGAAGTTTTAGAAGCTTACGAAGAATAAAATTAAAGAATATATTTATCTAGAAACCTTTTGGCATTGCGCCTTTCTTAGATGCTGTAGATGTTTGTGACTGTTGTTTAACATTCTTTTTCTTTGCCTTCTCTTCCTGTTCTTTTGCATGTCTTACGAGATATTCTTTCTCAAAATTATCGAATGATTGCTCTTTGGTATTTTTTTGTGGTGGAGGTGGTGGAGGAGCTGTCTCTGCAGGTTTTGGTGGTGGTGGAGGGGCTTTTTGTGTTGAAGATGTACTAGTACCAGTTCCTGGTGTAAGGAAAGTCTTGTCTCGTGGATGATATGCTAGTCTTTGTCTTGTTGCAAAATACTTGTTACCTGGGTGTGTATAACCCGTTAACACTGCTTTTTGATCATTCCAATTAGCTGATGGAACATCAGGTGCGTCTCGTACGTGATGGCTAGCCCAATATCTATCGTTTGAGGCAGTATAACCTGTTAACACTTTTTTCTGATCATTCCAATTTTTAGTTCCAACTGACTTCCATTGTTCGTAAACTAGCACTGGTGGTGCTTCCTCCTTTGGTTTTGGTGGTGGTGGAGGTGGTGGAGATGTCTCTGCAGGTTTTGGTGGTGGTGGAGGTGATGTTATTTCTGCAGGTTTTGGTTCCTCTTTGGAAAGATCTTTTAATTTTTTCTCTAAATCCGCAATTTTTGATTTAATGGCTTTCTTTCTTCTCTTAGCAGGCTTCTTTTTTGCCTTTCGAGTTACTTTTCTGGCTTTTCTTTTAGTTGTTTTTCTTTTAGTTGTTTTTCTAGCAGTTTTTCTTTTAGTTGTTTTTCTTTTAGTTGTTTTTCTTTTAGTTGTTTTTCTAGCAGTTTTTCTTTTAGTTGTTTTTCTTTTAGTTGTTTTTCTAGCAGTTTTTCTAGTTTTTCGAGATCTCTTAACTGCCATATGGATTCAATGAATGACATGTGCTTTATTTAGATTGTGCTTATAATCAGAGCATGATTTGATCGAATTTTTATAAAATGTATTATTATTGTATAGCATGGATGATTTTGATAAAGAATTTCCAGATTTTGATTGGAAAAATACGCCTGCGTATAAGCATCCTGGTGGAAAAGATTGTCCTTGCCCCAAGCATGAATATGTCAGGGAACAAGTCAAATTTACGAAACAAGTAAATGAAACTGGAAAAGATGCTCGTGTTACTCTAAAATTTTGTCCTGAACACTATGATGTTTACATGAATGAAGTAATACCTGCAATGCCAATGAAATACAAAATACTGACAAAAATTGCATTAAAAATTGGTGCAATCAAAGTTGTAATACTAAAACATATGCAATCAGATTTGTGTTTTTATTGTAGATTTGGTTCGGGTGGCCATGGTAAGAAAAGTGAACTTCCTCCTATGCCTTAATTTTAAGTAAAACTACGTTGGACCCAACAATATTTTTGGCTTATTTGGAGTATCATGATGACATTTCTTTCCACATAAAGGGCAAGTTTTTCGATTTAAGAAAATGCACTGACAGATATGAGATTTGAAATAACTTTCTGAAATTTTTGTAAATTCTCCGGTACCATTACAAAAAGGACATGAGGAATTCAATAATTCTATCTTGCCTTTGCCCTTACACACGGCACATTTTTTCTTGTTATCCATAAGGAATTTGCCAATTCAAAGTAATTAAAACACATACATTAAGAATTTTTTCAAACACACCAACTAGGATAAATCGAGTTAAGCTTATACTATATTCTCAAGCACAGATGCTATGCCTATTGATGACATTAGACAATTTGTAGAGGAGTTAGAAAAAGCTGGTCAATTAAAGCGGATAAAAACAGAGGTAGATACCAACTTAGAGATTGCTGAGATTTTGAGAAGAGTATCTTATACAAATGGTCCAGCCATTCTATTTGAAAATGCTAAAGGGTATGAAATGCCAGTTTTAGGAAATGCGTTTGGTTCAATAAAAAGACTTGAGATTGGACTTGAAACAACAGAGTTTTCTGAGATTGGACAGAGAATTGCTGACATGACAAAGATGGAAATTCCTGCTGGAATTTTTAATAAAATTAAAAAATTACCGGAGCTATCTAAAATGAGTGAATCATTTCCAAAATTAGAAAAAAGTGGTCCTGTCACTGAAATAGTAAATGAATCACCATCGTTTGATAAAATTCCAATTTTAAAGTCATGGCCAAAAGATGCTGGAAAATTTATTACATTTGGACTTGTTGCTACAAAACATCCTGAGACAGGTGTAAGAAATTTAGGTGTTTATAGAATCCAAATCATTGATAACACACATGCATTAATGCATTGGCAAAAACACAAACGTGGCGCAGCACATTATGATATATCAAAAGAAAAAGACAAGAAGATTGATGCTGCGATAATCATAGGTGGAGAACCAGCAACTGTTTTTTCTGCAATAGCTCCTGTCCCAGAGGGACTTGACAAATATCTTTTTGCCGGCATTACTAGAAAAAAAGGAATCAGGACTGTAAAATGCAAGACAGTAGATCTTGAAGTTCCTGCTAATGCTGAGATGGTGTTAGAAGGATATGTGGACTCCACTGATATTAGAAATGAGGGACCATTTGGTGACCATACAGGTTTTTACACACCAGAAGAACCATTCCCAACATTTACGCTTACAGGAATAATGCAAAGGAAAAATCCTATTTATCTAACAACTGTTGTAGGTAAGCCAATCTTAGAAGATGCATATATTGGAAAAGTTATTGAGCGTTCATTTTTACCACTGATAAGAATGCTACAACCGGAAGTGATTGATTTTAGCATGCCATCTGCAGGTTGGTTTCAAGGACTAGCAATTGTATCAATAAAAAAACGCTATCCTGGTCAGGCAAAAAAAGTTATGATGGGATTATGGGGTATGGGTCAATTGGCATTAACTAAGATAATCATAGTGGTTGATCATGATGTGAATGTGCATGATATGAATGAAATAATTTGGGCAGTTACAACTAAAACTGATGCTGCACGTGATACAATTATCATAGACAACACACCTACAGATACTTTAGACCCTGCATCACCTAGAGTTAATTTGGGTTCAAAATTAGGAATCGATGCTACGCAAAAGACTAAGGAAGAAGGCTTTGAACGAGAGATTCAAGAAGAGGTTAAGGTTGATGTTGATACAAAGAAAATGGTTGACTCGAAGTGGTCAAGCTATGGATTTTAATGCATGCAGACAGTTTGATAAAAATTATCTCTTTCCTCTGCCTTATATCCAATCTGATGAATGGCATTAATAATTTTTTTATCAGTCAGTTCTGTAGAACGAGATCCAGTACATGATACAACTTCTTCCCCAATTAGTGTCCCACCAAAGTCATCAGCACCATACTGTAGAGCCAATTGTGCCATTCCAACTCCATTTGTTAACCACGATGATTGAATATGTGGAATTAATCCATCAAATACAAGCCTGGATATAGCAATCATCTTTAGAAGTTGTATCCCACCAGCACTGAAATTGATTACCCCTTCTTTTTGCATCAGAGTATTATTTGGTTCAAAACTCCAAGGAATGAATGCCATAAAAACACCTGTCTTTTTTTGTAATTCTACAATTTTTCTAAAGTGTTCAGCAATATCCTGATTTGATTCAACATGACCATACATCATAGTAGCAGATGCTGGAATTCCAAGGCTATGTGCTTCTTCTATAATGCGTAGCCATTCATCACTCGTAATTTTTTTTGGGCTGATAATCTCTTTCACATTATCAGTTAAAATTTCAGCGCCAGCACCTGGTAAAGATTGTAATCCTGCATCTTTTAGCCTAGATAAAATTTCTTTTGTTGATGACTTTTCAACCTTAGCAATTGTGTCTATTTCGGATGTTGATAATCCATGAACACCAACTTGTGGAAATTTTTTCCTGATCATTCTGAACGAATCTTCATAATATTCAATTCCAAGGTCAGGGTTATGTCCACCTTGAATTAACACTTGTTTTATTTTGAATAAATCATATGCAGTTTTTACACGTGCTTCAATTTCATCTAAAGTTAATGTGTAAGATTCATCATGGTTAGGTGGTCTGTAAAATGCACAAAATTTACAGTCAGTGATACACACATTGGTATAGTTGAGAATTATATTATTTACAAAAGATGCTTTTTTGCCAAATTCATTACGCGTCAAAGTCCCAGCTACAAAGCCCATCATAGATACATTATCCGAGTCAAGTAACCTGATGTAATCATCGTATTCTGGTCGTACCCCCTGAAGGGAGTTTTCAAGTATGTCTTTAATTTCAGAGTCATTAATTTGATTAGTGATTTGACTCAATTCAATTGTGATATTTTTCAGTCGTTATTTAATTCTTGAAAATTGGACGATGTTGCTATAATTTTTAAGTAGCATACGAAAATTATACCATCTATGACAAATGGAACCGAGATTAGATTAAACAGAATCTTAAGAAAAGGAAGAATGCTTTGCATTCCAATGGATCATGGTGTTTCAAATGGTCCTATTGAAGGTCTTGAAAAACCACATTCCATGATTTACAAATGTGAAAGTCATGGAATTACTTGCGTTATAATTAACAAAGGTATCATCAAAACACTGCCAAGACCACCCAAAGTGGGTATCTTGGCTCATTTTTCTGCAAGCACATCACTCTCTACTGCACCAAACAGGAAAATGCTTACTGGTTCTGTTAAAGAGGCGCTAAGACTTGGTGCTGACGGTGTATCTTTGCACATAAACATTGGTGGAAAGGAGGAACCTGAAATGCTTGCTGACTTGGGAATGATTTCTGAACAGTGTCACGAATGGAATGTTCCACTGTTAGCAATGATGTATCCTAGAGGTGAAAATATTAAAAATCCACACGATCCTGAAGTTGTAGCACATACCGCAAGAATTGGCGCTGAATGTGGCGCTGATATTGTTAAAACGTTATACACCGGGGATATAGATTCATTTACAAAAGTTGTTGACAGTGTTCCTGTACCGCTTGTTATTGCTGGTGGTCCAAAGGCTGAAACAGATATGGATGTTTTACAAATGACAGAAGATGCTATGAAAGCTGGTGCTAAGGGAGTAACTTATGGAAGAAACATATTTGCGCATAATTCACCTGAAAAAATTGTAGAGGCTCTTGCAGGAATAATATTCAAAAATCAAACAGCAAAGGAAGTGGCTAGTATAATTGGCAATTAATAAACAATTAATCATTCAGCCAAAAGTTGCCAAGAATCATCTTGCAGAGTTTGTCAAAAATTTGGAAGATGAAGGTATTAGGACAGTTTTTGCAGATCCAAAAAGTTTAGGCAAAACGAAAATACAAACAGTTTTTCCGTCACAAAATGCTGATTATGTAATTTTGGATAAACCCATAATTAAAAAACTCAAAGGAAAGAAGATTGGAAGAAAGTTTAAGGTCTCATCAAATAAAGACATTGAAAATGTTCTTGATTCTGCAAAAAAAGGATTAGATTTTGTTATAATAGAAGTGAAAGACTGGAAGATAATTCCACTAGAAAATATTATTGCTAAACTTCACAAAATACATACTAAAATTTTTTCTGTTGCAAGAAATGCAAAAGAGGCAAGAAAAATGTTTTCCATTTTAGATGTTGGTGTGGATGGTGTGATTTTCAATACAGGTTCGATGAATGAAGTTAGACAGGCATTAGTGTATTTAGGCTCAAAAAGCTTTGAACTCAGCTCTGCGAAAATAATAGAGATTCAAGAAGTTGGCGATGGCGAAAGAGTGTGTGTTGACACTGCATCCATGCTTAATAGAGGTGAAGGTATGTTGATTGGAAGTAGAGCAAACTTTTTGTTTTTAGTTCATAACGAATCAGTTGGTTCTTCATTTACTTCACCCAGACCATTTAGAGTTAATGCGGGTGCAGTACATTGTTACACTCTAGCACCTGATGGTACTACAAAATATCTATCTGAATTAGAAACTGGTGTGGAGATACTAGTTCTTGATTCTAAAGGAAAGGCAAGACGTGCTGCAATAGGCAGATGCAAGATAGAAAAAAGACCAATGCTTATGATTAAAGCCAAAGTTGGGGATGAAATAGGTGGTATTATAGCTCAAGATGCGGAAACGATTCGTTTTGTAAAACCTAATGGACAACTGGTGTCCGTTACACATCTAAAAAAAGGTGATTCAGTGATAGTGCATTCAAAGGCAGCGACTGGAAGACATTTTGGAATGGAAGTGTCTGATGAATATATTTTAGAGAAATAGGAAAAATGACATACAAAACATGTGTTAGTATTGCTGAAAAAACTCCAAAAAAACTAAAACAGACACTTACAAAAGCATTAAAAAAATCAGATTATGCTGAAATCAGATTTGATTTTTTAAATCCAAACTTAGTACCTGAAGTATTACATCTAATCAGGAAAGATTTGAGAAGATGTGTTAGTACGTTGAGACCAGTTCGTGAGGGCGGAAAATTTTCTGGTAGTGAAAAAAATAGGGTTTCTATTATCAAATTAATTGCTGAATATGATCCCTTTTTGCTTGATATAGAATATGACACACTAAGAAAAAATAAGAACCTGCAGCGTTACCTGAAAAGTACTGGTACCCACACTCTTGTTTCTTGGCATAATTTCAAACAAACACCTGATATTTCTATCTTAAAAAAGAAATTATTAGAAATGAAAAAATTTTCAAATAATATCAAAATAGTTACAATGGCAAAATCAATTAATGACGGATCACGAATATTGTCATTATACAATAACAGTAAGAATGTAAAACTGATTGCGTTTTCAATGGGAAATTTTGGAAAGATGTCACGTTTACTTTGCCTACTTTTAGGAAGTCCATATACCTATGTGTCATTGGGTAAACCAATCGCACCGGGACAATTTAGATTGGATGAGGTTAAATCAATCTTTACAATAAGAAAGTAGATGACTAGTACATATGCCGTGATAGGAGATCCAATAGATCATTCTCTATCTCCAAATATACACAATGCTGCCTTTCGCCACTTAGAATTAGACCATACCTACATTGCATACAAAATACCTGTTGGAGAGCTGTCTGCGGGAATAGATGCGCTAAAGGCAATAAAAATTGCTGGATTTAATGTCACAATTCCTCATAAAATTGAAATGATGAAGTTTTTGGATGAGATGGACACAACATGCAAAGTAATTGGGGCAGTAAATACAGTATCAAATGATAATGGAAGGCTTAAGGGCTATAACACAGACATGATAGGATTTTTAGATCCTATAAAAAAAAGAAATCTAACAGTAAAAAATTCTCAAGTAATGCTTTTGGGTGCGGGTGGAGCTGCAAGAGCAATCGTAACAGCTATGGTTAAAGAAAAAGCAAGTAAAATTACAATTGTAAATAGAACTCTGGAAAATGCAAATAAATTAGCAGAGTTTACAAAAAAAATTGGAGGCAATGTTGACATAGTTTCATTACAAGAAGCCAATGAATTAATTTCAGATCATAAATTTATTATAAATTCGACTTCGATTGGTATGAAGAATGAACCAAGTCCTATATCAACTGAGAACATAAATGAAAATTCGATAGTTTACGATATTGTATATCAGCCAATGAATACAGATCTTATTAAAAAATCAAAAGAAAACGGTGCAACTATAATTTATGGTTATGAAATGCTTTTGAGTCAGGCTGCGTGTTCGTTTGAAATTTGGCATAAGACGGAAGCTCCATATGATGTTATGAAAAAAGCATTACTTGGAGGAGTTTGATGACAGTAGTAAAAGCAACTATTCACGGTGCAATTTCTATAGTAAATGCAATTGCAACAGGCAAAGGAGCAGCACTTGGTATTTCAAAGAATGTTAATGTTGAAATGGAAACATCATATGGAAATGGCATTGTAATTGAAATACAAAATAAACCAATGAAATCACGTTTAATCAATAGAGTTATTCAAAAAATTGTCCCAAAAAGTGAGCTCTCTAAAACGAAATTGAGAATTTCGCTGGACACAGAAATTCCAGCAGGATATGGATTAAAAAGTTCAAGTGCAATTTCGACAGCAGTAGCAATGGCATCTGCAAAACTATTCAAGCCTCAGATGAATGATATTGAAATATTAAGTGCCGGTGTTGATGCGTCTATTGAAACTAAAGTTAGTTTGACGGGAGCATATGATGATGCATGTGCATGTTATTATGGCGGATTTGTTGTTACAGATAATCATAAGAAAAAGCTGGTCCATTCTGAAAAATGTCTTAATCGTGTATCTGCTGTAATTTTCATACCTAAATCAAGAAAAAGAGGCAATGTTAGAAAACTTAAGGTGTCAAGTAGTGATTTTGAACACGCTTGGAATCTTGCAAAAAAATCTGATTATTGGAATGCCATGATTCTAAACGGTCTAGCAACATCGGCCATATTAAGCTCAGAACCACAAATTATTCCAAAATTAATTGAGAATGGGGCATTAGGTGCATCAGTTTCTGGTAATGGTCCTTCAATAGCTGCTATTGTTAGAAATGATTCGATATCAAAAATAAAAAAAGTGTTTTCCTCACTTGATGGTAGTACTACTATATCTGAAATAAATAACAAAAAGGCTGAAGTACATGAAATGTAGAGTAGAAAAATCTGAAATTGATGGAAGTATAGAGTGTCCTTCTAACAAAAGCTATACACATAGAGCAATTTTTTTAGCATCATTAGCTATTGACAAAAGTATTATCAAAAACATTTTGAGATCAGGCGATACTAATGCCACAATTAACGCTTGCAAAAACTTTGGCGTGGAAATAAAAGATGTAGGAGACGATATAACAGTAACCAGTGCAAGTGTACTAAAACTACAAAGCAACACCATAGATGCTGCTAATTCTGGAACAACCATTAGGATTGCAACTGCAATTTCAGCCTTAGCAAATGACAAAATAGTTTTAACAGGAGATTCAAGCCTCAAAAAACGACCAATGCAACCATTACTTGATGCTCTAGAATCACTAGGAGCTAAATGTAGTTCTTCCAATGGCAATCCACCTATATCAGTTTCAGGGGAAATAAAAGGAGGGGAAGTTAAAATTCCTGGAGATATTTCAAGCCAGTTCATTTCAGCTTTAATGATTACTGCTCCAAAATTAGAAAATGGTCTCATACTAAACATTCAGGGAAAATTAGTGTCAAAGCCTTACATTGATGCAACGATTACCATGATGAAGAAATTTGGTGTTGAAGTAGAAACTAAAACTCCATATAAAAAATATATTATACCAGAACAAAATTACAAAGCCACAACTGTGACAATACCGTCTGATTTTTCTAGCCTTGCGCTATTACTATCAGCAGCTGTATTGCTTGGTGAAAACCTCACGATACATGTATCTACAGGATCTATGCCACAAGCAGATGAGGCAATCATTGACATTTTAGAAATTATGGGAGTGGTAATTACATTAGATAAGAATACAATAAAAATAAAATCGCCAGAAAAACTTGATGGTGGAAAATTTGATTTAAGTGACTCTCCAGATCTTATTCCTGCTATTGCAATACTTGCTTTGAAAACATCAAAGCCAATTGAAATTTTCAATGTTGAACATGCAAGATACAAAGAAACAGATAGAATTGCTATACTCGCACGAGAGCTTACTAAATTAGGAATTAAGGTTGTAGAAAAAAAAGATGGATTAATACTGAACAACTCGGGTAACTTAACTAGTGCTGATCTAAATTCTGAAAATGATCATAGATTATTCATGGCTTTTTGTATAGCTGGAATGTATGTTGGCAATTGCACCATATCAGACCCAGAATCTGTGGAAATTTCATATCCAAATTTCATTTCCGAAATGAAAAGAATTGGATGTAAAATTTTTGTTGATTGATAGGAAATTATTTACTGAAAAAATTGTAGAGTTATATTTATCTTAAATAATATTATATTGTGGCAGGAAGTTCAATTGGACATAATTTAGTCTTAACA
>Ga0209403_10006214_pt1 | contig 12190 bp, 4 predicted proteins | sample ArcticOcean_MG_C_8_FD_187440 | JGI IMG/M metagenome (GOLD analysis project Ga0209403, IMG submission 187440) | Marine microbial communities from western Arctic Ocean - ArcticOcean_MG_CB11_86 (SPAdes) (version 2) | ecosystem: Environmental > Aquatic > Marine > Oceanic | place: Arctic Ocean... | reverse complement strand
AAATATTGCCCGGTTGTACCAACACCAACATTTAATTCAGATATTGTTATAGAATTTTCAGGTAAATCTAATCTACCACCATTATTAACTAATGTAACTCCTGTTCCTGCTACTAATTCTGCATCTGTACCTAATATAATTTTTTCTACTTGTAACCCGTCTGAGGTTGCTTTTAATGTTACAGGATTAACTCCTACTAGAGTAACACTTTCCGAAAATTGTAAAACCCCATTTGTTTCTGTTATTAACGCAGATCCTAAATCTAATTCATCTGTGTGTACTTTACTCCATACCATGTTGTTTGTACCTATGGTATATGTAGATGTCGCAAATGGAATAATATTTTCAGGAACTGCAATTAATGATACATCAAATTTTATTTTTTTATTACCTGAATTATTACCTGTAGTAATACCTATACCGGTACCAGCAATTATTTGTAATTCTCGAGAACTATCAATTGATATAGCAGGTTGGCCGCTAACCGTTATTGTAGTAAGATAATCGGTAAATCCTACAGTTAATGCACCTGGATTTGCTTCTGTTAAAGTAAATCCCGATGCAATATCAAATTCAATACTTGTTGCATTAACAAATGTTTGATTATTATAAATAAAATCTGCAGAGGAAGGAGAAGTCCAAACTAAACCACCTGACGATCCTAGAGCCAATACTTGTCCGGAGGATCCTGTTCCACCTATATCCATTTGTGATATTCCAACTGATGCTGGTGCAATAGCACTAGTTGTACTAAAAGTTGCTCCCAAAAATCTTATTTTTATAATAGCATTAAATCCCGGAGCATTAACAAATGTAATTTGATTACTAGCAACCGAATATGCATTATCTGCACCTGGATCTTGTACTACTCCATTAACTGTAACCAAAAGTTGGTTTGCAGAACTTGCTATCTGCGACATTGTAAATATTGCAGTAGTTGCATCTCCATAAAATGTATCTATATAATAAACACTTTGTGATAATTTTACAGGTGTTATACTACCATCAGGTACAGTTGCTTGCATTGTATCTATATTCAGAAATGTAGCAGTTATTTCTAAATTATTAGGTATATTTTCCGAAAATACTAATTTAGCAGGAGCAGTTCCGACAATTGTATACGAGGATGGTGCTTGATATAAACTATCTACAAACACAAGTAAATCTGTTGGTGAAGGAGGAACCCGAGTTAATGTAAATTCTGCTGTACTACCATCGGCAGTAAAATTATCTACAGATAAATTTGTTTGGGTTGTTGAGGCAATTACTATTTTATTTGTGGCAGAATCTGTAGTTAATAATATTCCAGCGCCTGATTCAAATGTAAGTCTGCCATCAGCAGGTGCATCTAAATCGTTTTGTCCTGAAACAAGAAATGTTTCAAACACAGGTGCCCCGGCAACAAAATTGCCTGAAACAGAATCATATTTGAGGATACCACCGTTAATTAACCCTGTTTCGTCAACATCTCCTAAATCAAGTATATTTCCGCCGCCGATAGATGCCCAATCTGCTTGAGAAAAATTATTAGGATCCTTTGAATATCCTTCAAATTTGCCAGTAGTTGCATTATATCGTATAACACCTTCTGTTGGTATAACAGGGCGTTCGGCGGTAGTGCCTACAGGTAATATAATACCTTCAGTTCCGTCATTGAACTTAGGATTTATTTGAAATGTTTTTGGTGTAACTACAGTTCTGCTCATTCATATGTTCCCTATAATGATGTTATATCTATAATTTTAAGAATACCATTCATGTTACCATGAGATCCGCATTGATATATATAATTTCCAGATATTACTTGTGGTACTGTCCAAAATAACAAACCACTTACTTTACCTTGTGCATTAGTTCCTGTTGTCCATGTTTCGGTTGATGGATTCCAATACTTTAGTCCAACATTATATTCATTAGTACTACCGACTTGGCCTTCCCCTGTTGCTGTTTTAATATAAAAAGGATGTCCCGTAACATCTAAATTAAAACAATATGTATGTCCTCCAATAAGGTATACTGTAGGACTTACCGCGGGGTTGGTGGCTAGATTATTACCTGTTACTGCAATGTCATCTACTGCAAAATCTGTATTTGACATTACATAATGATATAACGGTGTTTGAACAAAAAATGTTCTGGAGGCAAATGTTTTAGATTCATATCCTCCAGCCTCGGAGTTTGTTATTGTTACGCTATCATTTGTGGTGCTAGTTACAATAGATATTCCGGTTCCAGCAACCAATGTTAATGTATCTGATGGATCATTAGCAGTAATGGTACTTTGATTGGCAACTGCAATATTTTGATATGTATCTTGGGTTATTGCCGCTGCCGCTATTGTTAATGTATCTGTTGATGCATCAGTAGTTACCGTAACATTTGATCCTGCCGCTATTGTTAATGTATCTGAGGCGCTATCAGCTACAATATTAGTTTGAGAAGCAACCGCAATTGATGTAAATGCAGTACTTGCTTGGGCAGAATTGGTAATAGTAATTTGGTCTGCACTGGGATCAGTTGATACATTAATACCAGTTCCTCCAACAAAAGTTAAAATATCAGGTGCTGCGTCAGCAACAATATCTGCATTACCTGCTACACTAATTGTTCCAAAAGCAAGAGTTGAAGAACTGCCGCCACCGGTTGCTGTAGAATTAACTGTCACAGTTTGTGCTGTGGCATCAGTTGTAATAGTAACATTACTTCCTGCAACAAATGTTAGTGCATCAGATACTCCACTAGCAACAACATTGTCTTGACCTGAAACTGATATAGTTTTGAATATATCAGATGCTGACCCAGATACAGTTAATGTGTCCCCCGAAATAGCGGTTGTTATACCTGCTCCTCCAGCAATAGTAAATGCATCTTCTGAACTATTTGCAATGGCCGATCCTGAATCAGCTGAAATTGTTTTCCATATATCTTGGGCACTACCTCCACCGCTTCCGGTGCCCGTGTTTGTAATTGTTATTGTATTTGTGGAGGTATTTAATGCAGTATCAATACCTGTACCGCCTGCAAAAGTTAATGTATCATTTACAGTTGTTGCAGTTTTAGTTCCGCCGGTATCAGCAGTAATCGTTTCAAACACACCAGTAGGTAATTCATTGGTTTTTGCAACCTTTAACCATTCTCCACCGTTACTAGTTACAGAAAAGTATAATTCGTTATTTGCTACACCTACACACCCCGGATATACAGTAGCATCAATTGCACTTTCTAAACCACTTTTTAAAGAAAAACTATTTTTAAATTTTACATTATTGGCCGTTGTAATATTTCCAGTAACAGTTAACCCGTTTTCTACTTCTAAGCCTGTAGGTTTAATAACCATTACCGAGGTATCATTGTTCTTCCAATCAAACAACGGTCTTGTTTGGATACCTGTTGGTGTTCCATATGTATAATCTGTAATATCGCTTCCTTTTCGAACAAGAAATTCCATTACAGAAAATAATCCCGTGTCTTTTGCAGTAGATATTTCGCCTATTACACTCATACCTGGTAATGCAGGAGTAGAATCACACCCACCTCTTACAGCAGGAGACAATGATGAGGTAGATGTCGATGCATTGGATAATTCTATAAAATCATTTGTAGCATCTGATACTTTGCCCCTTATAAAAACTTCTTTTTCTGTATTACTAGGATGTTCTACTGATAATGTGGCTCCGAAAGTTAATTGATTTTGAAATATAACATTATTAGCAAATGTTATCTCACCAGACATTGTCCAGGCGCCAGTATTTTTAACATAACCTGTTTCAATTGAAAATTCGTTATTTGTTAAATCTAACCCTGTGCCTGCAGTATAACTAATATTTGCTGCATCTATAGTAATTTCGTTTGCATCTTCGGTTATTGTAATATTAGCACCATCTCGTAAACTTCTAAATTGAAGATCTCCTGTTGCAATGTCTTTAGCATAAAATATATGCCCTTCACCTGCTCCTTTATTGGATGCTAAATTTGCTTCGCCTAGATTTTCTACAAATTCTAATGCTGTTGCTCCAGCATTAACCCTTACCAATTTATTGGCTTGATTACTAAAACTACTTGGCGTATCAGTAAGTAAAGTAAATACAGAAACGCCGCCACCCGAACCACCAGTTGGCATATCTATTGGTTGATATTGTTGTAAACTATCTACCCAATATAATATTTGTCCATTGGTAATACCAACATCATTTACATTAAGCAAATTATTTAAATTCTGCGTAGTAATATTCGTTAAGTAACTATACAAACTATGATCACCCCAACTATATGCAGTTTGAGCATTTGTTAGTGTTGTTTGGGTAGCAGGATCTAATGAAAGTGTGCCCGAAGCAGTTACTGGTCCTCCTGTTAATCCGGTACCAGAATCTATTTGTGTTACTGTACCTGTGCCTGTACCCACAAATTCACTATGTAATAGAGCCCTATGTCCGCCAACAGTGGCACCGTCGTGTATTCTTAACGTATTAAGATCAGTGTCTACAGTTACTTCGCCTTGAGCTCCAGTAAATGTCGCATGTTGTGTTGTACTGCCTCTTCTAAATTTAACTTCTGTGCTCATTGTATTTCCTTAAACTACTGTTTGTCCTAAAAATTTATAAATTTTACCTGTTGATATACCATATGTTGTTCTTGTTATAACATATAACTCTTTATTAATATCTTCTCCAAATCCTGTAATAAATTCGTCTAAACTTATTGCCAAAGGATTTAATTGTGTTATAGAATAAGCACCTGTTACAGGTTCTTTTAAATAGTAAATAACACCCGATGCAGTATTCCAATCTTTACTCCAATCTGCAAAGACATATTTTCCTATTAATTCAGTACAAGTGGTTCCTCTATAAACAAATCCGCCTATTACAGATATTCCTTGAGTATGATTATATTCCGCAACTGGTTCTTTTAAGCCATTCATAAATGTATTAACATCAGTTCCTTCGGCCGTTGCAACTGCAATTCCATGATTTAAATCATATACATCAGTTCCTTCTTTTACACTCCAACCATAATTACCACCATTTTCGACAATATTTATTTCTTCTATATTATTTTGTCCTACATCTCCGGCCCATACTGTACCAGTAGTTTGATCTATACTGATTCGATATGGATTTCGAAATCCATAAGCAAAAATTTCTTCTTTATATGTTGAATGATCTTTATACGGATTATCATTTGGTATTGAATACAAACCATATTCTGATGATCCTAAATCTACATTAATTCTTAATATTTTTCCTAATAAACTAGTTCTATCTTGTGCTACATGATCTGAATCACCCTGGCTTCCGCCATCCCCGATGCCAATATATAAATATCCATCTGTTCCGAATACAAGAGCACCTCCATTATGATTATTGTGTGGTTCATCAAATCTTAAAATAATGTCTTCTGTTGTTCCTGATACGTCGTCATTTATTGGATCTGCTACAGTATATTTTGCTACAATAGTTTCATGATCTATACCTGTACCTGATTTAGGAGTAGAATAATAAACAAAATAAAACCCATTAATGTTAAAATTTGGATGAAACGCTAAACCTAACAATCCTCTTTCATCATAGGTACTAGTTAACGTTTGTAATTTATTTAATCCTGTTGCAGATAAATCCAAAAATGGGGTTGACAAAATGGCTGTACCCTTGTATACTTTAATAATACCTGTTTGTTCAGCAATAAACAATCTATTATCATGGCCAGTTGAAGTTACTACTGTTGGCGAATCTAATCCTGTTATTAACGGATCAATATTAACACCTGTGTCTGTAGATACAAAACCATAATCTGTTTCGTCTGATGTAGAAGCTAAATCCCCATAATCTGTTGGTAATAATCCATAGTCGGTTCTATTAAGTGTATAATTAGGAGTCCGAATTTTTATTTGATTGTTACCTACTTCACTGAGAACAATTCCATCTCCTGCTATTAATCGTTTAAATTCTAAATTAACATTGCTTTTTTGTTTAAATAAACCCAATCCTTCTGTACTAATTCCTGCATTGCTTGCTGTATTTGCTTCTCCCCCTACTGCTCCGGGAGGTGTTTGCCATGTTACTATACCAGATCCATCTGTCATTAAGTATTGACCCGATGTACCGTCTGTTGAAGGATATGCTATATTATTTAATTTTAAACTGCCGTTGAGCCCTGCTTCTAATTTTAAATCACCATTTGTGGGTGATTTTATAATTTTACCGTTTACATTTAAGTCTCCACCTAATACAGGCACAAGATCATCATTAATAGAAACAAATTGTTCTGTATATGCTAAAGTTTGGCTTGAACCAGGTATTGCTCTATATACAATAAGAGCTTTTTCTCCTGCTTCCAATGAAGTACTAAATGCAATTTGGGTACCGCTGGCTAAATTTGTTACACTATAATCAACACCTGGTTTTTGTGATACACCATCTATTGAAACATCTAATGCTGCAACATCTTTTGGAGAACCTGTGGTTAATTCAAACGAAGTTCCGGGACCAGTAAATGTATCATACTGGAAATCAGGTATGTTTTGTATATCATCATAATCTACGGCAGTTAATACCGCTTCATATCGTTGACCATAATACATTATGTTCTCTCCAAAATACTTGCAAATATCTCACAATCGGTGTGTGTTGCTGCTACCTTTATTTGATCATTTTGTTCTAAGTTAATCGGTCTATCTAAACTCAATGTCGTATTTGGTGGTATAGGCACTTTAGATAATATTGTCATATTTGAAGTAGCACTATTGTCATACACCTTAATAGTTATTTGCACATTAGATGTTGCATGTTTATTTGCAATATACATACCATGTATAATAGCCGCAACTTGGTTTAATTGATTTGCAGTATACATAATTTCATCAGTATTTACTGATGCAATTGTGTGACTTGCGTTTTTAAATGCACTTGCCATAATTTATCCATTAACTAAATGCAATTGCAAATGCAATTGCATCATCTTCTTCTATAAATGCTCCACTTGCTCCACCAACAGAAGTATTAACAATTTGTATGTTATTACCTTGCTGTAAAACAGAAATGCCTGCGCCCGACGATATTGAATTAAATTCAAAATTTTCATTAACCTTTTGGTTAAATACATCAATGCCAGTCCCTACATTACTAGCAGTATTTGTTTCCCCGGCCGAACCGGGTGCAGTTGCTGGCTTCCAATTAGTTCCATCATAAATCAACACGTCACCTGATTGTGGTGCCGTAGTATACTCTACATCATTAAGAGCATTAGCATTTGTAGTTCCTATTTTAGTTGCTACTTGTGCGTCAGTATAATATTTATTTGTATTCCCTTCAACAACATTATCTGTATCTATGGTTCCGCCAGCAGTATAAGATGTTAACTCTGATTCTTGTATTAATCCTAACCCGGTTGAATTAGTAAATGATATTGTGTTATTTGCAGATACATTTAACAAATATCCGGCAGATCCTGCATAGGATCCTGGGGTGTCATCTAAAGTTAAAAATGTACTGCCTGGTGGGTCGGCCCAAATTAATGCCGTTCCGCTAGTATTAACTTGAACCCATTTTCCACCATAACCACTAAGTGTTCCGGGGCCATCGGTTAAACCTGAAAATAATTGATTATCTATTGGTGCGTCAACAAATTCTAATGAGGCACCTCCGGTAGCAACCTTAAGATATCGCCCTTGGTGGCTTGCCGATAAACCGGGAGTATCAGTTAAGGCTGAAAATGTATCAATTTGAGGTGGTGGACTAACAAATTCTACACCATCGACTGTCGATTTAACAGCGATATATTTTCCGCCTTGGCCAGTATATGTATTTGGGGTATCAGTTTGATTTGTAAATTTGTTATCAAGAAAAACTACCTGAGTTCCGCCAGAATCAACTACTAATAATTTGTCTTCGTCCCCTACATAATTTGTTGGGGTGTCCGACAAACCAAGAAATGTTGTCACTGATACCGGAACAGGAGCAAATTGTAATCCTGTTTCTCCAGTATTAACAATTAACATTCTTCCGTCATTACCTGTATATGTGGGTGGAGAATCAGTTTGTCCAATAAATGTAGGATTACCAGGTATTGTTGCTGTTATATTGTTTCCTACCCCTACTGCATTAATTCCGTCGCCAACAAAATCTATAGAATTTACACTATACGTTAATGTTGTATTTTCATTTTTTATTTGAATTGACGGTGGGTCTGTCCATTTAAATTTGCTATTTGTATAATCATATTGTAAAAATTTACCATCATCACCTTGAAGAGCTAAATCAATATCTGTTATTTGCGATACTGTTAATGTTTTCCATTTAAAAGTGGCGGTTGCATTATTATAATATAATACTTTGTTATCATCTAATTGTTGAACAGTATCAACGTCTTCTAATGATGTTAATGCATATGATATAAATTTATAATCTGTTGTTGAATGATTATAATATAAAATATTTTGATCATTTACTGCCCCAGGAGTTGGGGTATCTATTAATGAGGCTAATTTATAATCTATCCATTTAAATGAAGCCGACGCATAATCATAATAAAGAACGTCGGTGTCATTACTTGATAACACTGATGTAACATCATATAAATCTATGAGGTTTTCTTGAGTAATATTTTGTAAATATGTTTCTCCTGAAAATACAAGGCCTGATCCGTCTGATTTTACTTTAACAAATGTGTTTGCACTATTACTTAATTCTGTTCCTGTGGGTGTATCGTCTAATCCTGTGAATGTTGTTGCACCTGTTAATGGAGGATCATCTAATTCCCATGTTCCATTTAAATATTTTATAATTTTACCATTTGTTACACCAGTAACATCAGTATCTGTTAATCCTGCTAATGTATTTTGTCCAGTATCTAACTGAGGAGTAAATTTTGTACCATCATATTTTAATACTTGATTAAGCAATGGAGTTGTTGTAGTTGTATCGACATCTGTAAAATCATCTAATACAGTAGGTATTGTTTCGATCTCTGGTTTCCATGTCGCTGATGTAGAATTCCATTTCAAAAAATAACCATTTATGCTTGAATTTAAACTCGAAGTATCAATATCAAGTAATGCATTTATACCATCGGCAGTTTTATCTAAATAATTTGCTGATGCATGATTGCCCCAGGCATATGCTGTACTCCAATTATCTTTAGATGTTTGGGTTATTGAGTATGCAACATGAGTCGTAAATACTGGATCAGTTTCAGAATAAGTTTTTAAATATCCTTCTATACTGTGATCGCCCCAACCATGTGCTTCGGTCCAATTATTCATCATAGTAGAATTAATATTTGCGGCGTCAGATGCACTATAGACAGGATCCGATTCTGCTAATGGTGTATAAGTGAAAGCACCGGTTGAACTATTATATGTTAATGATGAAGGTGCACTAGGTTGGGTTGTTATTGCAGATAAATCTCCATAACTAATACCTGCGGCAGATGCAGATGGATACCAAAATCCAACTGATCCCGAATCATCATATTGTAAAACATTGTTATGTGCCGGAGCGGTGGTGGTCATATCTACATCGGTTAACGCTCCGATCCCACCAACTGCTGATCCCCATTCTAATGTTGTGCCAACTGAGGGATACTTTAACACATTTCCTGCTGTTCCTATACCATTTGGAAATTTATATTTGTCATAAAATTCTATATTACCACTTGAATCAACAAGAGTATTTGTAATTGTTAATGTTTTTTGTGATGTGTTAGCAATACCGCCCATATTTGTATGATTTTTGCAAGCATAATATAAATTTGGGGTATCATTTTTTACTTTAACTTGTAGCCAAGCAGTAGACGTACCATCTCCATCTGTGCCACCGCCGTTTGTATAACTAGGATCAGACCATTCTGTTACTACTGTACTATTTCTTCCATCCGGATATTCTGATAAGAAAAAATCATGTGTATTATTTGTTGTCTCTTTTACATCAAAGATATATGTACCATTTGCAACCAACGTTAATGTAGGTTGAACTTGCGCTCCGTTTCCATCACTGATATCTATGTTATAATTACCATATGCAACAGTAACCGTATATGTTGCTGTGGTTGTTGGCGGGGCAGTGGTTGTTAATTGAATCCCGCTGCCTTCTGCTATTGTTATTTCATCTACGGCAGTTGCTGTAATTGTGTCTTGTCCTAAAACATTCCAATGTTTGAATGTGCTTTCCATTGCAACTTTAATTGCATTATTGCCCATATCAGTTAAAGCAAATCCGCTGTCTACATCAAATTGTATTTCGCTTACGGATGCTACACTAACATTGGAACTCGGATCATTTATTTCTGTTACATTTAATGATACTCCTCCTCCACTAGAACTATAATTCTGTAATCCTATTATACTTGCATACCTCCATCCTTTTATCATATAAACAGAATAATCATATTGATTATTTGTTTGTTGTAAAAGATCAGCAATGCCTCCCGACATATTACCTGAGGGATTTCCTATAAGAACAAAGACACCAGATTCATAATCAAAATAATATTCTTCACCTGTTGTTTGGGGGTAAATTTCTCTATATCCAGAAAAACCTGATATGTCAATGTTGCCATTACCCTTGCCTGAAGGTGCTATTGCAAATTTAGGTAGATATGTGGCACCATATGTAGCCCTTAACCAATTATCTAATCGAGTATTTACGGTACCAATTGTAGAACATGCAAGCCAAGATCGTTGACTTGAAACTGTGGGGTCTCTTGTTAGTTCAATAATACCTTGGACATGACCCACATCCGGACTCGGTAACGAACTTTGGTTACCAGCAACTGAATTAAATTGATAAACATGAACAGTTACATCATTAGTGGCTGGTGCCACTGCTGTTATTAAATGACTGTTAATCCATAAGTTGTGTGTAGGATTAGGAATAGGACTAACAATGGCTTCATTATTTGGACCTTTTTCATGGTTAAAATTTGTTCTAGCCTTACCATAATTAACCTTTTTATCAATTCTATTGGTTATTACATCATTTAATGTGTATGTAGGCATTTAAATTCCTTATATAACCCGTTGTAAAATTAGCTACCGACTTCCGGATTCCAATTTTCAATTGATATTGCAGTTACTGATTTTGTATTTGCCACTCCAAATCTTACTAATACAGTTGGATAAGTAGAAGAACCGGTGCTTGCTTCACCTAAGTCCAAATTACAAAAAGAATCTGTAAGAGGAGTATTTACATCAAATGTTCCTTTATCTGCGTTACTACCTGTTCGTCTAACACCATCCGACCCATTACCTATCGGAGTTCCTGCATTTGTATTAGCACCAGGAAATCCGGAGCCATAATAATTTTGGTTACAATCCAACCAACCATTTAATGAACTAGTTAGATCTGTATTATATCCCGGAATTGCAATATGCAACGATGTAACCTCGCCTGATATTTGAATAGCAAACTTAGATAAACCGGTGCGTTGAAATGCAAAAGTAAAGTATTGTGTGCCGGTTGTTCTACCTGTACTTAAATTAGGTCCTACAGGTAAATAACCTGTCGAAAAATTTACTATACTATGTTGAATTTTATCCAAATAACATGCCGCTTCATCAGTATTTGTAATGGTAGTATTTTGACTATCCCATGTTTTCAACCACCAATCAGTAGAACCCGGAGTATATGTAGGATGAGCCATATTTCCCGACCATCCATAATATGTTCTATGTCCAACGGTATTACTACCTACTTGGGCACCATATGTAATGCCCATTGGTATTGAATTTTCATTAAATACCGGTTCATCAAACCAATATCGTATTGTTGTTGTATCTACCTTATCCGTAGCATCACCGTTTACATTATGGGCGGTCATTTGTATTACACCATCATCACCGGAACCTGTACCATCTACATCTAATGCTAATACCGAACATGTATGATCTGCACTTACCCCAATATCTTTATCTGGAATAGCATTTAAACCTATCTCAGCATATGTATATGTTTCATCACTTGCTGTAATAGGTGTGCCAGTTTCATTTTTAACACGAACAACCTCAGTTGTTAATCTATATGTTTCACCTGTTAAATCCTTAACCGTAGCACCTGTAATAGTTAAACTAGATCCTGTATTATAAAACGGAACAGTAGACATGTATCTATAAACAGCGACACTTTCTGCTATAGTACCAAAAGCCGTTATTGTTGGAATATCTGTCATATCATCAAATACAACATCAGTTACATCAGAT
>Ga0209403_10006213_pt1 | contig 12191 bp, 12 predicted proteins | sample ArcticOcean_MG_C_8_FD_187440 | JGI IMG/M metagenome (GOLD analysis project Ga0209403, IMG submission 187440) | Marine microbial communities from western Arctic Ocean - ArcticOcean_MG_CB11_86 (SPAdes) (version 2) | ecosystem: Environmental > Aquatic > Marine > Oceanic | place: Arctic Ocean... | reverse complement strand
GGATTCTATCAATTATTGGTGCCCAAAGATAATTGATTGCATAAACACCAAATATCAATCCAGCCCACCCGATCGTACTACGGCTCAGACCATCTTCTTTAAGCCAGAGGCTAAGACTACTTCCAATCAGAACCCAAGGGAATCCACTTATAATTCCTAACAAAAGGATTCGAACCATCCGCCTATCAAAATAAACAGAAAAAGTTTCTGATAATGTTTGTTTTTTATATATTTCCATAAAATTAAAAAATTTAATTTTTCCAAAACGAAGGAAAGAATAAAATCAATACAGCAAACAACTCTAATCTACCAAGAAGCATTCCCAAAGACAAACTCAATTTTGAAAAATCAGGTAAACTATAATAGTTTCCATTTGGGCCGATCAAATCTCCCAAACCCGGGCCAACGTTTGATATGGAAGAAGCAGCTCCTGAAAGCGAAGTAACAAAATCGACACCATTTAATGAAAGTATTGTAGCTAAAATAAAAAAAATGAAGAAATAAAGAAATATAAAAACTACTATTGAATTTACAAAAGAATTATTAATTTTTTCATTATTATATTTCATAGGAAAAACACCATGAGGATAAACAAGTTTTTTAATTTGATTAATTATAAACGTGCCAAGTATTTGAAATCTGAATATTTTAATTCCACATGTTGTTGACCCAGCACATCCTCCAATAAACATTAAAAAAAGAAAAAATATTAATGGAAATTTTCCCCACGAACTGAAATCAGAAGTCACATAACCAGTGCCAGATAAAATTGAAACAACATTAAAAGCAGAGACTCTTAAATTTCCTAAAAAACTATACCCACTATTATTTAAAAATAAATATAAAAACATAGTAATCACCGATAATGTCAAAAGGTAAATTAAGCCTTTTACCTGAGCGTCATTAAAAAATATTTTTTTGTTACCTTTTATAAATTTCAAATAAGTTATAAAAGGTATACTTCCCAGAATAATAAAAATTATCGACACTATTTCTATCTTTGCACTTTTAAAATATCCTATAGATTCGTTGTATGTTGAGAACCCTCCAGTTGCAATTGTTGTCATTGCATGCGCGATGCTATCAAAAATATTCATACCAAATACCCAATAAGATAAACCGCATAGAAAAGTCAAAATTAAATAAATTATTGAAATTAAAAAGGTTACAGCTCTCGTTTTTGGTAATATTTTTTCTGTTGTATCAGAGCTTTCCATTCTAAATAATTGCATGCCACCAACTTTTAGAAGGGGTAATATTGTAATTGTCATTACAATAACGCCTATGCCACCTAACCACTGTAATAAAGCTCTCCAAATAAGAATACTTTTGGGTGTAGAATCCAAATTCTGAATAATTGTTGATCCAGTTGTGGTTATACCAGACATGCTTTCAAAAAAAGAATCAACAAAAGAAAGATTCAGATCTGATAAAAAAAAGGGCAAAGATCCAAAAATTGCAATACTTAACCAAGATAGGGTGGTTAACAAAAAAGCTTGTTGTAAATTTAGTTTTCTTTCCTCTTCACGATTTGTGAGCAAAAGGAGTATTGCTATAAACAGCGTTATAAAGGCTGAGGATATAAAAGCATCATTTTTTTCTTCATAGATGATGCGTACAAAAAATGGTATAAGCATAAATGTGCTTAATATTGACAAAAGCACACCAATGGAAAAAAAAATTGTTCTGTAATTATTCATTTTAATATTGGAGATTATTTAAGTATATTTAAAATTCAACATAATTAGAACAAATAATATATATATTTTGCTTATAAAATTTAATAAATCTTTGTATCGTGATTGATAATTCAATAATTCAAAAAACTTCATCTTGGCCTTTTGTTGAAGCTCGAAAGTTAATTAAAGATAGGAAAAATATCTTTGAAAAAAAGGGTAAAATTACACTACAAACTGGTTATGGTCCCAGCGGACTTCCTCACATTGGCACCTTTGCAGAAGTAGCACGAACTACGATGGTGGTGAATGCTATAAAACAGCTTGTCGATATTCCTACGGAAATCATCACTTTCTCTGATGATATGGATGGTTTAAGAAAAGTTCCAGATAACGTTCCCAATAAAAATATTTTAGAGAAAAATTTACACAAACCCTTAACAAGTATACCAGACCCTTTTAATAAGTTTAAAAGTTTTGGTGAACATAATAATGAAATGTTGAAAAAATTCTTGAATGAATTTAAATTTAATTATTCTTTTAGAAGTTCTACAGAAACATACAAGAAAGGATTTTTTAATGAATCTTTACATCTGGTTTTGGAAAAATATGAAAAAATAATGGAAATTATTTTACCCACTTTAGGAAAAGAACGTCAACAAACCTATAGCCCATTCCTGCCTATTTGTCCTGAAACAGGAGAAGTTTTAGAAGTTCCAATAGTTGAATTAAATAAAAAAGAAGGAAAAATTATCTATCAAAAGGAAAATAAAAAAATTGAAACTGAAATTACAAACGGAAAGTGTAAACTGCAATGGAAAGTGGATTGGGCGATGAGATGGTATACTTTTGATGTTGATTATGAAATGTATGGAAAAGATTTAATTGAGAGCGCCATACTTTCTAGCAAAATTTGCCAAACTCTTGGAAAGAAAAATCCAAACGGCTTTGCTTATGAATTATTTCTCGACGAAAAAGGAGAAAAAATTTCTAAGTCTAAAGGAAATGGAATAACCATCGAGCAGTGGCTAAACTATGCATCTCCAGAAAGCTTATCTTTATACATGTATCAAAATCCAAAAAGAGCAAAAAAATTATATGCAGATGTTGTGCCGAAAGCTGTAGATGAGTATTTAGTGTGTATAGATAAATTTAGTGAACAAGATGCTTCGAATATGCTACTTAACCCAGTCTGGCATATTCACAATGGAAAACCACCAAAAGAAAAATCAATTATGCCTTTTTCAGTTTTATTGAATTTAGTTGGAACAAGCAATGCAACAGATAAAGAAGTTTTATGGAAATTTATTAAAAAATATAAAAATGATATAAAAATTTCAGATCACCCAATATTAGATAAACTTACAGAATATGCTTTAAAATATTTTAAAGATTTAGTTCAGCCAAATAAAAAATATAGAAAACCTAATGAAAAAGAAAAAAAGGCACTACGAGATTTAGTCAAAAGATTAACTGAATGTAAAGATAAAATTGATCCGGAATCCATCCAAACAATTATTTATACAGTTGGAAAGGATAACGGTTACAAAGAAAACTTAAGGGAGTGGTTTAAAGCAATATACGAAATAATTTTTGGGGATCAAGATGGACCTCGCATGGGATTTTTTATAAGTTTTTTTGGCATCAAAGAAACTATCAAATTAATTAACAAGCATATTGAATAATGTTTTCCATTTTAAAACCCTTTTTATTTAAATTAGATCCAGAGACTGCACACGATTTAGCTATCAAATCACTTAAGTTCAATCCTCTGCCTTCCAAACTGTTCGATGTTGAAGATGAACAAATGCTAAATATAAAATTATTCGGAAAAAACTTTGCTAATCCAATTGGTTTAGCTGCAGGATTTGATAAAAGTGCAGAAGCATATAGCCAACTACTTAATTTAGGATTTGGATTTGTTGAAATTGGAACAGTCACGCCTCAAAAACAATTTGGAAATCCAAAACCAAGAATATTTAGACTTGAAGAAGATGAAGCACTTATTAATAGACTGGGCTTTAATAATGATGGAATGGAGGTAATAAAAAAAAGAATAAACTTAGAGGATAAAAAAGGCGTACTGGGCATTAACATTGGACCAAATAGTGATACCAAAAATCAAAAAGAGGACTTTTGTAAAGGTCTGGATTTTTTTTATGATGTGGCTGATTATATTACTATTAATATTTCTTCACCTAATACAAAAAAGCTGAGAGACTTTCATGATGGTGAACAGCTTAAAGATCTCTTAAATACACTTAATAAGGTGAAAAAAGAAAAAAAAACAAGCGTTCCACTTTTATTAAAGGTTTCACCCGACATTAAAGAAAATGAAATTTCTGAAGTTGCGGATATAGCAATAAAAAATAATATTTCTGCAATAATACTTACAAATACTACAAACCATAATAGGGAAAATCTATTTAGTGGCATAAAAGAAGAAGGAGGCCTTTCTGGAAAACCTCTAACAGAAATATCAACTAAAATGATAAAACTTTTTTACAAAGAACTGAATAACAAAATTCCTATAATAGGAGTGGGAGGAATTGATTCTGCAAAGTCAGCATATGAAAAAATTATTGCAGGAGCATCTTTATTGCAGCTTTACACTGGTTTTGTTTATAAAGGACCCACAATAGCAAAGGTAATTAAAAAAGATTTAATTAAAATTTTGAAAAATGAAGGTATAAAAAATATAAAGGATATTATAGGACAAGGATAACTTTGAATTTAATTTAACCGACATTTCCTAAATCGGGAAAGCTTTCTAATATAAAATATCCCACAAATTGCAATTGGTTTGTTAAGATAGCTATTCCAGTTAATAATAAAATAATTCCACCAGTTTTTGATATTAAATAAAGATATTTTTTAAAATTTTTAGAAAACAATATAAGCTTATCTATTAAAATCCCAGATATAATAAATGGTATTGCTAGGCCCAATGAATAAAATGAAAGCAACAATATGCTTTTACTAAAACTTTCTTCTATAGCAGCTAAGGTTAAAATTGATCCAAGAATTGGGCCAATACACGGAGTCCATCCAAATCCAAAAGCAGCTCCCACAAGTAATGGGAAAGCTAAACTATTGCTATATTCATTAGTAAATATTCTCATATCTTTATTCATAAATTTTAAATTAATTAATCCAATTAACTGCAGAGAGAAAAAAATAATAATTAAACCAGCAACAATTCTTAAAATATTTGAATTATTTAAAAAGAAATTTCCAAAAAATGATGCAGTGGATCCCAAAGCTATAAATACAAGGGAAAACCCTAAAGTAAAAAAAAATGTTTTTATAACAGTTAAATTATTTCTTTCCTTGACAACTTTGTCTAAAGATGTCCCGGAAATATAAGAAATATATCCAGGTATTAAAGGGAGAACACATGGAGATAAAAAACTAATCAATCCAGCCAAAAAAGCGATAGATAATGTTGTGTCCATCTATTGAGCTACTTTTTTATTAATTCTTTTACTGATTTGTCTTCTGATATAGGATACTGCTACACCAGCAAACAAAGCTATAAAGATTGATGAGAGTCCGTAAACAATAGGATATTGATTGGACAAATTATAAACTGTGATTCCAAAATCACTTATTTCGGCAATCTTATTTGTTGGAATAGCAAGAGTTAAATGTTCTTTTCTAAAAAAAGTTTCATACGCCATCAAGACTCCAACTGATAGCATAAGCAAAGCAAGTAATGTTTTTAATTCTGAAGCTTGAAGTTTTTGACCAGCTTTTTGACCAGCTTGAACTCCAACTATTGAACCTGTTATTAATATCAAAACAAGAACTAGATCAATTGTATGATAAGTAAAAGCATGAGATACCGTTACAAATCCTGTGACAAATATAGTAACGAATAACGAAGTTCCAGGAACTAATTTGGTTGGCATCCCAATCAAATATATCATTGCCGGAACCATCAAGAACGCTCCTCCCACGCCCATCATAGCAGAAACAAAACCAACTATTATACCCAGAATGATAGGAACTAAGGCGCTTTCATATAGTTTAGAAGTTTTGAATCTCATTCTAAAAGGAAGACCATGTATCCAATAGTGAGTGTGTAACTTTTTTTTAAATATTTCTTTTTTTTTAAATCTAGTTATTTCCAAAATACCATCTCTAAGCATAAAGCTTCCGATGATTGCCAGGACATACATATACGCCAATGCAATTATTAAATCTATTTTTCCAATTCCTTTAAAGTAACTAAATGTTAAGATTCCTAAAAAAGTTCCTAAAAGTCCACCAATAATTATTAACCAACCCATTTTAACATCCATAGTTTTTTTAAACCAATGGGTTAAAGTACCTGAGCTCGATGATGCTAAAATATTATTAGCCTCATTAGCTACAGCATAAATTGGAGGTATTCCCATAAAGATTAAAAAGGGAGTCATTAAAAAGCCACCTCCCACACCAAACAGGCCTGATAAAAAGCCTATTATAAAACTCACGAAAAGTATCAATACTATATTTATTTGAACTTCAGCTATAGGTAAGTAAATTTCCATCTAAAACTTACTAATCCTGGATATTGTTGTTGTCAATATGAATATATTGTCTTGACCAGCGTCATGACTGCATTTATATACTTTAGGGAAATTATTTATGTCAAAAAAATGTGAACTTAGCGGAAAGAGACCTTTAAAGGGTCATAAGGTTAGCCATGCTAATAACAAGACTAAAAGGAAATTTTTACCTAATCTTAAACACGCAACTTTTAAAAGCGAAATACTAAGAAGAAATATAAGATTCAATGTAACAAATGCTGCGCTAAGATCTGTGGATTATAAGGGTGGAATAGATTTTTATCTTAAGAGTGCAAAATCATATAAATTATCTCCAAAAGCAAAGAAATTTAAAAATCAAATATTTTCAAAAATCTAATCTTTTATGTTTAAAGCAAAAGATCGTTTATTTTTTCTTTTGTCAATATTAATGGCTTCAATAGTAGCTCTGTCAAACTATTTAGTTCAATTTCCTATTAAATATTTTAATTTGGAAGAAATTCTAACTTACGGTGCTTTTAGTTATCCAATTGCTTTTTTAATTACCGATTTAACAAACAGAAGATATGGAAAAAATATTGCAAAGAAAATTGTATATATGGGTTTTATATTGGGTATATTTTTAACACTTTTTTTTTCAACAAATTTTTTAGATTTAATTTCAATAAGAATAGCAGTAGGTTCAGGAACCGCATTCATTATAGCACAACTAATTGACGTTTTTATTTTTGATATTTTAAGAAAAAAAAAATGGTTTATAGCACCATTGGCATCATCTTTAATAGGATCGGCAATTGATACATTTTTATTTTTTTCTATAGCATTCTATGGAACAGGAATTAATTGGATTACGCTATCTGCGGGTGATTTTTTTGTAAAAATATTTATTGCGCTAATTATGCTTATACCATTTAGATTTTTGATAATTTATATTAAAGAAGCCTCTACAGTAAAAGAAAAAATTAATGCATAGTTTTTTTATTATTATCCGAAAATAGATTTGTTAATTGATTTATCATAACGTCACCAAGCTCTTGAACATCAGTGATTTTAATTGCTTTATTGTAATATCTAGTCACATCATGACCAATGCCAATCGCTAAAATTTCTACGTTAGTATTATCTTCAATCCACTTCACTGTTTGTTTAAGGTGTTTTTCTAAATAGTTTCCAGAATTTACAGATAAAGTTGAATCATCAACAGGAGCGCCATCTGAGATTATCATTAATATTTTTCTTTCCTCTTTTCTTTTTGATATCCTTTTGAAGGACCATAGAAGAGCTTCCCCGTCTATATTTTCTTTCAACAAACCTTCTTTTAGCATTAGACCAAGATTTTTTTTAGACTGTCTCCATGGAGTATCAGCAGATTTATAAATTATATGTCTCAAATCATTCAACCTTCCTGGATTTGACGGTTTGCTATTTAAATTCCATTTTTCTCTACTTCTTCCACCTTTCCAATTTTTAGTTGTAAAACCTAAAATTTCTACTTTTACTGAACATCTTTCTAAAGTCCTTGATAAAATATCAGCACAAATTGCCGCCACTGATATTGGCCTTCCTCTCATAGAACCAGAATTATCAATAAGTATCGATACAACTGTATCTTTAAAATCAGTTTCTTTTTCATTTTTATAGGATAGTGAACGCAGAGGATCAATGATTACTCTTGCTAATTTTGAAGCATCTAAAATTCCCTCTTCCAAATCAAATTCCCATGATTTATTTTGTTTTGCTAAAAGCTGCCTTTGGAGTTTGTTTGCTAGCTTAGTTATTACTCCTTGTAAATTTATTAACTGCTGGTCTAGCATTTTTCGCAGTTTAACTAATTCATTTTCATCTTCCAGGTCTTCAGCTTTTTTAATTTCGTCAAATTCGGGTGTAAAAATTTTATACCTCTCTTTCCTCGAAATGCTTTCATTTTTTTTTTTTAAGTTTGCATTTTTTTCAATTTCATCTATTTCTTTCTGCTCAGAATCATCGTTATTTGAAGAATCCAAATCGCTATCCACATAACTTAGACCAGCATCCATTTCTTTATTTTCTTTTTCACCCGTTTCTTGCTCTTTTTCTGTTTCATCATTATTATCCTCAGGCTGTGGTTTTTCCTCAGTGGTTTCTTGTTTTTCATTTTTTTCTTTAGAATCGGAATCTTCAAATTCTAGGCTATCAATTAATTTGGATATAAATTGGTTAAATTTTTCTTGATCATTTTTATATTTGTCTAAATCTTTCAGATTATCTTTTAAATTTTTATCAAATATGTCTTTCCAGTAGCTTAAAATTTTCTTGGTTGTTTGATTTTGTTTTAAATTAAAAAAATAAGATCTTAAATACAACTCAAATGCTTCCGTAACACTTACATCAGATTCAGGCTTTACTTCTTCAATTTTTCTATTTTTATATTTATTGTTATAATGTTGAGTTATATTATTTTTAATTCCTCTTAATCTGTCTGAACCAATTTTTTCATATCTTATTTTTTCAGCTATAGCATAAAGTCCCTTTGACATTTTACCCTTAGGTTCATTTTCGCTAAAAATTTTTTTATTTGTATATTTAATTTTTAATGCTTCAGAGTCAGCAATGGCTCTGATATCTATATAATCTTGTATATTTTTAATATCTGAGATTTCAGGTAAATTTAAAATATTCTTTTTTGCTTCTTGATTGTTGCTAAATTTAACATCAATGTCGTAATTTTCTGAAATAGCTTTAACAGCAGACGAAATTGCTATTTTAAATCTTTCTTTTAATAACTCTTTGTGATCCATGCTCAAAAGTTAAATTTTAATATTAACAGATGACTCTGGAAGATCATTACCAAAGCATCTTTGATAATATTCTGCAATAATATGTTTTTCTAATTCATCACATTTATTTAAGAATGTTACTCTGAAGGCATAACCCACATCTTTAAAAATATCAGAATTTTCGGCCCAATGAAGAACAGTTCTTGGGCTCATTACAGTAGAAATATCGCCATTTATGAATCCTTTTCTAGTTAAATCTGCAACTTTAATCATATTTGATAAAACTTCTTTGCCTTCTTTATTGTTAAAATTTTTTGATTTTGCCGAGACTATTTCTAGCTCTTTATCAAATTTAAGGTAGTTTAGAGTTGATATAATATTCCACCTATCTAATTGACCTTGATTAATTTGTTGGGTTCCTTGATAAAGTCCAGTCGTGTCTCCAAGTCCAATAGTGTTAGTAGTCGCAAACAATCTAAAAAAATCATGTTGCTTTAAAACTTTATTTTGATCTAACAGCGTAAAGCTTCCTTCTTTTTCCAGCACTCTTTGAATTACAAACATAACATCTGGACGACCCGCATCATATTCATCAAATACAAGCGCGATAGGATTTTGAATAGACCATGGAAGTATACCTTCTTTAAATTCAGTAATTTGTTTATTATCTTTAATTACAATTGCATCTTTTCCTATTAAATCTATACGACTAATATGACTATCTAAATTAACTCTAATGCATGGCCAGTTTAACCTTGCAGCAACTTGTTCTATATGAGTTGATTTTCCTGTTCCATGATAGCCTTGAATTAGAACACGTTTGTTAAATGCAAATCCTGAAATTATTGCTAATGTAGTATCTCTATCAAATTTATATTTACTATCAATTTCTGGAACATATTCATTTTTTTTTGAAAATGCATCAATTTTCATTTCTGTATCTATCCCAAAAACTTGACTTACAGAAATTTTTATATCTGGCGCTAACTCTCTTAAACTACTCATTTTACTTTTGTACCATTACCATTTTTAGGTGACTATAAGCCAATGTAATTTTCTTTAATTTATCTTCATACATTTTATTTCCAGAATGTTTATCAGGGTGAAATTTTTTTACAAGGATTTTAAATTTTTTTTGCAAATCTTTAATATCTGCATTAAAATCTAGTTCCATAATTTTAAAGGCGTCCTTATCTTCCTTGCGTAAATTGTTTCTATTTACATGAGAGGCTCCATTTTCATTGAAAATTCTAAATTTATCATTTAACGCATTATTCCATAGAATATTAAAAAAATTATCAGGTGATCCAAATTTTTGGGTGGGTCTATGCCAGGTTACGTCAGATTTTAAAAAATTTAAGATTTGGTCTTCTGACATGCCATCAAAATAATCCCAGCTTTTATTAAAAAGCTTAATATGATCTTCACATAAAAGTTTAAATTTCTTACTATTATCTTTTTCAGCGGGAGCTTTAAACTTTCCGAATTCCTTGCAATTTCGCCATTCACAAATATTTTTCATTGTTTAAAACTATTATATGTTTTAATATTTTTGTAGTTAAATTATAATGAATTATCCAGATAAAATAAAAAACATTGTTAATGACGCAGTCAAACCCGAAAACATAAATATAATTGATAACTCAGCTTTACATTCCAAACATAAGTTCTTTTCACCTGATAAATTCCATCTTAAACTTGTAATTAAGTCAGAAAAGCTAAAAAGAATGAAACAAATTGATGCCCACAAGTTAATTTTTTCTATACTAAAAAATGAAATGAAATATAAAATTCACGCTCTAGAAATAGAGCTGCAATAAAAGTAATTATATTTGTTTAGATAAAAATTTTCTAACTTTATCGGCATGCAAACTGTAATTAAAAGATTTACTTACCTCGCCAATTTTTTTTATAAGGATTAAATTAATTTTATCATCAAAATTTTTTTTATCTTTTTTCATAAAAAAAACTATTTTATTGATGTCACTTTTTTTAAAATATTTTCCTAAATTTATTGGCAAATTTAAATTAACATAATGATTCCTTATTTGAATCATTTCCGAATAAGACAAACTTTCTCTCTCGTGTCCCAGTTTGATAGCCATCATCATACCAAGTATAACAGCTTCTCCATGATTTAATTTTTTTGAGAAACTTTTTGCTGCCTCAAAACCATGGGCAAAGGTATGTCCAAAATTTAAAACTTTTCTTAAATTTTTCTCATTTTCATCTTTCTCGATAATTTTAGTTTTAATTTTACAGCTTTTAAGAATAGCTTTTTTTATCATATTTTTATTTTTGTTAATAATAATTTTCTTCCCATTTTTTGAAAGCCAATTAAAGAATTGTTTATCTAAAATTAAAGAATGCTTAAGTATTTCTCCATAACCACAAACCATTTCTCTATAAGGAAGTGAATCGAGAGTAGATACATCCGTTATAACAAAATCTGGTTGGTAAAAAGTCCCTATTAAATTTTTACCATGCAATGTGTTGACTGCAGTTTTCCCACCTATAGAAGAATCAACTTGAGATAATAAAGTTGTTGGAATATTTATAAATTTTATTCCACGCTTAGTAATGCTGGCTATAAAAGCAGCTAGGTCACCTACAATGCCGCCACCAAATGCTATAATACAGTCGGATCTATTAAAATTTTTTTTGAGAAGTGCTTCTATGATTTTATTAGCAACTTTAAAACTTTTAATTTTTTCATTAACTTTTAAATCATAAACTGTTAAATCATATTTTTGTAAACTTTTATTTAATTTCTTTTTAATGTGAAGTGGAATATTTTTATCAGAAATAATGCATATTTTATTTACTCCAGTTAATTTTTTTTCTATTAAATATTTTATTTTTCCTATATTTTTATTACCAATATAAATTGGGTATATTTTGCTTTTAGACCTAACAAGAATTCTATTTGTTTTCATATAAATCTATTATTCTTTTAAGTAAATTTTTTTTAGTAAAGTCTGAGCATTTAATTTTATAATTTGCTTTTTTATAAATATTTTTTCTTACAGCGTGCAATTTTTTTATTGCGGCTACACTATCTTCTTTAAATAACAAAGGCCTTTTTTTATTCCAACTTACCCGCTTAATAAGTATTTTTAAATCCACATCGAGCCAAATAGATATACTGTTTTTTAAAATACTTTCTCTTATAGATTTATTCACAAAAGAACCGCCTCCTACTGAAATAACACAATTTTTAATTTTTA
>Ga0209403_10006206_pt1 | contig 12201 bp, 10 predicted proteins | sample ArcticOcean_MG_C_8_FD_187440 | JGI IMG/M metagenome (GOLD analysis project Ga0209403, IMG submission 187440) | Marine microbial communities from western Arctic Ocean - ArcticOcean_MG_CB11_86 (SPAdes) (version 2) | ecosystem: Environmental > Aquatic > Marine > Oceanic | place: Arctic Ocean... | reverse complement strand
TTGTAAATTTCATTGTACTCCTCAATACTATTTATGTGGGCATTGAGTTTCAAAGTCTTATTTGGTTCGAATTTATGCATATTAATAATATCACAAATTCGCTAATCCACTAAAAGCTTTCTTAAAGCATAAATCACAAAATACCCAATCCTTAGACCTCTGTGAAGGTATGCCTCAAATGTGGAGCTGAAACGCCGTTAATTTTTCAGCTTTGCCACACCTGTGTTCGCCAAAATATTGAGCTTTCAAAAGTATTGCCAGCAATCAATATGGTTTGTTGTAAAGCCTGTCATTCTTTAAAAATCCCCGGCACGTGGCTTGAGTTTAGTGACCTAGAGTCATCCGTTTCTCATTTTGTTACTGAGTCTATTGAATGGAATTCAGAGATGGGTAAAACAACTTCAAAATTAATTCTTAAGCAGTTAGATCCTCAGAAGTTTAGAGTAAATATTGGGTGTGAAGGTGATTATCAAGGCCTTTTATTGGATACTAATCTAAGGACTGAAGTTCAGATAAAATTCCAAGTCTGTCAAACATGTTCCAGGTTAGCTGGAGGTTATTACGAGGCTATTTTACAAGTCAGGACAAAGCGTAAAGAGATTTTGAATAGGGCCGTAGAAGAGATATATGATTTAATTGACTCAAGTTCTTCTGAGTTTTTTACAACTGAATCAGGACCAGTTAGAGGCGGTTATGATTTTCAATTATCTTCTACTGATAAGGCTCGAACAATATCTCGTGATCTCATGGTCAAATATGGTGGGCATGTTACTGAAACAAATACACTTGTCGGCCGTAAAGATGGTCGCGATTTATTGAGGCATACTTTTGGATTACGCTTACCAAGTATTGGCGTTAGCGATTATCTTTTTTTAGATGATAAAGTCTGGAAAGTTCTACGTATTGATAAGCGGCGGACAAAATTGGTAATGCTTTCATCTCCATTCCGTCAAAAAATGGTTGAAGTAGATACTTTGAGAAATGTCCCCTTACTTGACTCTCCTATCGAAGTTCAAATCATAAGTCATAGGGATACTGAATATCTTCTTTTGGATCCTTTTACTTTGCAAACTGTTGAAGCAATATCACCTAAAGAATGGAAAGGAAACAATGTTTTAGCACTTAGGTATGGAATAGAGACTTACTTTATCTGGGATTAAATTTCAAAATCTTCTAAAGTGGCTTGACCACGTTGTCTTTCACCATCAATAGGTAGTGGATAATTTTCAGTAATACATCCTAAGCAAAGATCTTTCTCTTCTTTTCCAATACTCTCTACTAAACCAGGAATAGAAACATATGCTATGGAATCAGCTCCAATCTCCTTTCTTATTTCTTCCATAGTTCTATTCGGTGCAATAAATTCGTCTCTACTTGGCATGTCTATACCTAAAAAGCATGGCGAAATAATGGGAGGACAGCCGATTCTTAGATGTACTTCTGTAGCTCCAGCTTCCCTTACTCTCTGCACAATTCGTCTCGATGTATTTCCTCTAACAATGGAATCATCTACAAGGACTACTCGTTTTCCTTCAACAAGTTCTTTTACGGGATTTAATTTTTCATTGATAGTAGCTTTTCTTTGCTCGTTACCTGGTTGGATAAATGAGCGATGTACATATCTGTTTTTGATAAGTCCCTCTCTATAAATGATGTTAGAAGCTTCAGAAAATCCAAGGGCACAAGCAATGCCCGAATCGGGTACAGGTACTATTATGTCAGCTTCCAAGGGAGCTTCTTCCCAAAGTTTGTGGCCAATACGTTGCCTAACCGAATATGTTAGTATTCCATCAATCTTTGCATCAGGCCTTGCGAAATAAACATATTCAAACATACAAAATGCTTTATCTTCAGATTTAGAGATAGAATGTGAATTCACTCCGTTGAGATCAATACTAATTATTTCACCAGGTTGAACGTCTCGAATTACATTTCCTCCCATAATCTCAATAGCTGAACTTTCCGACGCTACCACGAATCCTCCTTCGATTTCTCCAACACATAATGGCTTTATTCCTAATGGATCTCGAAAAGCCAAAACTTCATCATTATGTAATAAAACAATTGAGTAACTGCCGACAAGATTCTCCATTGTTAATTGAATTGATTTTGTGATACTGTGATTTTTAGATAAGTAATTGGCAATCATTCGAACTATGATTTCTGAATCTGTATCAGACATGAAAGCCCAGCCGGCGTTCTCTTTTTCGTGTCTAAGTTTATCTTGATTAGCAATATTTCCATTATGTCCTATGCTTATTTCACCAGTGATTGCCGAAACAGTAATTGGTTGAGCATTTTTCATTGATGATCCTCCAGCTGTAGAGTATCTCACGTGCCCTATTCCAACCGTTCCGTTATCAAATTCTGAACCGAATTCACTTAAGGCTTCACTGACAAGCCCCATTCCTTTTTGAGTAATATGTTCATTATCAGAAAGTGTAATTCCTGCGGACTCTTGTCCTCTATGTTGTAAAGCTCTTAATCCTACTTGTAGTAAATTGAGTACCGGAAATTCATTTACAATACCTAAAACTCCACATGCCTCCTTAAGTGGCATCAGTGTGTTTTGGCCCAACTGTAAGTACGGTTCTTTGCACTTTCTCCAAAGCCGCAAGATGCACATCGTTTTTTACGCATGTGATATGCGTGACGCCCACACTTTCTACAAATAAGATGTGTTTGCTTCTGGCGCTTACCTTGTGCTGCAGTTCCTTTACTCATTTTTTAACCATGATTTCCCGAAAGCGATAACTCGGACCGTATCGGGGAGTTGTCGCACTTAGAAGGGTTATAAAATAACTTGTTTTACCCCAAACCGATTGCTTTGTAATCAAATCCCGCTTCCTCCATCTTATTTTGGTCGAACCCTCTTCTTCCATCAATTACGACATTTCCTTTCATTTCTTCTTTAATATTTCCGTAATTTAGTTCAGTATATTCTTTCCATTCCGTCATCAAAATGATGCAATCAGCATCTTTGATCACAGACATTGCAGTTTCTGCCATTTCTATATCAACAAGTTCTTTAAAATTAGCCATTCCTTTTGGATCATGTCCAATGACTGATGCGCCTTTTTTCATTAATTCTTTAATTACGACTTCACTTCTTGTCTCCCGTACATCGTCAGTATCAGGTTTGAAAGCTAATCCTAGAATTGCTATTTTTTTCCCTTTAATTACACCTAAACGTTCTTCAGCCATTTTAATGATTCTAAGAGGCTGAGTTTCGTTAACTTCCAAAGTTGCATTAAGCATCTTAGATTCAAGTTTATTCTTCTTTGATGCTGCAGCTAAGGCTTTAACATCTTTAGGAAAACATGATCCTCCAAAACCAGCTCCGGCTCGCAAAAATAGTGGAGATATTCGACTGTCGGACCCCATTCCTTCAGCCACTTCTTCAAAATCAATACCCCATTCATTTGATAAATTGGCCATTTCATTAACAAAAGAAATTTTTGCAGCTAAAAAAGAGTTTGATGCATATTTGATAAATTCGGCAGTTCTTGGAATGCATTTTTGTTTAGGACAATTATGCATTTCATATAGTTCTTCCATCATTTTAAGTGACAACTTATCAGAAGTACCTATAACTATTCTATCAGGTTTTTGAGCATCTTTCACTGCCGATCCTTCTCTTAAAAACTCAGGATTCATGCCAATACCTAATTGCTCTCGCTTCCATCCACTTTTCTTCATGATTATTGGAAGGACAACTTCTTCAGTAGTTAGTGGAACTACGGTTGATTTTACGATAATAGTGTGCTCACGCTCTTCTTTTGCCCTTAGAGCTCTACCAATAGATGCCGATGCTGATTTTATATATGCTAAATCGATGCTTCCATCTTTGTTTGATGGGGTACCTACACAAATAAATGTCAAATCACTATCTCTAATACAATTTTCGATATCTGTAGATCCGGTTAAGTTTTTATTTTTTAATCCAGATTTAATTAAATCTTCTAATCCTGGTTCAAAAATAGGTGAGATTCCATTGTTTAAATCATTAATTTTACTTTCAATAAGATCTAAGCAGACTACCTTGTTTCCAGTACCTGCTAAGGTGGCGCCCGTAACTAGCCCCACATATCCAGTCCCCATCACAGTAATCTTCATTGTTTATCCCTTAGGGGACTTACATAAAAGACCCTCCTATGGATGTGTAGTGGTTACTAAATTAGACATTAAGAAAAGACGGCCAATTAACAAGCGTGATGCTAAACTATTTAATGAGAAATTAAGGGCCGCACATGACATTCAATTTTCTTTCGAGGCTGGAAAATTTGAAAAAGCTAATTCAAAAGATTTCGATGTAATTATTCAAAATGGTTATATTATTGCATTTTTAATTGATGATATTCTTCATTTTTCGGTTAGGGGTTTACTTTCTAATTTACCGGAAAGTGGTTGGGTACAGGTAGACATGGGTGCGGTTCGTTATGTTTGTAACGGTGCAAATATTATGTCAGCAGGTATAAATGATGTCAGTCCGGAAATAGTCAAAGGCCAATATGTTTGGATACGTGAAGAAACACATCATAAGCCATTGGGCATTGGCAAAGCCCTTTTAGATGGTAAAGATATGTTAGCTTCTAAACAAGGTAAAGCCATAGAAGCACTTCATTATATAGGCGACAAAGTTTGGGAATATGGCGCTAAAGACTAAAGTTTAATATTTTATCTAAAAAAGGGAGTTATAAGACATGAGGAAAATATCGATATTATTTATATTCGCTTTTTTATCTTTTCTCGTAGTTATTGATGATACTGCTACCGGTGAAACATTTGCGTCTGTTGATTTGTACATTTCAGGTCAACCTAATGGCCAATTAAGTATCGAAGAGTCTTCAGGTTCAAGTACTGAAACTATAGTAATTGCTGACGGAGAATCTGGCCAAGGTACATTTCAAGAAGTGGGTCGCTGGACTACAACTTCCTTATTGGCAGAGTCTAATATTTCAGGAGAATGGTCAGGTAAAGCCTGGGTTTCGTCTAATCGTGATGCTACAGTTACTATTAGATACACTATATTACAAAATGACAATAATTTAGATGAGTTTGAATTTTCAGGAGATGTGAATAGTGGTGAAACTGCACAATTATCTGGTTCTAGTGAATTTTCATTACAAGGATTGGATGAATCCTCCATTACACTTCTTGTAGAAAGCAGTTGGACTGCTCAACCGGGATCTGCGCCTCCGCCTCCGACAGAGGGCAACACAACTATTACCTTTGATTATGGCACAGATTCTTCTGATACTAAGGTCACAATACCGATAAGTCACTTAAGAATGTCTAGTGGCTCTTCACCTTCTTTATTAACTGGCCAAAGTGAATTCTATATTTATGTTGAAGTTACTGATGTGTTTGGAGTGGATGATGTAATTTCTCAGAGTATAAATGACTATAGCATGCAAATGGGCCCTAATGGCGAATCGCCATGGAGTTCTAGCGTTGATAAAGTGTCAGATAAAGGAGATTATGTTGAAGTTAGATTCCTTTGGTCTTTTGAAGGACACACTCTACCTGCCGGAGAAAATACATACAATATTGAAGTAGATACTACTGATATTCTTAGTGATTTATCTTGGTCTAAAAATATTCAAACAATGATATATATTGAGCCTGAACCAGATGCTGAAATTGAAGCTGTAACAAGCACTTCTAAGGTTGTTGAATTTGGCAAGACTGCGATTTATACTTTATCAGTAAGAAATAGTGGTTCTGGTGAAGATGAATTCATTATAACTTATGATAATAATGACAACTGGGATGTTTCAATAGATATTTATGATTTAACATTAGATGCTGGAGATAATCAAAATATTAAGGTAAGTATTATGCCTTCAGATTCAGCTTCAGACGGTCAAGAATCTCCAACAATTATTACAGTTACTGCAGCCTCCGATTCAGGTGTTTATGACTCATTGACATTAATCACTACAGCTAAAGAAGCAGAACCTGATTGGGATTTTTCAATAAGTATTAATGAGCAAGATAATGAGAATTATGATTACAGTAGTGATAGTTTTATAATTAAAGATCGTGATCCTTTAGAAATTACTTTCTCAGTAACTAATTTGGGGAATGAACAAAACAATTTTAACTTAAATTTCAATTCTGTTGACAATGCCTTTAGTAGTAAGTTTGATAGGAGTTCTTTGTCTTCAGTATCTCCTAACCAAAATGAAGTAGTAGTTTTGACCTTAACACCACGTAATGACTATTATGGGACCAATACGTTTGTTGAAATTGAGGCTACTTCAGCAGGCGATTCTAAAAAGAAAATGCAGACTGTTGAAATCTTTTTGGAACAAAGTGGCAGTATTGTAGGGCAATCTAATCTCAAATTAGAGACTTCACTAGGTAAATCGCTATCTCATGATTTAAAGATATCTAATTTGGATGTAGATGAAGCTAACCGGGTATATTTTGGGGTGTCTGGTGTTCTTCCAAACGATAAATTAGCTGAAACATGGGTTAGTTTTCAAGATAAAGATGGTAATGGTATTGCTTATGGTTCATTTCTGACTTTACTGCCTTCACAATTAGCAGAAATAACTATCATGATTTCTATACCTTCAAGTGCCGATGTGGGGCCATATGAAATTAATATTTGGATGGAAAATGAACAAAAAATAAGAATATCTGAACAATATAATTTTAGAATAGTCGCAATTGCTGCTGAAGAGTCTACTGAACCGGATATGCTAATTTATGGAGTCCTTATTGTTGCTCTAAGTGGTGTTTTACTCTATGGTTATCGTAATTTTAATAATTATGATGATGAAGACTATGAGGACTATGATGAATTAGAAGACATTCCGGAGTTTACTGATGAATTCCCTTCATTTGATGATAATATAGTTCCTGAGCCAGTACCTCAGGCAATAGTTCCTGAGCCAGTACCTCAGGCAATAGTTCCTGAGCCAGTACCTCAGGCAATAGTTCCTGTAATAGAACCTCAGATTATATCCTCTGAAGTTGTCGTTCAGCCTGTAACTGCAGAGATTCCAGTTAAACCAAGAAAGAAATGGTTTGGATTATTTGGTAAATCAGATCCAATTCCTGATGCTCAACCAATGTTAGCAGAACCAGTAATGGCTCAACCAATGGCAGCCGAACCCGTCATGGCTCAACCAATTGTAGCAGAACCCGTCATGGCTCAACCAATTGTAGCAGAACCCGTTATGGCTCAACCAATTGTAGCAGAACCTGTGATGGCTCAACCAATGTTAGCAGAACCCGTCATGGCTCAACCAATTGTAGCAGAACCCGTCATGGCTCAACCAGTGGCAGCAGAACCCGTCATGGCTCAACCAGTGGCAGCAGAACCCGTCATGGCTCAACTAGTGGCAGCAGAACCCGTCATGGCTCAACCAGTGGTAGCAGAACCGGTAATTGCTCAAGTTGTGGTAGCAGAACCTGTAGTGGCTCAAGCAGTCGTATTGCCCTCAGAAGATGATAACTAAGATTAATTATATATATATCTATTGAACTGTAGGTTTACAACTAGAGGTTGTATAGTGGTGTATTATGGATAGAAAGAGAAAAGATAGAGGCGACGATTGGTTTAGTAATAGTGATTGGAACATAGATGACATATTTGGTAATCTTGATAGTGAATTTCGTAAGATGCGCAAGCAAATGGATCATTTAATGCGAGATGCAGTTGAAGGGAATATTCAGGATAGTACAGCTAAGAATCCTTTTGTTTTTGGGTTTTCTGTAACTACTGGTCCTGATGGAATTCCTAAGTTTGAAGATTTTGGTAATACAGGTATGCGTCCAATTCCTCCTTTGGATGGTGTGACCCAAGAGGCAACAGTAGACACCAGCCGTGAACCTCTGACCGATGTTAATGAAACTGAGACTGAGATTTCAATAACTGTAGAATTACCTGGAGTAATAAAAGAAGATATTGATATAAATGTGACTGAAAATAAAGTGGAAGTTAAAGTTGAAACTAAATCACGTAATTATTTAAAGAAAATTAATCTTCCAAATAAAGTATTAAGTAAATCATCTAAAGCAACATACACTAATGGGATTTTGGATTTAGTATTAAAGAAGAAAGTATCTGAAAAGGCTAAAGGAACTAAAGTTAAAGTCAATTAGAAAATAACTATTCAATTTTTTCGAGCTCAATATCGGAAATTATTTTGGCAACTGATTGAGGTACATCCTTTTCCCAGTCGCCATTTTTTAGTATATCCTGACGGATGGAAGATCCCTCCCAAACTGAACGGTTAACCATGTCTGGAACTATAACTTTGTGGCCTGCTTCTGTAAATAATTTTTTAACTAAAGCATTACCACTATAAACAAAATCAAAAGATGGTACCATTTTAGTTAGGTGCGATACATATAGGTCATAGTTATTAATATCTGGAATTTCATAAATTTCATAACTACATTCTAAAGTCTCCAATACTGATTCGATCATCTCTCTTCTTTCCTCTTTTGTAAATGGATTTTCTCTCGTCCTTCCTTTTTGTGAAGATCCTATGCAGATTATTGGGTCTAAATTATCGGTAATTATATTTTTTATTAAGGCCAGATGTCCTAAATGAAAAGGTTGAAACCTTCCTAAAATCAATCCTTTATTCATTTAGATTCGATGACTTCTTGGTTTGCCATCCATTTCCGCAATACTTTAGGTATAACAACACTTCCATCTTCTCTCTGATTATTCTCTACAATTGATGCCAAGGCTCTTGTTGTAGCTATAGCTGTAGAATTCAAGGTATGTGGATAATCGGTGCCTTCCGAAGTTCGGTATCTCATATTAAGTCTTACACTTTGGTAGGACTTACAATTACTAGCGCTAACGATTTCTTTCCATTGCTGTGATGCAGGCATCCACGTCTCTAAATCGTACTTTCGTGAAGCTACAGTGCCTATGTCTCCGGTACAAATATCTACCACTCTAAACGGAATTTCTAAGCCATCAAATATTTCAATAGCATTGTCAAGTATTTCACGATGTAGTTTCTCAGAATCTTCAGGTTTACAGATGATTACTTGTTCTACTTTTGCAAATTGGTGCACTCGCCATATTCCTCTATCGCTCATTCCATGAGCTCCAACTTCTTTCCTAAAATTAGTTGAAAAACCAGCAAAACGAAATGGTTCATCTTTTAGTTCTAGTATTTCATCTTTAAATCTAGCAGTGAGAGGATGTTCTGATGTTGCAATAAGATATAAATCTTGTTCTTCCACTTTGTACATTACATCTTCAAAATCGTTTAAATCTACTACACCTTCGTATGCTTCACGGTTCATAAAAAAAGGAGGTATTGTAAGTGAATATCCTTTTTGATATAGAATGTCAATTGCATAATTAACTAAGGCCATTTCTAACCTTGCTAAATCTCCAGTCAGAAAGTAAAATCTTCTACCGGCTACTTTCGCAGCACGCTTGAGATCGGCCCCGCCAATAGATTCAATAATTTCTTGATGGGGTTTAACTAATACTGAGTTTATTTTTGGTCCGTGTACTGAGATTTCTTTATTGTCATGTTCATCTTTTCCTATAGGTACATCCGTTTCCAAAAGGTTAGGAACTCTCATTCTGTAACTGTCTCTTTCAACTAAAGTTTTTTTTGTTAACTCTTCATTTTCATTAATTCTATCTTTTATTCCTGACATTTCAGAAAGTAGTACCGAGATATCCTTTCCTTTTTTTTTCAATTCTCCAATTTCTTTAGAAATACTATTTCTCTTTGCTCGAATCTGATTTCCTTCTTCAATCAATTCACGCCATAGATTGTCTTGTTGAATAACACTTTTAACGAGTTCATCAGAATGTTTTCTTCTTTGAAGATCTTCTAATATTTCTTTCGGATTTTCCCGAAAGTTTTTCATTTCAAGCATTACTTTTAGAGAGCAGTGGTCTTTATGAACTTGCTCTGTTGCAAATCATGCTTCTTTTACGCGGGGCCGCCGAAGTAGTCACACCACCAGTGACTTCAAAACCACTTTCAGGTAAAGCAATGGGGGAAGTTGAAAGGCATCCTAATACCGATATATTAATCGAGAATGATAAGATAGTTGCAGTCGGTAAAGATTTAGATTCATTTGCTTCAAAAATAATAGATGTGAGTGGTAAAGTCATTGTTCCTGGTTTTGTTGATCCTCACACACATTTAGTTTGGTCTGGTTCTCGTGAACATGAACTTGAATGGAAATTAAAGGGACGAACTTATCAGGAAATATTGGCAGGAGGGGGTGGCATATTGCGAACGGTCAAAGAGACGCGTAATTCGGATTTTGCAGATTTACAGGCTGAATCTCTTCTACGTTTCAAGAATGCGATTAAGCATGGAAGCACAACAATTGAAATAAAATCAGGTTATGGTCTTGAAAAAGATACTGAAATAAAGCAATTAAAGGTAGCTAAATGGCTAGGGAGCTTAGATCTCGCAGATACTGTCGTTACATTTATGGGTGCACATGCATTACCAGAAGGTTCGGATCGATTTTCATATATTAATCAGATTATAGACATGCTTCCTGATGTTAAAGAATTTTCAGATTTTTGCGATGTCTTTTGTGAAGAAGGTGCTTTTACTGAGAATGAAGCTCGCAGAATACTAGAAGCTGCCAAAGAGAATGGTTTTAGTTTAAAAATACATGCCGATGAATTTGGAGATACTGGCGGTGGTAAACTTGCTGCCGAACTAGGTGTTGTTAGTGCAGATCATCTTGCAGGTACTACTTTAGAAACTATTAAGGAATTGCAAAAAGCTGGAGTAATTGGAGTTCTCTTACCTGGTACTCCATTTGCAATACTTTCAGATCATTTCTCTCCTGCTCGAAAGATGATTGCTAATAATCTGCCGATTGCCTTAGCTACAGATTGTAATCCGAATTGCTATACTGAATCGATGCAATTCATACAGCAGTTAGCCGTTTTCCGAATGAAAATGACGCCTGCAGAGGCTTTGGTTGCTTCGACAATCAATGCTGCGTTGGCGATTGAAAAAACAGATAGAGGATGTATTGCAGAAGGTTGGCGTGCCGATCTATTGATATGTGACATACCTGATTATCGTCATTTGACTTACCATTTTGGTGTAAATCATGTTGAGACTGTAATTATTGGTGGTAAAATTATAGATGCCTGAACCTATCAAGCAAGCTGCCAAAGCATTATGGAATAGTACATTATACACGTTATCTTTACCTGAGAGATATCTTAGAGGTTTAACTGCACTTTTGGGTGGTATGTTACGTGAAACAACGGAGTTATTAGTTCCGAATTTTGTAAAAGACACTACAACTTATAATATATTTGTAGGTAATTTACTTCGTTTTGCGGTTGAGAATGTTGGTGAAGTAGAAGGAGTCTATAGCGATGAAGGACTTGGTGAAGATTATGCCAGTAGGAAACTACTTGGTAATGCCATTGAGGGCATAGGAATTGCAACGGTACATGTATCTCCATTGTGGATTTTCGCTTTTTTTGCAGATTCTGTAAAAGGGGGACAAATATATCTTAAACGACTTCGGGCTGAATTAATTGAAAAAGGATATATAGATTCTAGTGAAGAATCAGATTCCATTCAAGATTTACTTGAAGGCATAGAGCGTACAACTACGAGTTTTGCTCAAAATATAGACACACCTCCTATTTCTAAGAATGAGGTCATGGATAATCTTAAAGAAATACAAGATTCTATAGAGGGTTTATTTTCTAAAACTGGAAAAGTTGCTGGGGAAGTCAAGGCTGAGGTTTCTAATTTGATGCAAGATTTCCTTGAAACAGCTTCCGAAGAAGGTCAAACCTTGATGGAATTAAGTGGAGTCATGACCTTGCAAGCCACTAATAAAGCTAAGAAAGCGGCAGGTGTAGCAATAACAGTACCTCAAGTTGCGGGTCAAATTCTTTATGAAAATATTCTAGTATATTATAGTGACACATTATCTGAAATTCATCAAAGAGGATATGCAGTAGTCGCAAGTGAGACGATAGAGCCATATGGTAGTGCAATAATTAAACAATTCAATTTCGAAAAAGAAACTTGGACTGAAAAGCTTTTTCGAGGTTCAGGACAGGGTTTAAAGCGTATTTTCGGCATGCAAACCTCCAAATAGTCACACTGAAGAGAGGTAAAGCTAGACTTGGCCGGGGAGCTAGACGTACCCTGTAACCCTCAACCGCCTTTAGGGGGGGCGACAGCTGGTGACGGCGCATCC
>Ga0209403_10006205_pt1 | contig 12203 bp, 23 predicted proteins | sample ArcticOcean_MG_C_8_FD_187440 | JGI IMG/M metagenome (GOLD analysis project Ga0209403, IMG submission 187440) | Marine microbial communities from western Arctic Ocean - ArcticOcean_MG_CB11_86 (SPAdes) (version 2) | ecosystem: Environmental > Aquatic > Marine > Oceanic | place: Arctic Ocean... | reverse complement strand
CAGCCATTGCAGCAGCGTCACCATATCTATATCCAGCTTTTAATACTCTAGTATAACCACCATTCCTATCAGCATATCTTGTTGCTAGCGTATCAAATAATTTTGCTACCATTTCATCATCTCTGAGTTTTGCAAATGCCTGACGTCTTGCATGCAAACTACCTTTTTTTCCTAATGTGATTAATTTATCAACTATAGGTTTCATTGTCTTAGCTTTAGGTAGCGTTGTTATAATCTGTTCATGTTTAATTATTGCCTGGGCCATATTTTTAAATAGAGCTTTCCTATGAGAAGAAGTTCTATTTAACTTCTTACCTTTTAATCTATGCTTCATTGGTATCTCCTATTACTTATATATAAAACTAAAATGGCTCTTCTATTCTCTTAACTAATTCTTCTATGTTTTCAGGGGGCCAACTTTCAATAACCATTCCTAGTTCAAGTCCCATAATTTTCAAAACTTCTCTTATTTCATTTAAACTTTTTCTACCAAAATTAGGTGTTCTAAGCATTTCAGGTTCTGATCTTTGAACTAAGTCACCAATATAAACTATATTGTCATTTTTCAAACAATTTGCTGATCTAACAGAAAGCTCTAATTCATCAACTTTTCTTAAAAGATTTCTATTAAATGGAAGGTCTTCAAGAACTTCCTGAACTTCCTCTTCCTCAGGCTCTTCAAAATTAATAAAATTATTAAGTTGATCTTGCATAATTCTGGCTGAAAACGCTACTGCATCTTCAGGCGTAACAGAACCATCAGTAGTAACTAATAAAGAGAGTTTGTCATAATCTGTTATTTGTCCTACACGTGCATTATCAACGTTATATGACACTTGAACAACTGGACTATAAATGGCATCTATTGGGATCACACCAATTGGAAGATCGTCACTACGATTTGCTGCTGATGATACATAACCTTTTCCATTTTCAATTGTAAATTCAACTGCTAAAACTGCACCATCGTCTAGTGTACAAATTTCATGATCTGGGTTCATTATTTCTAAATCACTTGGACAGTCAATCATTCCTGCAGTAACTGTAATAGGGCCCTTAGCATTTAACTGAACTTTTTTAATAGTATCAGTTTCCATTTTTACTTTTATTCCTTTAACATTCAATATAATATCAGTTAAATCTTCTCGCACACCCGGAATTGATGAAAACTCATGCAAGACACCTTGCACTTGTAAAGAAGTAATGGCACTTCCTTGTAGCGAAGATAACAATATTCTTCTTAATGCATTTCCTAGAGTAACTCCATATCCTCTTTCAAGAGGTTCTGCTATTATAGTTGCTGTAAATTCAGGATTTTTTTCTTGTCTTACTTCTAATTTAGAAGGTTTTATTAACTCTTTCCAATTCTTTTCAATCATAATTACTCTCTATAAATAATAATTTAGTTTTTATCTTATTTTTACGTAAATAATTTTATACTCTTCTACGTTTTTTTGGTCTGCAACCATTATGAGGTATTGGAGTAACATCTCTAATTGAGTTAACTTGAAAACCAACAGTTTGCAAAGCTCTTAGTGCTGATTCTCTTCCAGACCCTGGACCTTGCACTTGAATATCAACTGTTTTTACACCATGTTCCGTTGCTTTTTTACCAGCATCTTCTGCAGCTAGTTGTGCCGCATATGGAGTTGATTTTCTTGACCCTTTGAATCCCATGCTACCTGATGACGACCATGAAATCGCATTTCCTTGTATATCAGTAATAGTAATAACTGTATTATTAAAAGATGAATTTACATGCGCAACAGCATTTGTAACATTCTTTTTTTCTTTTCGACGAACTCTTGTTTGGCTTGGTTGTTTAACCATAATAGTTTAATCTCCTAATAGGATTATTTCTTTTTACCTGCAATTGCTTTTGCTGGTCCTTTACGTGTCCTGGCATTCGTATGTGTCCTTTGTCCTCTTACAGGTAAATTTTTTCTATGTCGCAAACCCCTTAAACACCCTAAATCTAAATATCTTTTTATATCCATAGATGTTTTTCTTCTTAAATCACCTTCAACCAGAAAATCTTTATCTATCATTTCTCTTATTTTTGTAAGCTCGTCTTCGGATAAATTGTTTATCCTTCTTTCTTCCCCAATTCCAATTGTTTTACATATTTTTTTAGAACCAGTTAGACCTATTCCATGAACATATGTTAAAGCTATATGGACTCGTTTATTAGTTGGAACATTAACTCCTGCTATACGTGCCACTAAAATCTCCTTTTTTTATATTAAATATTTAGATCAATTAAATAATTTTAATGGATCGCGAATTATAATCTTAACATTCTCACAGTCAACTAATTAACCTTTTTCTATTACCTTTTGAATATCACTCGATACTTTTTCTATACTTTGCATACCATCTATTGATTTTAATCTGTTTGATTCCTTATAAAAATTTATTACAGGTAGAGTATCTTTCTTATAAATAACAATTCTATTTTTTAATACATCAGGATTGTCATCATTTCTAATATTTATATTTTCAGATGCTCTGTTTTCAATCCTATTAATTAGCAAGTTTTCATCTACATTAATTTCTATTATAAAATCTATTTTCATTTTTTTTATATCTAACAAATTATCTAATGCTTTAGCCTGATTTAATGTTCTAGGAAATCCATCTAATATAAAACCCTTACTACAATCTTTTTTTTCTATTCTCTCTCCAATAATTGACGTTATAACTTGGTCAGACACTAAATCACCTTTATCCATTATTGATTTAACAGTTTCACCTAATTTAGTTCCAGATTTAACAGCATCTCTCAACATTTCACCAGTTGAAATTTGTACTATTTTATATTTTTCTATTAAATATTTTGCTTGTGTTCCTTTACCTGCTCCTGGAGGACCAAATAGAATAACTTTCATTTATCGTCTTCCTCCTCTTAACTTTGACTTTTTAATTAACCCTGAGTATTTATGTGCAATTAAATGAGATTGTGCTTGTGCTACAGTATCCATCGAAACTGTTACTACAATTAACAAGCTAGTTCCACCTAGATAAAAAGGAATATTGTATTTTGATATTAAAATTTCTGGAAGAATACATACTGCTGAAAGGTAAGTGGCCCCAATAGCCGTCAGTCTTGTTAGTACGAAATCTAAATAATCTGCAGTAGGAGGTCCAGGTCTAATTCCAGGAACATATCCACCATTTTTTTTCAAATTATCTGCTGTTTCATCAGGATTAAATACTATAGCAGTATAGAAAAATGCAAAAAAGACTATGAGTCCAATATATAAAGCTAGATACAATGGTTGACCTCTACCAAAATATGAATTCAACATTAATACCCATTCTGAGGTATCAGCCCCTAAACCTGAGAAAGAAGATAATGAAGTAGGTAAAAGCAGCAAAGCTGATGCAAATATTGGAGGAATTACTCCTGGTACGTTTATTTTCAATGGTAAGTGTGAGGAGTCTCCTCCAAACATTTTATTACCCATTTGTCTTTTTGGATACTGAACAATTATTTTTCGTTGTGAACGTTCAATAAATACTATGAATGCTACAACAGCAATTGCAAGTGCAAAAATACCAATTATAAGTATTGCTGAAATAGATCCAGTTCTTCCTTGTTCTAACATCTGTGCCATTGCTCTTGGTAACTCAGCCACTATACCAGAAAAAATAATTAGAGAAACACCATTCCCTATGCCTCTAGAAGTAATCTGTTCTCCAAGCCATAAAAGAAACATGACTGATCCAACTAATGTAACAACCGTTGTTACTTTAAAAAAAACACCTGGATCAATAACTATTGATCCAGCAGAACTTGAAGTTCCTTCCAAAGCCACTGCAAAACCATATGCTTGAACAGTGGCAAGGAGTACTGTTAAATATCTAGTGTATTGATTTATAGTTTTTCTACCTGTTTCGCCATCTTTCTTTAACTGAGCCATTTGAGGTGAAATTGCAGTCATCAGTTGCATTATTATAGAAGCAGATATATATGGTAAAATTGTAAGAGCAAAAATAGTCATTCGACCTAATGCTCCTCCAGAAAACATATTAAACATTCCAAGCACACCGCTATTGGCTTGATTAACTATTTCAGCTAGAGCAACTGGATTAATTCCAGGCACAGGAATATAAGTACCTAATCTATAAACAATCAAGGCACCTAGGGTAAACAATATCCTTTGTCGAAGTTCAGTCGCTTGACCTAAAACTCCAAATACACTTTCATTTGCCATAAATTATGCCTCAGATTTCTCATTTATTTTTTTATCTGACTTGTTTTGCTCTACAATTTTAATTACACCACCATTTTTTTCTACACTTTCTTTTGCAGATATAGATGAGGCAGAAATTTCAATATTTATTTTGTTTTTTAATTCACCTTTAGCTAATAATTTTATTTTTTCATTTAATTTTTTAATTATTCCCAATTCTAATAATTTTTTAGCATCTATAATTTTACTAGGATCAATTTTTTTATCTATGATTAATTTCTCAATTTTATCAAAATTAATTTCTGAAAATTCTATTCTATGAATATTTTTAAAACCTCTTTTTGGAAGACGTCTATGTATAGGCATTTGACCACCTTCAAATCCTTTAATAGCTACACCTGATCTTGCTTTTTGCCCTTTATGACCTTGACCAGAAGTCTTGCCTGTTCCAGAACCAATACCTCTACCAATTCTTTTCCTATCTTTAACTGCGTCTTTATTATCTCTAATATCATTCAATTTCATAGATATACTCCTACCTAGCTTTAATAATAAAACTAATTAACTTTAACCAAATGCTTAACTTTGTTAATCATTCCTCTAATCGAAGGCGTGTCTTCTAGCTCTCTACTTCTTCCTATTTTATTTAAACCCAGACCAATTAAAGTTTGTCTTTGATAAGCTTTTCTTCCTATTGGACTTTTTTCTTGAGTAACTTTAACAATTTTTTTGTCAGACATCTTTTTCCCTACTCAGTTTTAGCTAATTCCTCAGAAGCAATCTCTTCTTGAGTTGCTTTAGGGTTGTTACCGTAAATTTCAGCTACTTTTTTACCTCTTTTATTTGCAACATTTCTTGGTGAATGCATTGAACTAAATGCATCAAATGTAGCTTTAATCATATTATGTGGGTTTGAAGTACCTATAGACTTGGCAACAATATCTTGGACACCAAGTGTTTCAAAAACAGCTCTCATGGGGCCACCGGCAATAATTCCAGTTCCTGAAGGTGCGCTTCGTAGAACCACTCTTCCAGCTCCATAATGGCCTTTCATATCATGATGAAGTGTTCTACCTTCTTTCAAAGGTACTCTAACCATATTTTTTTTAGCGTCATCTGTTGCTTTTCTAATCGCTTCAGGAACTTCTTTAGCTTTCCCAGTGCCAAAACCTACTTTTCCTCTTGCATCACCAACAACTACTAATGCAGCAAAGCCAAATCTTCTTCCACCTTTTACTACCTTAGCAACTCTGTTTATACCGACTAATTTATCAACTAATTCACTATCTTCTTTATTATTATTTTTATCTTGCTTATCATTTCTTGCCATTAGAAACCCCTAAAAAATTAATCCGCTTTCTCTAGCTGCTTCAGCTAAACTTTTTACTCTTCCATGATAGATATAACCACCTCTATCAAACACAACATTAGTAACACCTTGCTTTATTCCTTTTTCAGCAATTAATTTACCAACTAATGTAGCAACTTCTTTCGTACCACCATTCTTATGTTTATTTTTTATTTCACTGTCCAAGCTAGATGCCGCAGTAACTGTTTGACCTTTAATGTCATCTATTATTTGTCCATATATATGTTTGCCAGATCTAAACACTGACAGTCTAAGCTTACCCATAGATTTCTTTTTTAAAGAAGTACGGTTTCTTTGTTTTCTTCTATCACTTAAAGATATAAAACTACTCATTTTTTCCTCTATTTCTTCTTACCTTCTTTACGTAAAATAAATTCATCTGAATAACGAATTCCTTTACCTTTAAATGGTTCTGGTGGCCTTTTTGATCTTACAACCGCTGCAAACTGACCTAGTTTTTGCTTGTCAGCTCCAGATATTGTAAACTTTGTATTTCCATCCATTTTTATACTCAATCCCTCAGGAATTTCCATTTCAACTGGATGACTAAGTCCAAGGCTTAATGATAATTTATTACCTTGAAGCGCACCTCTATATCCAACACCTACAATTTCCATATTCTTGACAAATCCAACGCTAACTCCTTTTACAACATTATTGATGAGAGCTCTTGTTGTTCCCCATAAAGCTCTACCTTTAGGACTTTTATCATTTGGAACAACTGTTATTTTCCTAGCATTAATTTCGACAACAACAGCTTTATTTATTAGAGTACTTAACTCACCTTTTGTACCTTTAGCTGAAATTAAATTACCAGTTTGATTTATTTCAACACCTTCTGGAACTTCAATGCTCGCCTGACCAACTCTAGACATTATTATTCACTCCTAAAATACTTGACAAAGAACTTCGCCACCAACTTGTGCCGCCCTTGCTTCGTTATCACTCATAACACCCCTTGGTGTTGACAATATTGAAATACCAAGTCCATTATATGTCTTTGGCAAATCATTTATACCTGAGTATACTCTTCTACCTGGGGTAGAAACTCTCTTAATTTCACTTATAACTGGTTTACCATCAAAATATTTTAATTCTATTTTAAACTCATGAATACCAGGTCTTTTTTCAATTTGAGAAAAGTTACGAATATAACCTTCTCTTTTAAGAACATCGAGGACATTACCCCTAAATCTAGATGCAGGCGCATCAACAACTTTTTTTTGTGCTGACTGGCCGTTTCTAATTCTAGTTAACATATCTCCAAGTGTATCACTCATTGACATAATTATTACCTTTCTTCTACCAACTTGATTTTACCATACCTGGAATTTGTCCAGATAAGGCATATTCACGCAATGCAATTCGAGACATTTTTACTTTTCTATAATATCCACGAGGCCTGCCAGTTATTAAGCATCGATTTCTAAGTCTAACTTTTGCCCCATTTCTTGGCATTTCAGACAACTTCAATTGAGCTTCAAAACGCTCCTCTATAGGAAGTAATCTATTACAACAAATTTCTTTTAATCTACTTCGCCTTGATAGATTTTTTTTAACTTGCTTTTCTTTATTTAAGTTCTTTTGAATGGCGCTTTTTTTAGCCATATTATTCTCCTAATCTTAATTATGCTGATATAAAGGGAAATTCAAATCCCTTAAGTAATTCTTTAGCTTCATCATCAGATTTTGCTGAAGTAACAAATATTATATCCATACCTCTAGCACTATCTACATTGTCGTATTCAATCTCTGGAAACACGAATTGCTCCTTTAAACCTAATGCATAATTTCCATTTCCATCAAAACTCTTTGCATTAATCCCTCTAAAGTCCCTTACTCTAGGCAAAGCTATATTTATAAATCTATCTACAAATTCATACATTTTTTTTCTTCTAAGTGTGACTTTTACACCAATTGGCATCCCTTCTCTTAACTTAAAACTTGCATTTGCTTTTTTAGATTTAGTTATTATTGGTTTTTGGCCAGTTATTGCTGCAAGTTCTTTTACAGCTGCATCAATTTTCTTACTATCTTTTACAGCTTCACCAACACCCATATTAATAACTATTTTTTCAAGCTTAGGCACCTCTAATGGATTACCATACTTAAATTTATCAATTAACATTTTAACAATTTCTTTTTTATATTTATCTTGTAGACGAACTGACATCTATTTTCTCCAATTTACTTGTCTAATAAGGAACCTGAAACAACAGATATTCTTTTTTTAACACCATCTTCAATTTTATACTTAACTCTAGTTGCCTTCCCAGTTTCCGGATCAACGTGAGCTACATTTGAAATATGAATTGAAGCTTCAATCTCTTCAATTTTTCCAGGGGTTTCCTGAGTTGCTTTTCTATGACGCTTCATTATGTTAATTCCTTGAACCATTACTCTTTCTTTTTCTTTTAAAACAGAAGTAACGCTTCCAGATTTGCCTTTATCTTTTCCAGCTAGCACTATAACTGAATCACCTTTTTTTATTTTAAATTTTTTATTCATTATAAAACTTCCGGAGCTAAAGAAACTATTTTCATAAATTGACGTCCACGCAATTCACGGGTTACAGGGCCAAATATTCTGGTCCCTATTGGCTCGTTACTCTTATTCACTAACACAGCTGCGTTTCTATCAAATCGAATACATGTGCCATCATTTCTTCTGACCTCTTTTCGAGTTCGAACAATAACTGCTCTATGAACATCACCTTTTTTAACTCGCCCTCTAGGAATAGCTTCCTTTATTGACACAACAATAACATCACCTACGCCAGCCGTTTTACGGCCAGATCCACCAAGAACTTTAATACATTGAACTCTTCTTGCTCCTGAATTATCAGCAACTTCCAAATTACTTTGCATTTGTATCATATTATTTCTCCTACAAAGATCAGATTAGTAAATAACTTCAAAACGTTTATTCTTAGAAATAGGAGAACATTCCCTGATACTAACTTTATCACCTTCTTTAAATTTATTTTCACTATCGTGTGCGGAAAACTTTTTAGATTTTGTAACAAACTTTTTATACATTGGATGCATAATCCTTCTTTCAACTAAAACTGTTATTGTTTTATCTGCTTTGTCACTAGTCACTTTTCCAATTAATATTCTTTTTGGCATTTAAACTTCCTTAAACTTGTGTTGCAGCATTGCTGTTTAAAATAGTTTTTATACAAGCAATTTCTCTTCTTACTTGCTTAAACCTTGCTGGACTTTCATTTTGACCATTAGTCACTTGAAACCTTAAATTAAATTGCTCTTTTCTTAACAATGTTAATTGTTGTTTAAGTTCATCACTTGTTTTTACTTTTAAATCTTTGGCTTTATGTCTGGCCATTTCACCCTCTTTTAAAACTATTCACCTAATCTTTTTACAACTTTTGTATGCATAGGAAGTTTTGCAGCCGCTAAACCTAAAGCTTCCTTTGCTGCAATCTCTGATACACCATCTAACTCAAACATTATCCTTCCAGGCTTAACTCTGCACACCCAAAACTCAGGAGAACCTTTTCCTTTTCCCATCCTAACCTCTGCTGGCTTACTTGACACAGGAATATCTGGAAATATACGTATCCAAACTCTTCCAGCTCGTCTCAAATGCCTTGTAATAGCCCTTCGAGCGGCTTCTATTTGCCGAGCTGTAACTCTTTCTGGTTCAATAGCTTTTAAACCATAGGAACCAAAATTTAATTTGGTTCCACCTTTGGCTAAGCCATGGATCCTTCCTTTGTGAGCTTTTCTAAACTTGGTTCTTTTAGGTTGCAACATTATAATTATCCTTGATCAGCAGGTTTATTATTTGGAGTTTTTATAGAACCGGCCATTCGCTTATCCTGAGCCATTGGATCATGTTCCATAACTTCACCTTTAAAAATCCAGACTTTAACGCCAGTAGCACCATAAGTTGTAAACCCTGTTGATTCACCATAATCAACATCTGCCCTTAATGTATGCAACGGCACTCTTCCTTCTCTGTACCATTCTGTTCTAGCAATCTCAGCACCACCAAGTCTTCCAGCACAATTGATTCTAATTCCTTCGGCACCTAATCTCATTGAAGCTTGAACAGCACGTTTCATCGCTCTTCTAAATGCAACTCTTTTTTCTAATTGTTGAGCTATCCCATCGGCAACAAGTTTTGCATCTAATTCAGGCTTTCTAATTTCAATGATATTTAAACTTACTTCAGATCCAGTTTGCTTTGCTAGATAAGTTCTTAAAGTTTCAATATCTTGACCTTTTTTTCCAATAACTAAACCAGGTCTCCCAGCATAAATTGAAATTCTAGCCCTTCCCGCAGGCCTTTCAATAACAATTTTACTTATTGCTGCTGACTTTAATTTATCAAATAAATATTTTCTTAATCCAATATCTTGGTGCAAAAGCTCAGCGTAAGCTCTTCCTCCAAACCATCTGGAATCCCATGTTCTATTAATGCCTAATCTTAAACCAACTGGATGTGATTTTTGACCCATTTTTAACTACCTTCCTGTTCTGATAGAAGAATTGTGAGATGAGAAAATGGCTTAATTATTTTTGCTCCACGCCCCCTGGCTCTTGCATGAAAACGTTTCATTACAACACCTTTCCCAACATAAGCTTCTTTTACTACTAGTTTATCTATATCCAAAGAATGATTGTTTTCAGCATTTGCTATAGCTGATCGTAAAGCCTGTTCAACATCATTTGAAATTCGCCTTTTTGAAAACTGTAAAATTGACAAAGCTTTTGATGCAGATTGGTTTCTTATCATTTGTGCGACAAGATTTAATTTTTGAGGGCTTACTCTTATATTTCTCAAAACAACCTTAGCTTCATTGTCTTGTTCTCTGCGTTTATTTTTTTCTTTTCCCATTACTTATCCTATCGCTTCGCTTTTTTATCAGCAGTGTGCCCGTAGAAAGTTCTTGTTGGAGAAAACTCACCTAGTTTATGCCCAACCATTGTTTCACTTATTGTTACAGGAATGAATTTTTTTCCATTATATACACCAAATGTTAAACCAACAAATTGAGGCATAACTGTCGATCTTCTTGACCAAGTTTTAATGACATCATTTCTACCTGATTCACGAGCAGTTTCAGCTTTTTTTAACAAATATCCGTCCACAAAGGGACCTTTCCATATAGATCTTGACATATAAATAACCCTACGCTTTTCTTCTTCTTATAATTAATTTATCAGTTCTTTTATTATTTCTTGTTCTATTTCCTTTAGTGCCCTTCCCCCATGGAGTAACAGGATGCCTTCCTCCAGAAGTCCTACCTTCACCACCACCATGAGGGTGATCGACAGGGTTCATTGCAACCCCTCGAACGCTTGGCCTTTTCCCTAACCATCTATTTCTCCCTGCTTTACCCAAGTTTTGGTTTTGGTTATCTGGATTTGAAACAGCTCCAACCGAACACATGCATGATGACAAAACAAATCTAACCTCACCTGAAGTCAATCTTAATATTGAATAAGATAAATCTTTTCCAATCAACTGGACATATGACCCAGCAGATCTTGCTATTTGACCACCTTTTCCAGGCTTTAACTCAACGTTATGTATAATAGTTCCAACTGGAACAGCGGATAATGGCATTGCATTACCGGGTTTAATATCTGCTTTTTGTGATGAGACTACTTTGTCTCCTATATTTAATCTTTGTGGAGCGAGAATGTAGTTCAATTCTCCATCATCATATTTAATTAAAGCAATAAAGGCAGTCCTATTTGGGTCATATTCAATGCGTTCAACTGTAGCAATCATATCGAATCTTGTTCTTTTAAAATCTATTAATCGATATCGTCTTTTATGCCCTCCGCCCCTTTGCCACATTGTTATTTGACCAGAGTTATTTCTACCTCCAGCTTTATTTAAGCCTTCTGTTAGTTTTTTAATTGGCTTACCTTTAAAAAGATCTGACTTATCAACTAAGACCAAACCTCTTTGCCCAGGCGTGTTTGGTTTAAATTTTTTCAATGCCATCTTAAGCTCCTACAGACAAATCTATTGTATTACCTGGCGCCAATGTAACAATTGCTTTTTTTGTATCATTTCTACGACCAAGTATACCTTTAAATCTTTTTGTCTTTCCTTTTAATAAAATAGTGTTAACCGAGGTAACCTTAACTGAAAATATTTTTTCAACTGATGATTTAATATCAATCTTAGTAGCTGTAGTTGGCACTGCAAATACAACCTTATTGAACTCCGATAATTGTGTGGCCTTCTCAGTTACAAGTGGGTTAAGGATTACTTGATAGGCTTTATTAATATTAACCCTAGCATCTACTTTTTTTCTTGCTCTTATACTCATACAAAACGCTCCTCAAGTAACTTGACCGCATCATCAATAATTATTAGGTTTTCTCTACGAACAATATCGTAAACATTTAATCCTGCATGAGACAAAATATCAACATGCATAATATTATTTGCTGCTCTTAAAAAATTTACATCTATGTCATTGCCAGTAATAACTAGCACGTTACTCATGCCCATAGTATCCAATTTCTTTTTTAAGCTAGATGATTTTCCATCGCACTTTGATGATTCTAATATTACCAGTTTTCCTAACTTTGCCTTATCAGACAAAGCTGAACGCAAACCAAGTAAACGCACTTTTTTATTTAAACTATGTG
>Ga0209403_10006203_pt1 | contig 12209 bp, 6 predicted proteins | sample ArcticOcean_MG_C_8_FD_187440 | JGI IMG/M metagenome (GOLD analysis project Ga0209403, IMG submission 187440) | Marine microbial communities from western Arctic Ocean - ArcticOcean_MG_CB11_86 (SPAdes) (version 2) | ecosystem: Environmental > Aquatic > Marine > Oceanic | place: Arctic Ocean... | reverse complement strand
TATTGTCTGATATTCTTAGCCTCAATCTTTTGAGAAATACCAGAGTTGTTATTACCAGTTGTTACTTCCATTCTAAAAAAGTGTGAAAAACCAGTTGTTAATAAATCAGTAGCAGACATTGCTTGTTGTGAAGTATTATAAGTTGCTCCTGATGCTTCTGTTTTCCATCTGTCACAAGTGAAATAATCACTAGTAGTTTGGCTACTAGCACTAGTCCCTCTCTGAGCCACTTGCATCCCCCCATTAATTATTATGTTCCTGTGACTCAATGGTGTTCCACCTAAGATTTGAACGTTGGTCGCTAATACCGGTTCAGCAATTCCTGACTGTGTTACTACATTTTTACCATTTATTTTAAAATCGGCCATTTTATCCTATTATATTTAAGCTGCCAGCTGAGGCAATAGTTGTATTTCCTGTAACATTTAGTTCGGTCATTACTGTTAAATTTCCGTTTACTGTTAAATTCGGGACTGTAACTGGTCCTATTATTGCTGTGCTATAACTTGCGGCAGCAGTAATATCAGAAGCAATTGTGGCTGGATTATCTGCAGCCAATGAATGTGTGACTTTACCACCAAAAGTTCCTCCAGAAGAAGCAGGTACATGGTGTTCATCGCCTGATTTTTCAACATATAATGAGGTTGCAGTAAGTGCTGTACCAGCTAAAACATTACCAACAAGTAATGTGTTGGTGACCATGGTTGAATCTGGAGTCAACGCTAAAGTCCCGTCATATTGCACATAATATTGTTGACCGGGAGTTAAACTCGATTGTGTGGTAGTAACATATCCCGGACTTGTAATTGTCGCTGTTGCAGCACTATCTACTGCAGTATCACAAAAACCAATAAAGTTTTCCTTTGTAAGATTAGTGGTCTCCGGCGTTAGCGGGGAACCATTTGATCCCATAAAAGTATATACATCCGTTCCAGCATCATGGTCATAATAACTTCCAACAAATCTATTTGTACCATCAGCAAGGTAATTAAAACAGAGGTTCTGAACACCGTACGATCCATCGTTTGGGCTGAAGAGCTTTTGGCCGTCATTTTCAGATCCACCAGTAGAAGTGGGTCCGTCAAATGTTATAGCTGCACCACTTATATGAGCTTGCTTCATAAAACCAACATCATAAGGAGCACTTTGCCACATAATAGTACAATCTCCCGCTTTATCTGGATCATTATGTGCTTGTATCCAATCACATCCATACCAACTGGCAGTATGTTCCACTGCGGCACCTACTGTAGCGATAGTTGTTCCACTATAAGTACAAACTCTACCCGTACCTATGTGATTACCCTGATTATACCATATTACAAATTTACCAGCGGTTCCCGGAAGGAAGGTAATTGCATTAGTTTGTCTATTATATTCTGTTTCGATGTCAGATGATTCAAATACAGTTGGGGTTCCCCAAGATATAGTACCAGCTCCGTAATTACATGTTCCTACTATAAGGGTTCCATAATTATTATTGGCTTTATCTCTATACAGGAGTACAAACTTACCTGCAGCATTTGGGTCCATCGCGAATGCTGGGTAGTTGCCAAGGCCATCATTTAAGGAGGTAAAGGGTGGAGAAAAAGTACCATAGGTTAAAGTTGTGCCAGATATATTTCCAGTCATAGCTCCAAGTTCATAGTTATTATTTACGGCATTATGGGCATACACTATGACGAATTTACCTGCTGTTTGTTGATCAAATTGAATCCCACCACCAGCACTGCTAGAATCCCTCATAGTGTAATTGCTTTGATGTACAACTGGAGATCCCCAAGTTATAGTGTCGCCTGTTCCAGCACTTGCTACTGTTCCAACTATTCCTGTACCATGTCGGGAATTATTTTCATCTACAAACTGAACAACAAATACTCCCGGTTGAGCAGGATCAAATGCAATATAATTTGATCTTGTTCCTGAACCTCCTGTACCATAAGTCGGTGATATGGCTCCGAATGTAATAACGCTGGATGAGGATATTGTTCCAACTCTAGCTACTGCTTTGCCAGAAGAAGACGAATCCTCCCGTGAAGTATAAACAACTTTATTTTTATTATTTGGATCAATTGCTGATTTGCAATTTTGGTCGTATTGACTATCTGCATTTTCAAAAACTTTTAAAGTCTCTTCATCAGTAACGCCCAAACCAGTTGAGGCCGCAACCTCAGCAGTTCCGGCAATTTGAGTAACGGTGCCATCTGAATTTACTATAACACCTTTCCCAGCGACTATGGCCCCTGATGCTACAGCTGTAAGAGATGAAGCTCCTGCCACCGGATCTGCAGGAAAGTCTGAAGTTGTAACTCTTCCAATTGACGATCTAAGATAAGCCATTATTTGTTTCCTTTATGCATCGTTAATAACTTCATATGAAATAAATAAGTCAAGATCACTTGCTACTGATGCTCCACCTTTTAATATATCATTTTCCATGAGATAAAATGGTTTATCAACTACAACCAAAATATCATCAGCAGGTACATTAACTGTTTTTGCAAGGTATATTGTTGTTGCAAGACTTGTTCCGGTCACACCTGTAACTGTTGTGCCTACACCATCAATAAAGAGATCAAGTTGAGCAGCGTTTGTACCATCAACATTAGCACACAAGATTGTATTAACCTTGACAACCACATCCGCACTTACTGTCAGTAAGGTTGCTGTGAGGGTGTTAGATAAATTCCAACTTGCATTGCCACCATAAATCGTAGTTACGTTAACAATGTTTGGATTTGCCATATCATTTTCCTTTTCTAATTAAATTTATCCACCAAAAACAATAGACATTGCTATTGATTTGCCTGTAGTTGCTGCATTATTTAGTGTTGCTGCAGTAGTCGTAACGAGTGTACCACCAAGTTTTAATCCGTTTGTTCCATCGTGCTGTGCAATATCTATGTCTGTTGCACCATCTAGGAATGTCACTCCACCAGCGGCAGTAGCTGTGTGTACACCCAAATTTGCAATATTTCTTGCTTGTGACATAAAAATTCCCTTTTAATTAAATTTATCCACCAAAAACAATAGACATTGCTATTGCTTTGCCTGTACTTGCTGCGTCTGCGGCAGCGTTTAATTGTGCTGCTGTTGATGTAACGAGTGTTCCACCTAATTTTAATCCGTTTGTTCCATCGTGACTTGCAATGTCGATATCATTTGTACTATCTACAAAAGTAACATTACCACTTCCATCACTTGTAACAGTCTTACTTACTTCTGCTGTTCCTAATGTGGTAATATTATTGTAATTAAGTTCTGTAGCAGTAGAAGTAACTAATGTTCCTCCGAGCTCTAATCCGTTTGTACCATCATGACTTGCTATATCTATATTACATGCGCCATCTACAAAAGTAACATTACCAGCTGCATCACTTGTAACAGTCTTACTTACTTCTGCTGTTCCTAATGCACCAATAACATTATAATTAATTTGGTCACCTGTTGCAGTAATTGTAGTGCCATTAAGAACTGCGGAATCAACATAACATATTCCATCTATATAAATGTCTTTCCACTTTTGTGTAGATGAACCTAAATCATAAGTATCATCCGTATTTGGTATTATATGTGAATTTACATCTGCGCCAAATACAACATTGTCTGTATCAGCATCACCAAAAGTTAGACTTCCATCTGAAGTGATATTTCCATTTGCATGAAGATTTCCATGAACATTAAAATTTCCACCGATAGTTCCACTTCCAGTTACTCCAATACCACCAGCAGTAACAATCGAACCAGTAATATTACTTGTTGAGTCTGTGGTATCTAATATCTTGATGTAATTATTCATTCCATCATGAGTCATTACCACTAACTCATTACTTTTAGATCGGAAAGTTCCAAACGTATCCGTTAGTTCAACATTTGCTGTCATTTGAAATTCCTAAGAAGAGTTTTTATTTCTAACATTTCTTCAGTTACTTTTGTTAAATGTTCTATTTGATCTTTCATTATATTTATGTCTCTCCGTTGGTTCTCAAAATATACACGTTCTTGTCTATGTTGTTGTAGAGCATTATGATCTGTACTCAACAAAGCTCTTGATTCCATATCCCTAACAAATCTTGGATCGTCCGTTTGTATTTGTTTTCCCATGTTTTTAATCTAATGCTATTGCTCTTAAGTCTCTTACTCTTGGCATATCATAAGTGGTATTAGCCACAAATGCAACTTTTATTGAAAAGGTTTTGAATGTTTCATATAATGCATTATCTGAGGTATAATTTGAATTTTCATTTGCTGTTTTATAAACAAATTCTTGAAAATCATTTTTACCCTTAGAGAAGGTTCCCGGACTTGTCTCTTGTTCCATCAATATATAATTTTTTAAATCAAATTTTTCTGGATCTGAAGCTGATTGAGGCTTAAAATAAACATGAATATCAGTACCTTTTGGCTTATAAGCACTTAATACTACTTTCATGTCAGAAGCATCAAATCCATCTTTAAGTGTTACTCTACGAGAAATATATTTAGAAAGCATTGGGCCTCCACTATTTCTTTCCTCTCCTGTACATTGTACTGCGGCATTAATAGATCCCACAACAGGAGTTAATCCCGAAATGCTAATTGATGGATTTTTTGTATATCCTGTTCCTGTATCAACTACTACAACATTTGAAACATAACCATTTGATATCAATACTTGCATCTTGGTATTACTACATGATGTCTCTAATCCTGTCGCAGCATTTGTCTGTGCATTTGGATTGGCCCAAATTAATATACCATTACCAAAAACTCCTTGATTATTCGCACTCGTTTTAATAGTAACAGTAGCAGTATTTGCGGTAGAATCTCCATCCAAATATGTTATAGAATCTATAACTCCGTAGATACCACTATTATTTGCATTAACATCTGCGGCAGTATTCGCCATTACTGCCTCACCCACAATAAATTGTCCAGGATTTCCAGCATCAACAGTATATGAAGTATTTCCACTAGTTACTGTAGTTGAATTTGAATTTACATTCATTGATACAGAAACATGAACATTTAATGAAGCAACATTTTCTGTTCCTCCACCAGTTAATACAGCAGTGACAAATTGTGGTTCCACATTTTCATATCCTGATCCTCTAGTCATTACTGTTATATTTTCATTTGCTAACTCTCCATTATCAACGATATTATGTACAGAAGTCACATTTAATCTATCAAGGTCTACTGTAGGAGAAACATGAGAATTTGCTGATATCATTTCCGTTCTTACTCTAAATGTACCATTAGAGGTAGCAACAAGTCTCTTTCTGTCTATCAATTTATGATTTTTATTAGGAGTAAATTCCGTCCAAGTTGCAGTAGCTTCTAGAACATCATTCATAGTAAAAGAATTATTAGAAGCAACATATTTCCAAGTTGATTCTGTATCACTAAAATCTAATGTTGAAGTACCAACATTAAAATAATCCATTTCTACGTTTGATGTATTTCCATAAGCACCGTTGCAATGTACAACCATTTTTGCGAAATTGGTGTTTCCACCAGCACCTATTGTAAAATCTGCACGCTTTATCCTAAATGTTAAATATTCATCTAAATTAGTACCCCACCAATTTGAATTCTGTGGTCTATAAAGTGAACCTATAAAACTAGGTTTAGAAATTTTAGTATCATCTGTTCCGATAGCAGTAAAACCTTCTTCCGCCAAATGTAATTTATAATCGGTACTATTTGTTCCTACTACAAGAGAATACTCATTTGGTGCCAAATAAACTGGAGATTCAAATGTAAATGTTGTATAAGTCAAAGCAGATGCTGAATTTGCTATTGCATTAACATTAACAAATTCTGGAGTTAATGTTACTTCACTAAATGGTAATATTTTAGAAGAACTTGGAAATCCATTAACAACCGGTCTTACTTGTAAGGTTATAGGTAAATATACATCTTTTGCAGAGAAAAATAAATCAACGCTTCTTATGAATATTCCTTTTGGAAAATTCTGTGGATCTACAAAAAATGTTTGTGCTATAGGATTTAACCAATTTGTTTTTTCTGTTTCTCGAACAGTAGTATCCGTGAAAAGTCTTTCTTCATTTGCTACTTCTCTACGAATAATTGCCTCTCTTGTAGAAACATATTCTGCTGAATGAGAATCTAATACACCTTTAGCTGACCATTTTGTTTCAGCTACTGCGACAGTAGCAGCAACATTGTCTAAACTACTATCTGTAATTCTAAGAAGATTATCTCCTGTTCTAAATACACCATCTTCTATGAATACTTCTCCGGCCATTTGACCATTTTTATCTGTTCTCATAATACCATTAGCTGCACCAAGAGAATATTTTGAAGAGAGTGTAATAGTTGCAGTCGCGGCACTTGTCCCACCCGTAATCGTATTTCCTGTAGCAAATACATGAGTTACATCTCCAATAGTATCAGCCATTACTTCTCTTGTACCAATAGTCATTCCATTTGCAGCACCATAAGGACTTGCTGTAGTAGAAGAAACATTACCAGATACATTAGAAATCAAAACTGTAGCTACATTAGAAACTACATCCGTTGTCATTAAAATTGTACTATGATTATTTGCCGTATCAACAAGTGTTTCACCTACTTTAAATGTACCATCTATACTTCCTAGAAGTAGTGATGTTGCAGGACGTGTACTTGCTCCAATATCAGTTGAACCAAAAAATGCATATACATTTGTAAGAGGACGTAATCCTTTTGCAAGAAATTGTATTCTTTGTCCATTTATATAAGGTCTAACTGTAGTATCAACAACTCTCTTTCCTACAGTTTTAAGAATAGCATCTGGTGGTGTAGGTTGTATACCTATTCGTGTTTTAGCATCATCTAATTCTGCGGTCATCCTTTTTTCTTCATAAGTCTTTCCGTTAGATTCTGTTCCTAGAATAGGGGATTCAGTTATTTCTATACCTTTCCAATTTGTTTCCCAATCATTGAATTGCGAACCAAAACCTTTTCTTCCTCCACTTAATTTCCAATTATCATGTTGTCCTTCTAGATTTGTCACAATCTCAGGTCTAGCATTTTGAGAAAACCAAACATCTGATGATGGATATGTTTTTAAGTTTCCTACAAAGGTAACAATATTAAATGGATTTGTTACAACTGTATTACTTGACATGGGTTGTTGTATAAAATCTACATCAGTATAAGGAAGAGTAATTAAATCTCCAGTTTTTGTCACGTTATTACTATATGATACATCATACGTAAATTTATGATTATCATAATAATATCCCGGTCGCATTTCTTTAGACGCATATTCTACTGAAATATTATAATCATCATTTAAAACATCTCCAACAGAATGGCCGCTAAATGAATCTATTAATATTCCATTTTTAAATGCAATTCCCTGACTGGTAGAAAAACTCCTTGCTGCAGTTTCTTTTTCTAATAAAGATAATGAGGTACAATATTCCAATCTTTCAATTCGTTTTTCTAATTTACCAATATCACGCATAGAAAATGGTTTATTATCAACATATCGTGTAATGACATCAGAAAGATTAAAAGTATATGCTGGAACATTTAATGAATACAATGTCATTGAATCTTCATCATCTGCTGGACTCACAGGATTTAATGAAGGAGTACCTTTTAAAATTTTGAATTTTCGATCTTTAGTTAATGTGATTTTATCTACTCTGGGTAGATAATACTGAACATCAGCAATCAAGGTACCACTTGGTATAGGAGTTGGTATTGCTTCAAGTGCGGCAGTATTTGCTCTAAAATCATTAGATTCATTTTCTCTTCGGGGTCTTAAATCTATACAGTCTCTTAGTTTAAATGTCTCGCCTGATGAAGGACTAGTAAATTCGGGTATTGTCGTATAATCAAATGGTTTCGCACTTGCGACATCTTTTTGATTCCATACTCCGGCTGTAGGATAAGAATCGACCGAATGATATCCCACTGCTCCGTCCCATTCTAAGTAATCAACTACACACACCATTTGTCCTGAGGGGCCAGGATAACCAGCTTTCAATTTAATATTTGCATGATCATAAAAACCATCTCTTTGACCTGTATCAAATTCGTACATGTGAGTAATATCATGTGCAGATAAAGTCATCATTGTATTTGTTACTGGAATAGATTCTACTCCAGAATCAACAACTTTTACTAAATTAAATGCATCTGAAACAATAAGTTCATCCGTAGCAGTTTGTGTTAAATTAGGAGCTGTAAAATAAAATTGTCCACTATTTAAATCTGTTACGGGAAGTCCTGCGGCATAAGCACCTAAATGAGAACCGTTACCTGAGACTAAAGATTTTGTTCTTGGACCCGGCTCTTTTCTTGTTGTTGAACTTGAAGCACAATATACAATATCTGCAGTAAATGCGGAAGAAGTATTACAATGTATTTCTACTGTATGTTTATCTACAGCAACTGCAACTGGTCTAATAGAAGCATTAGCTGTGTTTAGGGCACCAAGGTCTAACCATTCACCATCAATTAAATTTCTTGCTATTGCGCTATCATTATTAGGAATAGAAGTACCTGAAGATACCGCATTAACAAATGTTTGTGCGGTAGTTGCTGTTCCTCCATCAGCTTCCTTAACAACTACAATATATCCTTCTCGTGCTTGTTTATGAGTTAATGTTCCAGATTTTGGAAGAAATTCATAATTAGGATTTGATAAAGTTATTGTAAATTTACCTGCGGCATCAGAAGTGAGATTTGTTTGGACTAGTTTAAACATATAGTCTACCGTATTTGCTGTTATCACCGTTGCTTTAACGGGACTTTGAGGCAAAGAGTAAACTAAAGAATTTATATTTGAATCATTTAATAAACATTTTCCAGTATCAACTCCACCAACTTTTCCTGTTGATGAAATATCTGCATAAGAATTTATAACAGCATTTGCTCCCGCAAGAGTTATTGAATATTCTGCAACTGTTATTGATTGAGTATCTGAAATATCAAATGATACATCATAAGTACTATTCGCAATAGTCGCTTGAGAAAGTGCTGTATTAACAGTAGCCCAATGTCCTGTAGAATTAGAAATATATGTATCTATTGATCTAAGATCACTAGTATTATCAACACCATTAACAGTATTAACAGTAATAGTTGACCCTACATAAGTAGTATTTACATAAGAAGTACTTGCAGTTTCTAATCGAACCATAGATATATCGGTACAAGCTCCTGCAACCGTACTCGCAACAGAATTAGAAGTATCAATATCATAAAGATATGCTCTATAATTAGAATGATTTGTCTCTGCATTTATTCCAGTTGAAGAATCCCATTTTAAACCACGAATTCTCGCTGTACCAGTTTGAGTCGCTAAATATTCTGTATTACTCTCCACATTAATATTCGCAGCTTTTACATTATGTAAATGAAGTATTTCATGTGTGCCCACATCAAAAAATTTATTCATATTATCAACTACAACATAATTTCCTACTTCAACTCCTATACCATAACCAGAATCTATATCTGTATCACGTCCTTTGTCAATATCAAGAAATTTAGTAGAAACACTCTCATATTCATAACCATCTATTTGTGCTTTACCTGAACTAACTCCTGCTTGAATTTCGGATTCATTATAAATTTTTAATCCGGATGTTCCAGCATCAAGTGTAGAAGTAACTGTTAATCTTGAATTATTTGCTATTGTACTAACTTCAGCAGTTGTGACATTAGAACCCAGATAAATTTTATCACCTATACTCAACTCTGTAGTAAACCGTGTATTATTTCCATATACACTTGTTCCAGCAAGTCCTGCATTTGCAGTTTCTCCTGATAATCCTCTATTTGGTTCCAATTTCAGGTCAAAAGGCGTTATAGTAAAGTCACCTGATTTTTGATGTGCTTTTTTAGTAAGGGTTTTTTCAATTGCGGTATAGATAGGATATTCAATTGCCTGATGTTTAATTCCATCAACAATTTTTAATAATTGTATAAAATTTGGATCAGCAACAGATGCGATTGGATCGGCAAGATTAATTTCTTTTTTAACCAAAGATAATGCAATATCAAGTCGAGTTGCACCAGGTGCAGCATAATTAAAAGATCCATCTGCCGGATCTAATAATGACATATCATCATCACTTGTTTTAACTGTTTCTGCTATTTCTAATCCAATTCTTCCAGAAGGTGTAGTATTAGCAGTATCTAGAATTAGAGTATTTGCAACACAAAGAACAAAATTACCATCAAGGAAGAAAACACCATTATCAATACTAACAACAGAGCCGTTTGCAACAGCGTTAGACATAGCGGAAGGACCCTCTAAACTAACAGTTGTTGCATAGACTTCTGATTCAGCTGGAGCTACAACTTCATCTTGTACTATTTCGCCGTCAACAAAAGTATCACCACCCAAATAGTGAAACATTAAAATAGGTTGTAACAGATTAGTAGGTGCCTGAGACGCTACAATCCTTCCTCTTGCATTAGAGGTTTCACCTATAACAGTTTTTCCTATAAAGGACGCGGCATTTATATTAGTGCCGAGATATTGCATCTCTAGTTGAAGCGAATGTACATCCGTATCTAATGTTATGTCTCCACCTAGAACTTTACTACCATTTTTAAAACTGTGAGCACCAACCCGTTCTATTTGCTTTTGTAAAGCAGTTTGTAATTGGGTTAGCTCCCTCGCTTGGATTCCATAACCTGGCTTAAAAAGTATGCGATAATATCCTTTGGTTTCATCATAATCATCATAATACGGCGTAACATTAAAATTAGTAGATAATGGCATTTAAGTATTCCTAAATTAATAATATTTTAATTAAATTATCACGAATTAATTAAAATTCAATTATCAGTTTCACATCTTCAATTTGGTCATCAGCTCTTGTTACTGGTGAACGGTTTTCAATATAAAGAACATCTCCAGAAAACCTTTCCAAATCTCCACCTACTACAGCTGAAGTATTAGCTTGAGCTCCACTTGGTGCAGTGATTGTTTCATTTGCACGGAATGATCCTGTAATACTGTCATATCCTGCGGTAGTACTTGATCCCATAGTAACATCTACTAATCTAATAGTAGTATTACCCTTAAAATCAATTACTCTACCTTCTGCTCCCGAAAGTGCACCGGTAACTACCTCATCTTCTGCAAACGCAGTACTATTCCAAGTTTGTATAGTAAATGTTACTGCTTGGTCTATAATTGTTGCGGTAGAAACATCACCATTGGCATAATTTGGTTGTGCCAAAAGTCCGATCTTACGGAAATCGTTATTAGTAGTGAAGTTACCAGACTCTCCATATTCTAAACGGCTATTAACCATTACGAAAAATCCGCCAAGTTCTTCAACTGCATCATCACCGTGACCACCTCTTGGCCCGATAATAGGATCAATTGCTCCACCGGCTCCACCATTTGATGAAAGAGTGGCTACTGCGTTTCCATAATTATTTCCTCCTGCTACAACGACTACATCTCCGATAACTCCGGATACAGTATTAGTAGTTCTAACATTAGCACCGTGTCCATCACCCGTAATAGTAACAGCGGGACCGACAGAATATCCATCTGCGTCTGCTGGAACTACAGCACCGGCAAGTGCGGGTGTCCAAGTTACTACTTGAGTAGAGGCATCATATGCGGTGATTCTTCCTCCAAGACCCGTAGATCCACTTCCTCCGTCTGATGTGAAAAAGATATCACTATCAACAAGGTCATCAGTTGCTAAACCAGATCCCACAATTTTAGCTGTGGTTGTGGTTTCTACATATCCTGATTGTACTGCTCCCGTTTCGAACTTATAATTTGTTCCACCGGTAGTAACATGAGCTATTTCAACAGCTCCATTACCTGAAGTATTAGCAGCAATCTCAACATCATACTGTTGTGAAGAATCTGTAGTATTTGCGGCCGCGAGGTTAGCTTTACGTACACGCTGAGTTGGCATATAACTTGGTGTTACAAATTTCAAAGCTCGTGAAGCTGAAACTTGATACATAAATTTCCATTTATACGCATCACCTGTAGTAATAAAGGATGTTCCTGTTCCCGAAGGTTCGGTAGTAGAAGTTCCTCCTGCATTATTATTAGCAAGACATTTATATACGTTATAATCTGCTGTTATTGTATAAAATGTTTGATCAAATAATGTGTTATTTGCATGTGTATATGCAAAGTAATTCTGTCCTGAAGTCCAGTTATATCTTGGGACAACGTGACTAACATCTGCCGAACCTATCCTCTTAGCTGCGATCATATC
>Ga0209403_10006197_pt1 | contig 12214 bp, 8 predicted proteins | sample ArcticOcean_MG_C_8_FD_187440 | JGI IMG/M metagenome (GOLD analysis project Ga0209403, IMG submission 187440) | Marine microbial communities from western Arctic Ocean - ArcticOcean_MG_CB11_86 (SPAdes) (version 2) | ecosystem: Environmental > Aquatic > Marine > Oceanic | place: Arctic Ocean... | reverse complement strand
TATTTGTCCATCAGTAATTGAAATAACGTTAGTTGGAATAAACGCAGAAACATCACCACCTTGTGTTTCAATAATTGGAAGAGCTGTTAAAGATCCACCTCCATGCTCATCACTAAGTTTAGCTGCTCTTTCAAGTAATCTACTATGTAAATAAAATACATCACCAGGATAAGCTTCTCTTCCTGGAGGTCTTCTCAATAAAAGAGACATTTGTCTATAAGCTACAGCTTGCTTAGATAAATCATCATAAATAATTAAAGCATGCATTCCGTTATCTCTAAAGTATTCTCCCATAGCACATCCTGTATAAGGTGCTAAAAACTGAAGTGGCGCAGCATCGGAAGCTGTAGCAGCTACAATTGTTGTATATTCCATAGCTCCCGCTTCTTCTAAAGTTTTTTGCATTTGTCTAACTGTAGACCTTTTTTGTCCTATAGCCACATAAACACAATAAAGTTTTTCCTTTTCATTGCCCGTTTCGTTTATTTTTTTTTGATTAATAATAGCATCGATGGCAACTGCAGTTTTTCCAGTTTGTCTATCACCAATAATTAATTCACGCTGACCTCTTCCAACTGGAACCAAACTATCAATAGATTTTAACCCTGTTTGCATTGGTTCACTAACTGATTTTCTTGGAATAATCCCCGGAGCCTTTACTTCAACTCTACTTCTTTTTAATCCTTTGTCCAAAGCACCTTTGCCATCAATCGGATTACCTAAACCGTCAACAACTCTTCCTAATAATTCTTTTCCAACTGGCGTGTCAACAATTGCGCCTGTTCTCTTGACGGTATCTCCTTCTTTAATTGCTTTATCGTCTCCAAAAATTACAACACCAACATTTTCACTTTCTAAATTTAAGGCCATGCCTTTAGACCCATCAGAAAAATCTACCATTTCTCCTGCCTGGACATTATCTAAACCATATATTCGTGCAATACCATCTCCTACAGATAAGACTTGACCAACTTCAGAAACTTCTGCTTTTTCTCCAAACTTTTTTATTTGTTCTTTTAAAATTTTTGTTACTTCTGATGGATTAATTTGCATATTATGCTCCTATCATGCTCTTTTCTATTTTTTTTAATTTAGTTTTAATTGACGTATCAATCATGACGCTTCCAACCTGAATAACTAATCCTGCTATTAAGTCAGGATCATACTCATAATTTATTTTTAAAGGAGATTTAAAATCTTCAGATAATTCATTTTCAATTTTTTTCTTCTCATCATTTGATAATTCTTTTGATGATACTAACTTTGCTTTCAATTCACCTTTATTATTTGAAACTAAGCTTAGAAAATTTTCAATAATATTTCTTAAAAAAAATAGTCTATTTTTAATAGTAATAAACCCTAAAAACTTTTTTAGAGTTTGAGAAAAATTATTTTTATTTGCTATAGAAAACATAACATTTTTTTTATCTTCCATTGCTAATGTCGGGCTTGAAATCATTTCTTTAAATTCTGAGCTTTCTATAATTAATTTTTTAAGGCTTTCCATCTCATTTTCAATTTTGTTGATCTCATCATTTTCTTCCCCAAGCTCATAAAGTGCTAATGCATAGCTTCTTGATGTTGAATTTGAAAATGTCGATTTTGCACTCAATTTATTGCTCCTAAAAAGACTCGTTTTGTATGAGATTATATGAGTAAATTCAACATTTTCTATTGTATCTTTTTGTCTTACCAATGTGCACAAAACCTTGATTTTAACTAAAATTAACAGGATCTACATCAACCTCTAGTTTTATTCCAGGCAATATTTTTATTTTATTTAAGGACTCTGATAGATATTTTTGAATAAATAAATTTTTTGGCGCTCTTATCAAGATTCTGCATCTAAAATTTCTTCTTATTTTGGTAATTGGCGCTAACACTGGACCCAAAACATTAATTTGTTTTATTTTAGGAAGGCTTGATTTAATAACCATTGCAAACTTCATTATCGAGAGCTCATTTTGACCAGAAATAATTAAAGATATAAGTCTATAAAATGGTGGAAGTTTTTTTTCTTTTCTTATTAAAAGTTCTTTTTGCAAAAAAATATGTGGATTATTTTTAGATATGTTTAAAAGAATTTCATCATCAGGTGTATATGTTTGGAAATAAACAGTAGATTTATCTCCACTCCTGCCAGCTCTTCCACTTAACTGATGATATAGTTGAATATTTTTTTCAGCAGATCGTAAATCATATCCATGAGATGAGAAATCACCATCAACTACTACAATGCAATTTAATTTAGGAAAATGAAAACCTTTTGATAGCAGTTGAGTTCCAACTAATATATCAATTTCTTTTTTTTCAGCTTTATCAATAAGTCTCTTGTTTGAATTACTTTTTGTTAAAGTATCGCTAGAAAATATTTCAATTTTTTTATTAGGGTATATTTCTTTCAGTTCATCAAAAATTTTTTCTACACCAGGTCCACAAAATTGAAATTCACATTTTTTTTTATCTTTACACTCTTTAGATAGTAAAGATTTATACCCACAATAGTGGCAAAGTAGTTTGTTTAACTTTTTATGAAAATTTAAATTAATTGTACAATTTGGACATTCAAATTTATATCCACATTTTTTACAAATCACAAACGGGGCATATCCTCTGCGGTTTAAAAAAAATAAAACCTGATCATCGTTTTCTAAATATTTATTTACTTTATCTATTGTTTTATTTGCAATCCAAAAACCTTTTTTTAAATACTCAGAATGTAAATTTATAATTTCAATTTTTGGTAAGGCTGCTGCTTTGTACCTGTTTTCTAATTTAGTAACAGAATATTTTTTTTTAATAATATTATTAAATGTTTCAATAGAAGGAATAGAAGTTACTAAACTTATGGGTATATTTTCTAATGAAGCTCTTGTGATTGCCATATCTCTAGCGTTATACGAAACTCCCTCGTCTTGTTTGTAAGAAGCATCATGTTCTTCGTCAACAACTATTATACCTAATTTTTTAAATGGCAAAAAGAGTGAGGATCTTGCACCAATAACTATTTTAATTTTGTCTTCTGTAATGCCTTTCCAAATTATGGATTTATCTTTTTTAGAAGCGCCTGAATGCCATATCGCCGGCTCTACACCAAAAAATTCTTTAAATTTTTTAGCAAACTGATTTGTTAATGCAATTTCTGGAAGCAATATTAAGGCTTGAAGCCCGCTATCAACAAGATCTTTTACTCTTGAGAAATATACTAAAGTTTTCCCTGACCCTGTAACACCTTCCAATACAGTTACGTTAAATTTTTTTCCAACTTTTTCAATAAATTCTAGTGACTTTTTTTGTTCATAATTTAATAAAATTTTATTTTTGTAATTTTTAATTTTATATTTTTCGAACTCATTTTTGAAATTTTTTTCAACAACGTCTTTACTTAATAAACACATTTTAAAAGACATGCCCAAGGGAACTAAATTATATTTTGAAAACCAAGTTATAAATTTAATCATTGAAGGTTTTAAATTTTTTACACTTAGTTTCTTTGAAATATTTTTTACTTTAAATTTTTTTTCAGTAACCTGTGGATTCGGCCAAACTACACCTGTAATTTCTGTTGAACCGAAAGGGGCTTTTACAAAATCACCTGGAGTTAGTTTCTCCTTAAGATCGCTATTATATGTAAAAGGATAGTCAAAGATTTTTGGAAATAGAACTGCTATTTTCATTTAAATAAGATTTTTTTTCTTTTTTTTTTACTAATATTTTTATCTAATACTTGTTTCAATTCTATGAAAATTTTTGAATTTAATCTGGCTTCTAATAATTGCCATGTATAAGGGATTAATTTTAAATATTTTTTTTTTTTATCTCTTCTATACAACCTGGAAAAAATGCCAATTATTTTTAAGCTTCTTTGAACAGACAGTATATTAAAATCCTCAAGGAATTTGTTTGAATTATTTCTATATTTTAAAAAAGTTTTTTTTAAATAATAATTGTAAATCTTTTTTTTTAAATTTTTAGAAGTTTTTATTCTAACATCATCAACTAAAGAAACTAAATCATAAGCAGGATTACCAATCAATGCGTCTTGGCTATCTATTACTCCAATTTTTTTATTAACGCTTATTAAATTTTCACAATGATAATCTCTATGAACAAAATGTAAATTAGGAAAATTTATCATTTTGTAAAGTTTTGACAAAATTTTTCTTGTTTTTTTTTTAACTCTTGAAAGTTTTTTTTTGCTTATCACTAATGGTAAATACCATTTAAAAAATAAATCTGACTCTCTTTGCAAATGTTTTTTAGAATATTTTTCTATTAAATGTGTTGAATTATTTATATTTTTTACTTTATTTTGGGGTTTAATTTTTTGAATCTTTAATAATAAATTTACTAACTTTTTATAAATTAATAATTTGTTCTTATGTTTTATTAGTATTTTATGAAACAAATTATCTCCAAAATCTTCTATAAGAATTATTCCTTTTGAATAATTGTGTGAATAAAGTTTTGGTGCTAAAATTTTGTTGTGTCTTAAAAATCTATTAATAGCTGAATAAGCAATTAAATTTTTATACTTTTCCTTTTGAGCGAAAACTATAATTTTACTCTTTTTATTTAATGTAATCCTATAAAATTTTCTAAAAGAGGCATCTCCAGCAATTTTTCTAATTTTATAATTCATTTAGTTTGTAATTTTTACATTTACCAAAACTATTAATTTTGATATTTCTAGAATTTTCTGGTTTTAAATATTTAAGCGTAATTTCAATTCTATTTTTGGGCTTTAGTTTAATTAGTTCAGGCCATTCTATAATTTTAATATGTTTATCTTCACTTTCAAACATTCCTAATTCTAAAATATCATTATAACTTTTTAATCTATATAAATCATAATGTAGAATTTGAGTTTTTTTAATTTTGTAATCATAAACTATATTAAATGTTGGACTTAAAATATTGCTTTTCCTAACTTTGTTAATCTTTTCAAGATTATTAATAAAAAAACGCACAAATGTTGTTTTCCCAGCACCAATTTCTCCATATAAAAATACCGTATCTCCACTTTTTATAATTTGGGAAATTTTTTTTGCTAGTTTTTGTGTATCTTTTAATGAACTTAATTTCATTGTACTACTAAGTTTTTAGTAGCGATAAGTGTCCGGTTTAAATGGTCCTTTAACATCCACGCTTATATAATCTGCCTGTTCCTTTGATAGCTTAGTAAGTTTTGCTCCTACTTTTTCTAAATGAAGTATGGCAACTTTTTCATCTAAATGTTTTGGCAGCACGTAAACCTTTTTCTCATATTTTTCGGAATTATTCCAAAGTTCTATTTGGGCAATGGTTTGATTAGTAAAAGATGCGCTCATTACAAAACTTGGATGTCCTGTTGCGCAACCTAAATTGACTAGCCTTCCTTCTGCCAAGAGTATAATTCTTTTTTTGTCTGGAAATTCTATTTCATGAACTTGTGGTTTAACTTCTGACCATTTATAATTTTTTAAAGCTTCCACTTGAATTTCATTATCAAAGTGTCCTATGTTACAAAGAATTGCTCTATCTTTCATCATGCGCATATGATCTGCCGTAACAATATCCTTATTTCCTGTTGCGGTAACTACTATATCTGCATGTTTAATAGCATCATTCATTAATACAACTTGATAACCTTCCATTGCTGCTTGGAGTGCGCATATTGGGTCAGCTTCAGTAACCATTACTCTTGCTCCACTTTGTCTTAAAGATGCTGCGCTTCCTTTTCCTACATCTCCAAAGCCAGCAACAATAGCTACTTTACCTGACATCATCACATCTGTTGCTCTTTTAATACCATCAACTAAACTTTCTCTACATCCGTACAGATTATCAAACTTAGATTTAGTTACAGAATCATTTACATTAATTGCTGGAATTAATAATTTATTTTGTGCTTCCATTTTTTTGAGAGCTAGTACACCAGTTGTTGTCTCTTCTGAAACCCCTTTTACAGATTTTAACATATCTTTATATTCTTTATGCATTAACGCCGTTAAATCTCCACCATCATCAAGAATCATATTTGCTTTCCATTCTTTTTTACCTTCAATGGTTTGTTTTACACACCACCAATACTCCTCTTCAGTTTCTCCTTTCCAGGCAAAAACTGGTATTCCAGCTTTAGCGATTGCTGCAGCTGCGTGATCTTGTGTAGAAAAAATATTACATGAAGACCATCTTACTTCAGCTCCCAGATCAACAAGAGTTTCTATTAGTACAGCTGTTTGTATTGTCATGTGAAGGCAACCAAGAATTTTAGCACCTTTAAGAGGAAATTTTCCTTTATATTCTTTTCTTAATGCCATTAAGCCAGGCATTTCGGTTTCAGCTATTGAAATTTCTTTGCGACCAAAATCTGCTAGATTAATATCTTTTACTTTGAAATCTTGAGACATAATTTGCACCTATTTAACAACTTAATATAAAATTATCAACTTATTGATTGATTAAAATTATTTATAAATCGGTAATAACACCTCGATTCTTGCGCCTTTTTTATTACTATGTTGATTAGATGCTACTATTGAGCCTCCATGAAGTTCTACAATATTTTTTACTATATTTAGCCCTAATCCTGAATGCTCCCCAAATTTTTTAGGTCTATTGCTATAAAATCTGTTAAAAATTTTATTTATATTTTTTTCATTAAAACCAGAACCCTCATCTTCTATTACTAATTGCGCTTGTTTTTTTTTAATACCACAAATAACTGATATTTCACTATTAGGAGGACTAAAGGAAATTGCATTATCTAAAAGATTGGCAATAATTTGCTCTAGTTTGCTTTCAACTCCTAAAATATTTATTTCAGTTCCATTAAGATTAGAATTATTAATGTTTATTTTAATATTATTATTTAGATTTAATAAATCGCTGTTAAAATCTTCAACTACAGAATTTACGACATTTAGTAAGTTAATCGATATCATCTTCGCTCTTGAGAAAGATGCTTCATCTTTTAACATTTGAGAATAATCTGTTATTAATCTTTCTATTCTTTCAACATCATGGCTTATTACTTTTATGAGTTTGCTTCTTTTCGTGTTGTCAGATGTGCTATCTAAAACTTCAGAAGCTCCTTTCAAAGAAGTGAGTGGGTTTCTTATTTCGTGCGCTAAATCAGAAGAAAATGTTTCTGCTATATTTATTCTCTTGTAAAGATCCTCGGTCATTTCACTTAATGATCTAGATAGTTGTCCCACCTCATCTTTTCTAAGTAAATATTTTTCATGTTCATTTATTTTTTCATCTTTTTCTTTAATTGCTTTTGTATAAAGAACTAAAGTTCTTATCGGTTTTAAAATGTATTTATTTAAAAATACTGAAAAAATAAAAATTACAATCGCTATTGAAAAAACTGTTCTTAATATAAAATTTTTTCTCTCATCAACAGCTACCAATATATCATTAGCAATTTCTGATACTACTATGTAACCTTTATTTTCACCTTTAGATCTAACAGAATTTATAGTCGTAACATAAAAATTATTATTAATATTTTCTCCAATAACTAATTTGTTATTAAGATCTTTTTTCTTTGAATATTCTAAAACATAATTTTCAGTATTAAATCTTAATGATTTATTTATTTTTAAATTTTTATTTAAACTAGTATTATCATCAGACTTATCTATTGGCGTTTCTTTTATATCTTGATTACGAAAAGAAATATTTTCTGCAAGATCTAAAGTATCTGTGTCTGCTAATAAATTATATTTTAAATCATAAAATTGAACACGATCTAAATTTTGAAATAAAAATCTTGCAGACAATAAAAATTGTGTAACGGTTTCTTTGGTAAATTTAATATTTAATCTATTTATATGATCAGAGGTATTATTAATAATCTTTTCATGTTTGTTAGACCTATTTTTAATAAGATCAGGTTTAATTGCGCTAAGATATAAAAATGTGAAAATACCTAAAACTAAAAAAACAATTAAGTTAAAAACTAAAAATTTTTTTAGAATAGAGCTTGAGCTAAAAAAGTTAAATTTCATTAACTAACATTCCACCTATAGCCACTTCCATATCTAGTTTCGATTGCTGAAAAATTTTCATCAACTTTTTTAAATTTTTTTCTAATTCTCTTTACATGACTATCTATTGTGCGGTCTTCGATGTCATTATTATCCTTGTATGCTATATCCATTAGTTGCGCTCTTTCCTTAATTATTCCTGGTCTTTTAGCAAGCTCTTTTACAATTAAAAATTCTGTTGTTGTTAATTTTTCTGGAAGAGGTTTATCATTCCATTGACACTCAAGTTGTGATGGATCTAACACTAACTTTCCATGTTTAATAAGATTTTTAGCATCTTCTACATTGCTAGTTTTTTTTCTCAACTGAACTCTTATTCTTTCAATAAGAATTTTTATAGAGAAACCACCAGATTTTTTGATAAAGTCGTCTGCACCAAGCTTTAGGCCCAACAATTCATCAATTTCTTCATCTTTGGAAGTTAAAAATAATATTGGAATTGTAGTTTTTTTTCTTAATCTTTTAAGCAATTCTTCTCCATCCATCCTTGGCATTTTAATATCTATAACCGCCAAATCTGGCGGGTTTCTAGTAATGCCAACTAAAGCATTTTCTGCATCAATATAAGTTTGAACCTTGAATCCTTCATTTTCTAAGGCCATGCTTATACTGGTAAGTATATTCCTATCATCATCTACTAGTGCAATTGTGTAACTCATATTTAAAAATATATTCTATATAAAAATACTAAATTGTCATAAATTGGGCAAGTACTAGAGTATTAATGTGCTGCACCCCAGTTATATCCTGAATTTACATTAACTTCTAATGGAATTGAAAACATATGATATTCTGAGCTTGAAATTGATAACATGGCTTCTTTAATAATTTTTTTTACATACGTTTTATCTTTTTCCAAGCATTCAAATATAAGTTCATCATGAATTTGTAATAACATCTTTGTTTGCAATTTTTGATCTTCTTCAATTAGTTTATTAATCTTAATCATGGCTAATCTAATAATGTCAGCTGCCGATCCTTGGATAGGGGCATTAATTGCTGCTCTTTCTTGAAAACTCCTAACAGTAAAATTTTTATCATTTATACCTCTAAGATGAATTCTTCTTCCAAAAATATTACTTACATAGCCTTGTTTTCTGCACACACTTATTGTTGTATTCATATAGTCTTTTATTTCAGGGAATTTTTTAAAATAAGAATTTATAAAATCTAAAGCTTCTTGATTTGATACTGAGATCTGTTTAGCTAAACCGTACTGAGTGATTCCATAAATAATACCAAAGTTAATTGTTTTGGCTTTTCTTCTAAGATCACTATTAACTTTATTAATTGGTACATTGAAGACCTGACTTGCAGTCAAACTATGAATATCTTCATTATTTTTAAAAGCTTTTTTTAATTCTCTTACATCCGCCATATCAGCCAAAATTCTCATTTCAATTTGATTATAATCAGCGGAAATTAATATATTTTTTTTATCAGCAATGAAAGCTTTTCTAATTTCTTTCCCTTCTTCTGATTTAATGGGAATATTTTGTAAATTTGGATCACTAGAAGCTAATCTCCCTGTGTTAGTAGCTGCTAATAAAAAAGAAGTATGCACTCTTTTTGTTTTTTTATTTATATGATTTTGCAAAGCATCTGAATAAGTATTTTTAAGCTTTGAAATTTGTCTCCATTCTAATACTAATTTAGGAAAATTATGTCCTGTGAGAGAAAGATCTTCGAGCACATTAGCATTTGTTGCTAGACTTCCCTTTTTTGTTTTCTTTAATTTAGCAATTTTGAGTTCGTGATAAATTATTTCACCAAGTTGCTTTGGAGAACCAATATTAAATTCTTTACCAGCTATTAAATATATTTCTTTTTCTATTTTTTTTAACTTTTCTTCAAAATTTTTAGAGAGTTTTTTAAGGTATATATCATCAATCTTGATACCATTAAATTCAAGCTTGGATAACAATTTTACCATTGGCTTTTCAAAAACTTCATAAACTTTATTTAATTTTTCTTCGTGAAGTCTTGCTTTTAGATAATTGTAAAGTCTTAATGTTACATCAGCATCCTCAGCTGCATATTCTGTAGCTTTGTTTAATTCAATATCAGAAAAGTTTAATTTATTTTTTCCAGTACCAACTAGCTCTTTATAAGATATAGTTTTATGATTTAGATGAATTTCAGAAAGCGTATCTAAATTGTGTCTATTTGAACCCGCATCTAACACATATGAAATTAACATTGTATCTTCTATAGAATTAATTTCAATTCCATTTTGTTTAAGAATTATTAAATCAAATTTAATATTTTGCCCAACTTTTTTTATACTTGAATCTTCTAAAATAGTTTTAATTTTTTTTAGTACTAATGTTTTTTTTAAACCTTTAATATTTTTATGCGCCAAGGGTATGTAGCAAGCTTTATTAGGTGCATAACTAAATGAAATGCCGACTAAATTGGCTTCCATTACATTTAAAGAAGACGTTTCAGTATCAACCGCAATAACAGATTGTTCATTTAAAATTTTTATCCATTCATCTAAAACTTTTTCGTCAGTAATGCTTACATAAACTTTAGTATTAACTTTAGATGGTTGTATTTTTGAAGCGCCTGATAAAATGTTTTTTTTTCCTTCTTCACCATAAAAACTTATGGTCTGACTTAACAATCTATTAAATTCCATTTCTCTTAGGAAATCAAAAAGTTTTTCTTTTTGAACTTCTTTTAGAATAAAACTGCTCAAATCATCCTTCACGGGAACATCATTTTTAAGAGTAACCAGCTTTCTGCTTAGGAGAGCCTTATCTTTATTTGCTAACAGAGTCTCTCTTCTCTTATTTTGAGGAATTTCATCAGCTTTTTTTAACAAAACATCTAAAGTTTTATATTTATTGATAAGTTCAGACGCAGTCTTAATTCCTATACCTGGAACTCCCGGAACATTATCTGAAGAATCTCCCGCTAATGACTGAACATCTATAACTTGGTTAGGTTTTACTCCAAACTTTTCAACTACTTCTTTCTCTCCCAAAATTTTGCTTTTCATAGGGTCATACAATCGAACGTTCTCAGAAACCAGTTGCATTAAATCTTTATCTGATGAGATTATTGTTACTTTAGCTCCAGTTTTAATAATTTTTTTTGCATAAGTTGCAATTAAATCATCAGCTTCATAGTTTAGTAATTCTATAGATGGTAAATTAAATGCTTTTACAGATTTTCTAATATATGCAAATTGAGGAACCAGGTCGTCAGGAGCTTCTGATCTATTAGCTTTATATTCACTATAAATATCATTCCTAAAATTTTTTCTTGCAGAGTCGAAAATTACAGCAAAATGTGTTGGTTTATTAATTGAGTCATCAGATCTTGATTCTTCTAATAGCTTAAATAGCATAGAGCAAAAACCACTTACCGCTCCTGTTGGCAAGCCATCGCTTTTTCTAGAAAGTGGAGGTAATGCGTAATACGCTCTGAAAATATATCCCGACCCATCAATTAGGTAAAAATGGTCAGTTTTTTTTATGGAATTCATAGATTGATATTAACCTATTTTAATTAGTGTTATGTGTATATAAAAGCTAAATCATTATGGATAAAAAAAATGCTCTAAAAGTTGAAAAATTAACCAAAATTTATTCTAAAAAATCCTCGAGAAAAACTACTGCATTAAATAATTTAAACTTGGAGGTGAAACAAGGTGAAATTTTTGGCTTACTCGGCCCAAATGGAGCGGGGAAAACAACCTTCCTGAATATACTTGCTGGCACAGTCATTAAAAATTCTGGAAGTGTTAATGTTTGGGGTTATGATTTAGATAAAAACCCAAGAGAAATTAGATCTTCAATAGGTATCGTTCCACAGGAAGTAAATCTGGATGCATTTTTTAGTCCGAGAAAACTTTTGGAATTGCAGGCAGGTTTATATGGAATACCAAAAAAAGACAGGATAACAGATACAATATTAAAAATGGTTTCTCTTGAACCTCAAGCTGATGCTTATGCAAGAAGTTTATCAGGTGGTATGAAAAGACGTCTATTAATTGCCAAAGCGATGGTTCATAGGCCGCCTATTTTAGTTTTAGACGAGCCAACAGCAGGAGTAGATGTTGAGTTACGTAAAAACTTATGGAGTAATGTACGAACTCTTAATAAACAGGGAGTAACAATAATTTTAACTACACATTTAATGTATGAGGCTGAGGAAATGTGCAATAGAAT
>Ga0209403_10006196_pt1 | contig 12216 bp, 10 predicted proteins | sample ArcticOcean_MG_C_8_FD_187440 | JGI IMG/M metagenome (GOLD analysis project Ga0209403, IMG submission 187440) | Marine microbial communities from western Arctic Ocean - ArcticOcean_MG_CB11_86 (SPAdes) (version 2) | ecosystem: Environmental > Aquatic > Marine > Oceanic | place: Arctic Ocean... | reverse complement strand
AGTCAAAATCACTCGCTTGATCTCGTCTCGTCGTCCCGATTGCATCGCCTGAAACACGGCACTGTGCTCGCTGTCGACCGGAAGCAAACGGCCTCCGTTCTCCTCAGCTAGCGTCATAACCAATGGTCCTGCCATGACTAACGTCTCTTTGTTAGCCAAAGCCACAGTTTTTCCCGACTGCAAAGCGGCCCAGGTCCCTTTGAGACCAGCACTGCCAACAATCGCGGAAACTACAATGTCTACTTCGTCGCTCGTGACGATTTGTTCAATTCCCGCTTCGTCTTCAAGCAATTGAGTTTGCGAATTTAGTGACGACCAGTCTGCATTCTTCGCAGACTCTCTATCTGTCGCCACTATCCATCTTGGCTGAAACTCATTCGCCAATTTGCAAAGCTGGTCAAGTTGGCGATGGGCGGTAAGAGCGACTGCCTTTAGTCGCCCTTGGGATGCCCGGATTACTTCAAGTGTACTTTGTCCTATGCTACCGGTTGAACCGAGTATCGCGACATTGCGGGACGTGGTGGACATTACGATACAACGACATTGAATAGGGTGGTTGGTTCCTTGCCTATTCGATGTTGAAAGACAAGAGTGGAATGATTTGCACATGATTCCTTACGGATTGTTACAGCTGTGCGTTCACAGCCTCCCGAATCATGTACCCTTAATACTTGTAGCATATACACTTTAGAGAGCCAGAGCATTCTAGGTCGGGTTTAAGGAATGAACAACCCAGATTAGTCTGGCACATTTCTCACACAGGCGGTTGTCAAAACCTATAATAGTCAATAGTTAGAACACCACGAATTCGGTTCGTGGCCCCGTCCGCCAGTTATTGCGGGCGACTAAGTCTAGTTAAGGAATTGTATTTATGACCGACGAAAACGGACGCGGACAAGAATCCTGGGGATCAGGGAATTCCAGCATCTTTGTGTACATCGCGCTGGCTTTGGGCGTGGCTGCGATGGTAGGCATGTTCCTTTACAACTCATCCGAAATCACCATTTCGCAATATGATTTTCAGCGACTCATCGAGGTCAGCGAGCGCGACAAGCCGAATGGCCAGTTAGTTGAGAGCGACCCGTCGATTACCTCTGAAATTCAAGTGGGAGGCGATTCGAAAACCTACGTCTATAGCAATCTCCGCGAAGTTGCCAACCACCCAGAGGAGTTCCGTGGAAAGATCGATCGCGAAGAGATAACAGACGGTTCCGAAGGTGCAAAGCCGAAAGAGATCGGCCTCGATTTCAAAGTTCAAAAAGCGACCGGGGCACCCGAATCGCAAGCCAAGCTCCTCGAAATGATGCAGGACAATCACGTTGCGTTCGAGAACGAACCGATTAGCGTGTATCGCAGTTATGGCGCATTCCTATTATTGTTCACCGTCTTTGTCGTCCTGTTTTTTGTCATGCTACGTCGACTTGGTGGAGCGGGATCGCCGATGGCGTTTGGTCGCAGCCGTGGTCGTTTGTACGCTCAAGAAGATCTGGGCGTGACATTCGACGATGTCGCTGGAATTGACGAAGCCGTCGAAGAAGTACGGGAAGTAGTGGATTTCCTTCGCCATCCCGAAAAATACCAACGCTTGGGTGGTCGCATTCCAAAAGGCGTATTGCTCGTCGGCCCTCCTGGCACGGGAAAAACGTTGCTGGCAAAAGCCATTGCTGGCGAAGCTGGCGTGCCATTCTACAGCCTCTCCGGTAGCGACTTCGTCGAAATGTTCGTCGGTGTTGGCGCTGCTCGCGTACGAGACATGTTCCAACAAGCCGAATCGAAAGCGCCGTGCATCATCTTTATCGATGAGCTCGATGCACTAGGCAAGAGTCGTGGCAATGGTGTTATGGGCGGTCACGATGAACGCGAGCAAACGCTCAACGCACTGCTAGTCGAAATGGATGGCTTTGATTCCAACGCGGGCGTGATCGTCATGGGTGCCACGAACCGACCGGAAACATTGGACCAAGCGTTGCTTCGACCGGGCCGATTTGACCGCCAAGTTCTCGTCGATCGACCCGACATCAAAGGTCGCGAAGATATTTTGAAAGTTCACGTCAAGAACGTGAAGCTCGACCCCAGCGTCAACTTGAAAGAGTGCGCTTCGATCACCTCTGGTTTCGCAGGAGCCGACTTGTCAAACCTTGTCAACGAAGCTGCATTGCTAGCCGCTCGTGGCGAAAAAGATTCCGTTGGGATGAGAGAATTCAACGAAGCTGTCGAGCGAGTCACCGCTGGTTTAGAAAAGAAGCAGCGAGTCATGCACGAAGACGAGAAGCAACGAGTTGCTTATCACGAGGCTGGCCACGCGCTGGTCGCCTATAGCTTGCCCAACACCGATCCAGTTCACAAGGTTTCGATAATTCCTCGTGGTTTCGCTGCGCTCGGTTACACGATGCAGCGTCCCACGGGCGAACGGTTCTTGATGACACAATCCGAACTCGAGAGTCGCATCCAAGTTTTGCTCGCCGGAACTATGGCGGAAGAAATGATTTATCAAGACATCTCGACCGGAGCTCAGAACGATCTCGAACGAGCGACCGCAATTGCTCGTGGCATGGTCATGGAATACGGAATGAGTCGCATGGGTCGAGTGAACTTCCGCGAGTCTCGCCGCTCGCCTTTCCTCGCTGCTACTGGCGACGATGGAGGTGGAAGTTACAGCGAACGAACTGCGCGTGAGATCGATGAAGAAATCAAACGCATCATCGACGAAGGTCTCGAAAATGTTCGACGCATCCTGGCTGTTCGCCGCGACGCCCTGGTGGCAATTACACAGCGGCTGATCGATGTCGAAACGATCGATGCAACCGAACTCAAAGAGACGATTGAAGCCAGTTCCAACGGCCCTCAACTGGTCCCCGGGACACTCGATGTACCCCGGCCCCGAGACGACGAAGAGCCAGCCGCCACTGAGAAACCCGACCTCGGTCAGGCCGAAGGCGAAAACTAACGCCGAAACAAATGTATTCAAAAACCTCGAGGGCGATCGAATTCGCCCTCGAGGTTTTTTCGTGCGCACTGCGCTAACCACTGGGTCCTAGAATTCTCCTCGCTCACTTTTTGCGAACCTTTTCCCTTGGCGCTTCTCCGTTCTATCGCGTAACCTATTCTCTTTCACCAAACTTAAGGAGAGCCGATAGATGGCGGATGGCAAGGTCGAGCAGTTATTGATCGCGACTAGCAAAGGTGAGGACATGCAGTTGGTCGACACAGTAAACGCTGTTACGGGAAAGGGTTTGGAAGGCGACCGCTATTTCAATGGCACTGGCACGTTCAGCCCCGACGAGCCGACACCCGACTACGAAATAACGTTTGTCGAAGCCGAAAACATCGAAAAATTTGCCGCTGAACACAATCTCCAATTCAACGGCCCAGATGCTCGGCGAAATATCGTCACTCGCGGCATCTCTCTAAACGACCTAGTAGACACAGAGTTTCAGGTCGGCGACGCCCGCATAAGAGGCATCCGATTCTGCGAACCGTGCCAATACTTGGCAGATCGCACACACGCCGAAATCCTACCCGCTCTCGTCGGCCGAGGTGGCCTAAGAGCTCGAATCATCGGGTCCGGGACCATTAAAGTCGGCGATGAAATTCGAGTTGACTGACGGGCCCCCAATTGGGATACGAGAAACCGCGAATAAACGCTGATATTCGCTAATGACAGAATATGAAATAAGAGAGTTTGTCGATTGAGGGACTGACTCAAACCCAGACCTTTACGTATTCGGGACAACTAGACACTCTAAATTTTCATTTGCGAACATCAGCGTTAATTCACGGTTTCCTTTTTCGAGTGACGGAAAAAAGTTCGAGTGAAACAGTTTGTCGTTGAGGGGGTTGGTACATGCGAGATATTGAGTGGCACAACGAATCGGTTTTCACGGTGGAAGAGTTTCTTACTAAGGAGGAATGTGAAAAGTTCATTGCGATCAGCGAGGATGTTGGATTCGATCAAGCAACCGTCCGCAGTCCACAAGGTGAGTTGGTCTACAAGAAACTCCGCAACAATCAACGAGTAATGTTCGATAACGAAGAGATCGCAGATTCACTTTGGGAAAAAGCGATTGATGTCGTCCCCATGGAATTTGATGGCCACGTTGCCGTCGGGATGAATGAACGCTTGCGGTTCTATCGCTATGACTCGGGTCAACAATTCAATTGGCATCAAGACTCGACCGTCGAACGCGACAACGGCGAGTTGAGTATTTCACCGTATTGATTTATCTCAGCGACGAGTTTGAAGGCGGCGAGACCTCCTTTGAAGATTCGTACTCCGACGAATCGTTCGACGAATTCCAAATCATTCCCAAAATAGGCATGGCCCTGTTCTTTGAACACCCAATTCACCACAAAGGTGAACCTGTTACCGCCGGTCGAAAATACGTATTGCGATCCGATGTCATGTACGCGACAACTGAAACGGAAGACGATTTCGACGATTATGACTCGGAACCGGATGACGATTGGTAAGAATGAAGAATAAGAAAGAGAACCGCGAATAAGCGCTGATGTTCGCTAATGACAGAAAATAAAAACAGAAGAGTTTGTCGATTGAAGGGACTGACTCAAACTCAAACCTTTGCGTTTTTGGAACAACGAACCACTCTAACTTTTCATTTGCGAACATCAGCGCTTATTCGCGATTCTCTTTTTGGAGCGAGTAAGGTCTTCTTTTTTTCGAGCGAATAAACATGACAACTCCCTTGGAAAACAAATCGAGCAACGATGACATTCGCGAGCGGTTTGACCACGACGTCGAACGGTTCTCTAACTTGGAAAGCGGTCAACAAGCGACCATGGATGCACCCCTGGCGATGGAGTTGATCACACACGCTGCGATCCGAGCCACCTCTCCAATTCGTCGAGTGCTCGATGTTGGATGTGGGGCTGGAAATAATACGCTTAAACTCCTTAACCAATTGCCCAACGACGCAGTCCAAGACATCGAGTGCCACTTACTCGACCTTAGCGATGCGATGCTCGAACGCGCGGAATCTCGCATATCACAATTGCCAGTTCGGTCCATCCAGCGCATTCACGAAGATCTGCGGAAAGCCGAATTAGAAAGCGGAAGCTACGATGTGATCTTCGCCGCTGCTGTACTTCACCATCTCCGCGGCGACGCCGATTGGCTCGCAGCTTTCCAAAAGATCTATGACCTCACCGCCCCCGGTGGCAGCGTCTGGATCACCGACTTGGTGGTCCACGAAAACCCACTGGTTCACGAAATGATGTGGCAACGATATGGCGATTACTTGAGCGAGCTCGGTGGGGCAGAATACCGCGATAAAGTATTCGCCTACATCGACAAAGAAGACTCGCCACGTCCAGTAACTTTTCAGCTTGAATTACTGCGGACCGTAGGATTTAGCGACGTCGAGATCTTGCACAAGCAATGCTGCTTCGCGGCGTTTGGAGCAGTGAAGCGAAGCGGGGAAAAGAAAACGGGAAACCGCGAATGAACGCTGATGTTCGCGAATCAAGAGAATCAAAACGATGATGTTCGGGTATCAAGACGATGAGAAAGTGAAGCATCCACATGTTAAAGTAGCGGTCTAAGCCAGCTGTCCAATAACGCCATGATTACAGTCAGAGTCAGCCCTTCTATCGACAAACTCTTTCTTCCCATTCGCGAACATCAGCGTCTATTCGCGGTTCCCTTTTCCCAAACCACGCTTAGGAATCAAACCAGCTCGTGATCATGTGCAAGGTCGTTGCGCGACCTGCTTTGGCAATGGAGGTGGTCAGCGGAATCTCTTTGGGGCAAACCGCCACACAGTTTTGAGCGTTCCCGCAAACTTGAATTCCACCTTCTGCGATAAGGGCGTCCAGTCGTTCGTTGGCTATCGTTTGTCCCGTCGGATGCAAGTTAAACAATACCGCCTGGCTGATGGCGTGGGGACCTACGAACGATTTGTCGAACGCCTCCTCTTTTCGTAGCTCGAATGCTTCTAGCGATTCGCCCGCGTCTTGCGAAAATTCTTGTTTGACGTACTGCGGACAAGCTTCGAGGCAACATCCGCAACTCATGCATTGGCTCAACGGGTAAGTGACTTCCTGTTCCTTCCGGTTTACTCGTGGCCCAGCGCCTAAATCGATATAACTATCGACCGGTACCCAAGCTTTGACTTTTTCCAAAGCGCGGAACAAACGTGCGCGGTCGACGACCAAATCGCGAACGACGGGAAACTTGGACATCGGCTCCAATTCGATTTGCACTGGATTGTCTTCCAGCAACCGGTCGACCAATGCCGAACACGATTGGCGAACTTTGCCGTTGATCACCATCGTGCAAGCCCCGCAGACTTCTTCGAGGCAATTGCAATCCCAACAAACGGGAGCGACCCTTTTGCCTTCGATAGTTTCAGCTTGAGCCGCCACCTTTTGCAAGACACTGATCACATTCATGTCTGGCTCGTACTTCACGTTGTGCCGCTCCCAATAGCTTTTCTGCCCGGGACCGTCTTGACGGAGGATACGTACTTCAAAGCTTTCCGGTCGGCTGCCGTTTTCTGACTGAGCGCTCATTGTGTCTACTTGGATTCGTTGTTGAAGTTACAGTTGTCCAGTTACAAATCTATTCGCGTTACAAATCTCGTGTCTTATGCTTGGACATGACTAAATGCTTCGGTCTATCAAATTGTCGGGGATCTCTTTAATTGTCGGCAATTATGCTGTTTAACTAAAGGGCGGTTTTAGCTTACCGGGTTTGCTGGTGGAGCTTCTGCGGCCTTTTTTGCAGCTCGTTCTTTCCATACTTCTTCGATAACATCGCCGCCGACGAGGCCATAGAGTCGCGGTCGCGGCGGGATCAGCGAAGTGTCAACTGGTTCGTAAGTGATCGACGGCTGATCTCCATCCCACGTAGCGATCGTTGAGTTGAGCCATTTCTTGGTGTTCTCTGCAAATCGGTCGCACCATTTCTCCGCTTCAGCTCGCCGAGCAACTGGCTCTTCGGCGGACAACGAGGGCATTGAAAAAGCGGGCTTGAAGTGGGCGCCTCGGCATTCATCTCGCTGCAAAGCACCCTTCAGAATACTCTTGGCCAGCGGGAACATATCCTGCAACGCCTTGGTGAATACGACGTTTTGGTTGGTCCATTGACCCGTGTCCGAAAGCGAACATCGCTTCGACCGTTCCGCCAGCTCGTTGACGGTCTCGACGGCAGCAGACAACTGCTCGTTTTTCCGTACAACCGTCGCGGCGCGAGTCATAGTGTCGCCCAACTGCTGATGCAACAGATAAGGATTTTCGCCGCCATCTTTAGCCTTCAACAGCTGATCGTGACGCTCTTGCTCCTTCGAAACTGCACCTTCAAACAAAGAGGATGGTTGATCTTCCGCAGCAGACTTGGAATTCTCGAGTAAATTCTGGACGCCCGGCGCGACGAATAGACCACTGAAAATGCAGCTCAACAACGAGTTGGCACCCAAGCGATTTGCACCGTGATACTGGTAATCGCATTCGCCAATTGCGTAGAGCGAGGGGATGTTCGTGATTTGATTGACAGGAGATCCAGGCTGCAATCCACCATCGGCCGCGCGCTCGTAGTCAACCCACAATCCGCCCATCGAATAGTGAACGGCAGGGAAGATTTTCATCGGTGAATAGCGAGGGTCCACACCTTGGAACTTCTCGTAGATCTCCATGATGCCGCCAAGTTTTCGAGTCAATTCGTCGGCGGGGATGTGCGTCAAATCCAGATAGACACATTGTCTATCTTTTTCCACACTCAAGCCGTCGTTGACACAGATGTCGAAAATCTCGCGCGTCGCGATATCGCGGGGCACTAAATTTCCGTACTCGGGGTAACGCTCCTCCAAGAAGTAATATCGTTCGTCCTCGGGAATGCTCTTGGGATCGCGATCGTCTTGTGGCTTTCGCGGAACCCATACCCGACCGCCCTCACCACGAGCTGATTCGCTCATCAACCGCAGCTTGTCGGCACCGGGAATCGCTGTCGGATGCACTTGGACGCATTCACCGTTTCCATACTTTGCACCCAACTGGAAACTTCGGCTCACCGCGCTACCCGTGCAAACCATCGACATTGTGGAACGACCGAAGATCAGTCCACAACCGCCTGTTCCAAGGATCACTGCATCCGCCTTGAAAGCGCGAATTTCCATGTCCGTCAAGTTTTGACCAATACATCCACGACAGACGCCATTCTCATCTAGGATTGGCGAAAGGAAGTCCCAGTATTCAAACTTTCGGATCTTGCCTGCAGACTCCCAACGTCGAACTTGCTCGTCCAAAGCATAAAGCAACTGCTGGCCCGTCGTCGCACCTGCAAATGCCGTTCGCTTATACAGAGTGCCACCAAATCGACGGCGATCGAGAAAACCTTCTGGTGTACGGTTAAAGGTGACACCAAGTCGATCCATAAGATCGATGACTTTCGGTGCCCAATAGCACATCTCTTTTACCGGAGGTTGGTGCTGCAAAAAGTCGCCACCATAAACGGTGTCGTCAAGGTGCTTCCACTCACTGTCTCCCAACTGGCGAGTCTGATCGTTGCAACTATTGATGCCGCCCTGAGCACAAACGCTATGCGATCGCTTCACCGGCGTAAGACTCATCAAGTCGACGTCCACTCCGAGCTCGGCCAGTTTCATGGCAGCTGCCAAGCCCGCCAAACCGCCACCGATGATCATCACTCTTTTCTTTGCCATTGCTTACCTTCGAGAATTCACTGCCCTGGTGAGTTGTTGTTGATTACTCGTCCGCTAGTAGCGAGCGTCCAAAACGAATGAACTAGTCGTCGGTCGGTGGCTCGGCGGGATCGGTACTTGGGTTGTTATCTTTTGGTGTGGGGTCGCCGGGAGTAGGGTCGCCGGGATTAGGACCCGTCGACTCATCTGCGGGTTTCTTTTTCGGAGGCGCTTCGGGTGGTGATTCGGGTGGTGATTCGGGTGGTGATTCGGGTGGCGCTGCGGGTAGTGATTCGTGTGGTGTTGCTCGCTTGTGATCATCTTCGACAATCCAACCAGCATCGTTCATCGTCTCGTACATGGCGTCCTCATCGTGACGCGCCTTGTCCCGATCCACTCGATGCAACCCAACTACGCTCGCTATCGTCAGGATCGACAGCAATCCGCCAACAGCGATGCTTATGTAGTTCGCTCGCTCTTGAGCCTTGGGAGTCGTCCAAATCCCCCAAGTAATTCCCATCGTCCAAATCCCGTTGGAAAGATGCAATACACAGGACAATACACCGATGAGGTACAGCGCGGTGACGATTGGATTTTGAATCGCGGAAGAAGCTGTCGAGGATGCGTTATAGGGACTGAATTGCATCCCTCCCCACGACTTCGCAAAACTCGCCCACGCTTCAAAGTGGAACCAACCATGCATATGGAAGACGTGGCCCATGATGAAAAAGAAGGCGACCATTCCAGAAATGCGTTGCAACCAATAGCGTAAGTTGCTGCGAGTCTGGTAGCTCTTCAGGTTTTGCTTACTATTTTGGTAAATCATCATGCCATAAATGGCGTGGAAAAGAATCGGAATGAAAATGAAGGTCCATTCGACCGCCGGCAACACCCATCCCAAGGTGTGGATTTGATGCACCAACTTCTGAAAAAGATTGTGATCGATCGCGACAGTCGCGTTTACCGTGAGGTGAACGATCATGTACGCACCCACCGGCACGAGACCACTCAGTGAATGTAATCGCCGTAGCAGAAACTCGTTACGGCCCATAAAACTGGAATTGTCGTCGGTACTCACCAGATCCCTTTCACTTCCATTAACAGCGGAACTATAAGCAGTATATAAACGCCGCAGGTGGTTACAACCCGGCCTGTCGACCATAAACTCCAGCGGCGCAATACTTTTCGCTCGATCGGCCGATGATAAACAACTGTGAATTTAAGAAGCGCAGGCAATATAAGAAGCTACTGATTTGCGGCTCCGCCGATGCGATTTGCAGCCAGCGGAACCATGCTTTAAAGGTGTCGTAGGAGCTGAAAAGCGTTGAAACCCCGCCCTGTCTTTGATTAACTGCCTATTTGACAGTGTTCTGCCCACGACAATTATCTACTCAAGCCTCACATTTGACCTATTATGTATAGGTAGGCGACCGTCGATTTGTTAGAAGTATAATGTAGCTACGGAATTGCGCTGATAAATGATGTTTATCCGATGGTCCTCGGCGCGTTAGTTGCACTATTTGCTTTGTTCGCCAAATTACGTGCCGCCATAACCGCGGCAGTTACAGCGAGCACAGTGTTACTGCGAGAAGTGTTACAGCAAGAATTGAAAAGCTATGACACCATCCCTTTTGATAACTGATGACGATCTTGATTTTCGCGAAACCTTGAAAGAGGTATTCGAGCCGCGAGGATTTCGTACCCTCACTGCCGGCGATGGCGAAGAGGCGTTGGAGATTGTGCACCGCGAATCGGTGCATCTCATTCTGCTCGATATGCATATGCCACGTCTCACGGGTTTGGAGACGATTCTTCGGCTTCGCCAAGAGCAGAGCCGTCTGCCGTGCATTCTGATATCTGCCGCACTAAATGACGGCATCGTCGAACAAGCGAAGCAAGCAGACGTCTACTCCGTGCTCTCCAAACCGATCCGCTTCCGCGAAATCACTAAGATTGTGAGCGAAGCGATGCAGACGACATACGAGTGGTATGGCAATTAGTCAGTGGTATGGCAAGTAACGGTGATTTTCATCGGTCGCTGGCGTTTCTTTTGAATTGACTTCGCGTTTTCCCGAGTCGATGATGTGTGTTCTAGCATCTGGGAGCATCAACAAACGCACGAGGTCGAAATGAATACTTTGCGATACACGCTGATCACAACCATTCTTCTTGGACTAACCATGGCTGAAACTAGTAGTGCCGCGGACAATCGCGAGCGTTTCGAAGCACTCGTTTACGAATCTAGTTTTGATATGCAGCTCCCGTATCGATTGCTCAAGCCGAAGAACTACGACGCCAAGAAGAAATATCCACTCGTTATTTTCTTTCACGGGGCAGGGGAGCGTGGCAGCGATAACTTCAAACAGCTCGTTCATGGCATGAATGATTTTGCGAGCGACGAGAACATGGAAGCTCATCCATGTTTTGTCATCGCACCGCAGTGCCCCGGCAATCAGATGTGGGTCGACGTACCATGGTCGTTGGATTCGCACACGATGCCGGAGAAGGCGACACCTGGAATGAGATCGACGCTGGAACTGCTCGACCAAACAGCCGCGGACTATTCGATCGACAAGAATCGCATTTACGTGACGGGTCTTTCGATGGGAGGTTTTGGTGCTTGGGACATTGTTCAGCGGTACCCTAAAAAGTTTGCAGCGGCAGTTCCGATTTGTGGCGGAGGCGACACCGCGGAGGCAAAGACGATCAAGGACGTGCCGATTTGGGCATTTCACGGCGACAAGGACACCGCCGTAAAAACCAGCCGTTCGCGAGACATGATCGCCGCCATCAAGAAGGCGGGCGGCGACGCCAAGTACACGGAATACAAAGGTGTCGGGCACAACTCGTGGAGCCGCACGTATGCCAACAAAGAAGTCTACGATTGGCTGTTCAAACAATCGCTCGGCAAATAAGCAGCGAGATTTGCTTGCGGGACAAATGCAGGCTGTAGCTGGGCTCGCCAGAGTTCAGGCCGGTGACATCCGGTACCGCATTTCGTGCGGCGGCGAATATTACTTTTTCTCTTTTTGTTGCTGTCGTCTTCGCTCATTGAGTTTTCTGATTCGTTCCTCTTCTGCTACGTGATACTGGCGTAGCAGAGACGGCAGCTTGGTGTCGACCAATCCAATCGCGCCTCGTCCTTCGTCCACTCGAACTTCGATGTTTTCAACGAGGCTCTCGACCGTGGCGTCCCAGATACCAAGGTCAGCTGCCTTCTCTTGGGAAATCGGTGTCAGCGGTCGCATGATGCGAAAACCGATGTGCATAAAGTCGTCGCTGGCGAGCCAATGAGTGCTGGTGGGGAGGTCGGCGTCTTGATCTTTCCACTTCACTTCGTCGTGGGCCAGCCGATTGGCACTGCGGCAAATATCGGCGTTGTCCACGAAACCTCCACCTCGAACAATTCGACCGGTGATTGTATCGGGCTGGCGAAAAGTACCAAGTGCCGTCACGTTTTCGCCTCGACGGATTTTCTCTTCGATCCGCTTGTAGCCCGTGGGCGAATATTGATCTAAGACCCACTCTGCTACGTTGCCGTGCATGTCGTGCAAACCAAATT
>Ga0209403_10006190_pt1 | contig 12226 bp, 12 predicted proteins | sample ArcticOcean_MG_C_8_FD_187440 | JGI IMG/M metagenome (GOLD analysis project Ga0209403, IMG submission 187440) | Marine microbial communities from western Arctic Ocean - ArcticOcean_MG_CB11_86 (SPAdes) (version 2) | ecosystem: Environmental > Aquatic > Marine > Oceanic | place: Arctic Ocean... | reverse complement strand
CAACAGGCAACCCTAAACCAAATTTTGTTGGAGTTACTCGACCAGGAAAAAACCTTTATGCTAATAGTGTGATAGCATTTGATGTTCGTAATAAAAAATTGCTATGGCACTTTCAAGAAACATGCCATGACTTATGGAATCTTGACATACCATCAACACCAATTCTTACATCTATTGAAAAAAATGGTTTAAGAATTAATGTGGTAGTTGTGGTCACTAAATTAGGAAACACTTTAATCTTAGATAGATATACTGGTGAACCAATTTTTGATTATGTAATGAAACGTGCGCCTGTATCTAAAATACCTGGCGAAAAAACCTGCCCATACCAACCCTCGCTGAAATTACCTGAGCCGTTTTCAAGAAATGTATTTACCAGGGATGATGTTACTAATTTATCCGTTTCTAGCAATACTTACATTAATTCAATAATAAATAATTCTAATTTTGGCTTTTTTGCAACCCATGAAATCGGAAAAGATACAATAGAATATAATCAGCAAGGGGGAGCTCAATGGACGGGAGCAAGTATAAACCCCTTCAAAAATATAATGTATGTATCAGCTAGCAACATTCCTTGGAAAGTTGGAGTGCGAGCTATTAAGGGTAAAAAAAATAAAATTAGGCTTTTCGACAAGATAGAAGAGCCATTAAGAGATCTTGAGGGGTATCCAGGGGTTAAACCACCATGGGGAACGCTTACAGCATTAAACTTAAACACTGGAAAAATAAAATGGCAAGTTCCACTTGGGTATTATGAAGCTTTAAAAGAAAAAGGTATTATTTCAGGAACAGAGAATTTCGGTGGAGCTACAGCCACAAACGGAGGATTAGTGTTTGTTGCGGGTACTTTAGATAAATTAATAAGAGCTTTTGATGATGATACTGGTAAAGAATTGTGGTCTTACAAACTGCCATATATAGGTTCAGCACCACCTTCATCTTACAAAATAAACGATGAACAGTATATCGTTATACCTGCTTCTGGTGGAATTACGTTAAAAAACTACTATAAAGATCTTGTAGAACAAGGTGACGCAATCGTAGCCTTTAAAATTAAAAAATGAATATTGCAGACAAATTATATAAATCAAAATTCGTAAATTCGTTACCAAAATTTTTTTTAAGAAAATTAAAGAAAATATTTAATTATTATTTTATTGAAGTTAAATCTGAATCACTACCTGTTAATAATCATCCAAGCACATCAAATTTAGATCAACAAAAATTTTTAGTAAAAAGATTTCATGCTACACATTATACACCGCCCTCATCATGCCCATACCTTGCTCAATTATTAAAAGCATTATTTGTGCAAAATGAAGGTAGTTTTAATTTATTAGATTTTGGAGGTGAAAATATTGATCATTATTTATATTTAAATAAACATATTAAAAACATTAAATATTATTATTTTAATCAAAAAGAAAACATAGAAGTTATGAAAAAATTAAAAGATCAAAATAATTTTGAAAATTTTACCGTTCTAAATTCATTAGATGAAATAAAACAAATGAATTTTGACTTTATAAACCTTGGTAGCGTAATTCAATATATTGATAATTATAAAGAAGTTTTAAATGATTTAATAAATACAAACCCAATTTATATTTTTTTTTCAGCTCAAACCTTTTATGAAAAAAAATATAATACAAAAGAAAAAATTATTGTAAAACAAGTCAATATCCTTCCGCAGGTGAATTTTTGCTTTTTTTTTGAGTACAGACCTTTTATAAATATCTTTAAATTAAAAAATTTTTTACCTCTTTTTAAAACTTTAAATTTAACAGATAAAGTTAATTATAAAAATTTTAATGAAAAAATGGGAAAAATTGAATACTCAGATTTGTTGTTAAAAAATATGAAAAAGTAGTTTAATTTCCCTTTTAGTACTTAAAGTGCATGTCTTTTAATATATCATCAAATTCATCTTCAATTTTATTTCCCAATCTAAAAACAAGACTTTCTAAATACTGGCATTCACTAAGTTGTCTTGATGACGAATCGGTTAAATTCATATCCATTAAAGCTCGCATCCATCTTTCACTCATATCATATTTAATAAACATAGTAGCCAGCTTAGTCATATTTTTAATACGATTCATTGTAACTTTATCAAATTTTACTGAACCTTCACCGCTGTGCCACTCAAATTCACAAGCTTCACTTAATGGAACGCCAGCTTTATTAGCTTTATCCCAAAGCGCAGTTCCAGGGTACAACATTAATGGAAAGCATGATGTCCAAGTCATATCAGGGGGAGCTTCTGTACTTATTCTTTGGCACATTTGTATTGTTTTAATTGCGTCAGTTACAGGGTCTGGCACGAGTCCATCTATATTAGGAAGGCCTATTATAACTTCTAATTTAACTTTAACTCCGAAAGAAGTCATAATTTTAACTGCTTCAATAACTTGGTTTTCGTCTTGAAAGTGTCTATTAAATAATTTACTTGAATCTCCACCTGTTGTTTGAACTCCCATAGTTACTGTATCCGCTAATTCTGCTAGTGTTGATAGAGCAGCATCAGTAGCTTTAACTACAGTTTGAGGTGTAACATTCGCATACATAGGTATATTAATTTCTTTTTTCCAAGCTTGAGTAAATTCTTCTAACCACTGAGTACCGTCAGCACCTTCATGCGTTCCATATAATACATCATCATCTTCAAAAGATATCTCTTTAGTTGGATACTTTAAAAATAATTTAGCTTCTTCAATCATATTTTCAACAGGTCTACGTGCTAACCAATATTCTTTGTAAGCTTTAGCGCCATATGATTTTCTTGTAACGCTAGTGCAGCAAAAGGAACAATTATAAACGCATCCAAAATGGGACATAATATATTTTCTTTCTCTTCTGCCCATTCTTGGAACTTGTTCAAAGTATTCTTTAAGCGCTGGCTGCATATCGCATGGATACGCTGGGGCTCCTTTAATTGTAGTTTTTACAGGACTTTCAATAATTTTATCTATAGTTTCGTAAACAGGGCCCCAAACCAAGTAATCTATATCATCATTATTTTTTATTTCATCAGGTATAGCTAACACATGTTTTCCACCAAACACACTTTTTGCAGATGGTAATATTTTTTTAAACTCTTTAACTAATTCAACTGATCGAGAAAATTCTGTAGAAAGAGGTCCAAAGCAGATATATTCAGGATTGTAATCTTTAATTTTATTTTTTAATTTTGCTGCATCATCATCACCATCAAGCCACATTATTTCGTGGTTCATTCTTAATAACTCACCTGCAACAAATGCAAGACCATATGTAATATCATTACCGATATGAATAAGGCACCACTTTTTACCACTATATTTACTTTTTGTAGTATTAGTATTATTTTTAGTTTCAATAATGTTAGCCATTTGTCTATTCCTCTAATTATGAAACATTAGCATTTTATTAGATAAATTACATTACTAATATTAATTTAAAGATACTAAAATTTGTTGAATTATCTGTGCTATTTTTAAAAAAAATTACAAAATATCAAATAATTTAGTTTTTCAAAATTTTGCGAAGCTTTCTTATATTCATTGAAGGATTTAAAGGATAGTTGGAATTGAGCATTTTCTTAGCATAATTTTTTTTTATTTTTGAATTATATTTCTTTACAAAATTATAAACTGACTGTGATTTACCCCCTACATTAATCACACCCTTTTTATTTATTAATTTAAATAAAATCTTCGCAACTTCATCATGAAATATGAAATTTGTAATAAAATCAGAAAATGCTTTTTTATGAACAAAAGGTTTTTCAGTCATACATACTCTTAAAATTAAGGAGTTTTTGTACATCTGAACTGCGCTTTCTCCACCTAATTTTGACCAGGAGTAATTATTTTTCGGCAACAATGGAGATTCTTCTTTATAATTACCTTTAAGACCAGGATAAACGTAGCTAGTTGAAAAGTAAATTAGTTTAATACCCAGATCAGAACATACCTTTGTTACATTTGCGGTCCCAATTATATTTAAATCGATACTTCTTTTCATATTAGTTTCATGAATTTTCATGGGTCTTGATAATCCAGCTAGGTGAATTAGATACTTTGGTTTTATTAATTTAAGATATTTTTTTATAAGATTAAAATTTAGAATATTTAATTTTTTTTTACTAGGGAATATTAAGTTATATTTATTGTTTATTTTTTTAAGTTCTTGACCAAAGCGACCCGCGCCACCCGTAATAACAATTTTATTTTTATATAGAAACATGGGATATCCATTTACCACCTTTATTCGTAAAATCTTTTTCTTTACTAAAAATTTCATTTTTATGGTTCCAAGCAAACAAATATGCAACGTCTGGTAAATTATTATGAAAATGAGAAATGGGTACAATAGGAATGTGTGTCCCTGGCGAAAACTTTCCAATCTTTTCTTTAGTAGTGTCACATATGTAATCAAATATATTTTTGTCAAGATTACAATAATTTAAAATTGTCGTGCTTTTTGACGTTGCTGCATAACCGCAAATATTTTTTCCATCTTCTTTAATTTTTTTTAAAGTATTAATTATTTTATTTTTAGATTCTTCACAATTTTTCTTAAATACTAAGCAAGATTCAATATTATCTAAGTTATTTTTCTTTTCTAATGATAGCCCATCCACAACACTTTGATTGATGTTATGTTCTTTTTTTCTAGCAATCACATATCTCATTGATCCACCGTGAGTAACTTGAGGTAACACATCAATTAATTCATAATTATACATTTCAGCAATTTTTTTAACTGATGTTACCGAGAACATAAATATATGTTCATCATAAATTTGGTCATAAGAAACTTTTTCAAACATTGATCCCATGTATGGTTCTTCAAATACAAACACACCTTTTTTAGATAGCAGTTGATCAACAGTTAAAATTAAATTTTTTAAATCAGGTATATGACATATAACGTTTGAAGCGCATATAGCATCAGTATTTTTTTTAAAATTTTTTAAATCAACTACATTTTCAACACTAAAGAATTTACTAATTGTTTTAATTTTATTCTCCTTAGCTTTATCTGCTACATTTTCTGATGGTTCAAAGCCAACATAATCAATACTAGAATTTTTAAAATTATTTAAAAAAGTTCCATCATTTGAACCAATTTCAATTAGTTTAGAGTTAGAATTCAAGTATTTTTTTTGGATCCAGTTAGCATAATTTTTGAAGTGTAATTTCATATATTCTGAACTACCAGTAAAGAATGGATATTTATGATTAAACATTTTTTCAGGCTTTGGGTGTTCATTAAGTTGAAAAAGAGATAGTTGTTCTGAAAATCCAGCTTCCATTTCAAAAAAGAACTCAGACTTAAAATCATTTGCTTTAAGAAAACCATTGGCTAATGGCATTTTTCCAAAAGACATAAATGAATTTATTTTTTTATCAGTTAATTTACATTTCATAATTTATGAATTTACACCTTTTAAAATTTTTAATGTAGATTTTATATCGTCTTTGATTAGAGATTTTAAAACAAAAGCTTTTTGAGAAAATTTATCATTTGAGATTTTGTATGAAAATTGATTTATTAGTTGTGAATGAACATGGTTAACTTTAATTTTTTTTCCATATTTTTTTAAGATATTTATTATTTGTTTCACAGTTAAATGTTCAGATATAATATTAAAAATCTCGTTACCAAAAAAGTTTTTTTCTAACGTAAATTTGATAACTTTGAATGCATCTCTTAAAGATAAATATGGCCTAGGTTTATTCATCATACTTTTCCATACTGGCAAATGTAATCCTAAAACTGCATTAAAGCTAAATTTATTTACAGCTGTATGAAACCTCATTCCTTTTGAAACCCCACTAATAGTTCCAAATCGATAGGTTACATAGTTAATGTTATTTTTATTTTTTTTTAAAATACTTTCTTCTTTTAGCTTAATGTTAGCATAAGGAGATTTTGGTTTCATTGTTCTGCAATTTTCATCTACTAAACCTTTTTGTTCTCCGTATACACTTGTTGTAGAAATATGTATTAGTTTAGCTGACTTTGACGTGCAATATTTAATTACATTCTCAAATATACCAATGTTATTTTTCCAAATTTTATTTTTTACTTTAACACTACCTGCCGCATCAGTTAATGAGGCTAAATTTATTACGACATCCACCTTTTTAAATTTCTTTAAAGAATCCTTTATGGAAAGATCTTTTTGAATAAAATAGATTTTTTTACTAGTTCTAGGGAGGTTAAAGATACTACAGTACCTATTTGTTGAAAGGTCATCAATTATATAAATATGTTTTACAACATTTAGCTTATTTATATTTTCTAAAATATAAGAACCTATATGTCCTAACCCACCAGTAATTAAAATTTTCATTTTTTCCTTAAAATTTTTTTATATTCAGTAAAATTGTTAATATAGTCATTTGCGTTATAAAATTGATCACAGATAACCATTAAAGACGATTTTTTAGTTAAAAATTTGACGCTAACCCAATATTTTGGAGGAACAAGCACGCCTTTTTCTGAGCTATCATTTAGTAATATGCTTTCAATTTTTTTGTGAGTTTGTATTTTTAATAGAAACTTTCCTAATACTGGATAAAAAAATTGCGAACATTTCTTGTGAGCATGATCTCCTCTAATTTTACCTTTTTTATCATATAAAAAAAAAGCTCTTCTAACAGTTAAAGGGAAATTTTTATCAAAACCCATAGTAATAATTTTTCCAGTATTTTTAGAATATGATTTTATCTTAAATCTTTTAATTTTTTTCATTTAAATTTTTACTAATATCATTTATTTTACTTTTTGCTTGTGTCGTAAAAAATAACAGGCCAAAGTAGAGGCTTGGTGTATTTATCAAACCAATAAGACAAATATCTTTCAGCTAAAAAACCATATATTCTCACTTTTCCGTAACCTTTTATATCAAAGCCAAAAATTTTTTCACATCTTTTTAACCAAGGGAAAATAGAGCTATAATAGTTATTAATAATCTTCTTAGATTTACATACAAACATGTTGCCTCTGCTAAAAGATACATTTTTCCTGGTATATTCCCTAAAATCTTCTCTTTCATCGCGATCAAGTAAATCAATAGCCTTATCTAAATTGCCATTGCCATGCCACATATCAAAATGAAATCTTAAATTTCTTTTTGATTTAATTATAGCTTTAGGATTTCTTATCAACGAAACAATCCCACGCTTCATAAGCTTAGAAAATTTCAAATTGTTCATATAAAGGTGTTCTCCAATTACACTATCAAAATTATTCCATTCTGAAGGAATTTTATTTAACACCATATCTTCAAACTTGGTATTTTGAGATTCAACAAAGTATGCGCCATTTTCTTTTGTAAATTTAATATTTTTATTTTCAGAGAGTGATTGATTTTTGCTCCAAAATTCGCGATATGCACAAAAACCAATCCACTGATTATCTTCTATTTTAGGGAAGATGTTTTTCCAAAACCAATAATGAAAAGTATATTCACCATAATATTTATTTTTATATGATATATTTTCATTAGTATTATCTCTTAACCATTCATTTGAAAAACTGTCAGATCCTAAGCCAACCGGCTCATATCCCATTCTCTTTATTAAAGAAAAAGTGTCATTGTGTAGTGATAAACAATACATCTTGGCATTATGCATAGTTTTATAAATATAATTTATTATATTCGTTAAAGGTAATATTATTTTTATCTTTTTTTGAAATCTGTGGTTTTTTTATTGGCCATTTGATGTTTAAAGTTTTATCATTCCATAATATCCCAGTTTCATTAATCACCGATCTGTAATTGCTAATTCCATATAAAACTATACTTTCATTAGCAAGGCTGCAGAAACCATGAGCAAAACCGCTTGGAACAAATAACGATGAGGCATTTTTTTGAGATAAAATATTAGTAGAGTATTTGCCATATTTCTTTGAGTTTTTACGTAAATCAATAACCACATCAAAGATTTTACCTTTTATAACTGAGATAAATAGGTCCTGCTTTACTTTACGTTGTAAATGAAGACCCCTAATTATATTTTTTTTAGATTTCGAAACGCACCAAAAAATAAATTTCTTTTTTTTGAAAATTTTATTTTGGAAAACTTCTCTAAAGTGCCCCCTGTTATCATAATAATTTTTTCCCTTGATAATTTTTAAACCACTAAAATTTGTATTAGAAATTTTCATTTAAATAACTTTTTCAAATAAGTTGAGTAATTGCAGTTGCCATAAAATTTTATTGCAGATTTTATTTCATTTTTTCCTATCCATTTATTTGCAAAAGCAATTTCTTCAAGACATGCTATTTTTAGGCCCTGTCTGTTTTCTAACGCCGCAACAAAAGATGAAGCATTATAAAAATCTTCAATCGAGCCAGCATCTAACCAAGCAGCGCCACGTCCAATAAACTCTGCAGTTAGCTTATTTTTTTTATTATATTTTTTTAATAAGTCAACTATTTCAGTTTCATTTCTTTTTGAAAATTTTAAAGTTTTAGTATATTTAATTACATTATTGTCAAAAAAATATAATCCCGTAACAGCTAAATTAGAAAAAAATTTTTTAGGTTTTTCTATTATATTTAAAATTTTATTATTTTTATTTATTTTAACAACACCATATTGAGATGGATTGCTTACTGTATGCAGTAATACTTTAGCACCTGTTTTTAGTTTAGTACATTTTTTTAATTTTTCTGTGAGGCTCTGTCCGTAAAAAAAGTTATCACCCAGAATTAAGGCAACATTATCTTTCCCAATAAACCTTTCTCCAATTTTAAAAGCTTCAGGTAAACCTTTGGGCTGCTCTTGTTGAGCAAAACTTATTTTAATACCAAGATTTTTCCCATCTGGTAAAATTTTTTTGAATTGTGCTAGTTGTCCTTTATTTACAATAATTAATATATCTTTAATTCCAGCTAACATCAGGACTGATAAAGGATAAAATATTAATGGCTTATCATAAATCGGTAAAAGTTGTTTGTTAACTGCTTTTGTTAATGGACTCATTCTTTTGCCATGTCCACCCGCAAGTATAATTCCTTTTTTAATCATTTTTATTTTAACCCTAATCTTTTATTATATAATTTTCTAGAAATACTTTTAAAAAAAATAAAGTTATTTAAATACCAATTAAATGTCTCAGCCAAACCTTTCTGGAGTTTAATTTTTGATTTCCATCCTAACTTTACTTGAATTTTTTTGCTATTCAAAGCATACCTCAAATCATGACCTGGTCTATCTTTAACAAATTGAATTTTAGCTTTATTATTATTATTTTGCGTAAGACTTTTTTGAATAATAATTAATTTTTTTGCTATATCAATATTCTTAACATTTTGACTTGTACCAACGTTATAATTTTCACCAATTTTTCCTTTAAGAAATATTTTTAAAAGAGCTTCACAGTGATCATATACGTGTATCCACTCTCTGGAATTTTTTCCTTTTGCATATATGGGCAATGGTTTATTTTTAATTATATTATAAATAAGTTTTGGTATTAATTTTTCTGGAAATTGATTTGGTCCGTAATTGTTACAACAGTTAGAAATTATTGCTGGAATCTTGTAAGTTCTTATATAAGATTTTATTAGGTGATCTGCACTTGCTTTCGAAGCAGCATATGGCGAACTAGGATTGTATGAAAATTTTTCATCAGAGCGTTTGCCAGAAACAATATCTCCATAAACTTCATCAGTTGAAATATGGATCAATTTAACTTTTCTATTTTTACTTTTTAAGTATTTTTTTATTACTTCTAGTAAACTGTACACTCCTATAATATTAGATTTAATAAAATTTTTTGGATCATCTATAGATCTATCTACATGTGTTTCTGCAGCAAGATTAAATATTCCAGAAGGTTGAAATTTGTTTAAGATTTTTAATAATTTTTTACTTTCATTAATATCGAGTTTAAAAAATCTATAGTTTTTATTTTTTTTAATCTCTTTAAGATTATACGGGTTTGCCGAATAACTTAATTTGTCTATATTAATTACGAAATAATTTTTTTTAAGTAAAAATTTGACTAAATTACTTCCAATAAATCCAGAGCCACCAGTTACAATAATTTTTTTCATATTTATTTTACAAAAAAGGTATGATCTAATAAATTAAAGTATTAGAAGATTTAGAGTATAAAATCAATTATGTTTAAATAATGTCAATACAAGATATTACTATAGTAATAACCTCATTCAAAAGTGATGAAAAAATTAGGGATTGCTTAAATTCCATTCAAAACAAATGTAAAGTTCTCTTGATTGAAAATTCAAACAATTCTGAATTTAAAAAAAAAATTGAAATAGAATTTGATAATGTAGAGTGTTTTTTAACAGGTGAAAATTTAGGTTATGGGAGAGCAAATAATGTTGGTCTAAAGAAAGTTAAAACCAAATACGCCTTAATTTTAAATCCAGATACACTTCTAGAGCAATCTACGCTAAATGATTTTTTTAATATTACAAAAACAATTGGTAATTTTGCAATTATCGGACCTTACATTCAAGAAAAAAATCTAGAAAATAACACTGTTGATAATAATAAAATCAAAATGTCGGCCACCAGTAAGATAGATTTACACAAAAATTCAAAACCATTATTAAATTTGAATTTAAGATTAGTTGAGAATGTTAAAGGATTTGCTATGTTTTTAAATTTACAAGAGTTTAATGAAATTGGTTTTTTTGATGAAAATTTTTTTATTTATTTTGAAGAAATTGATTTGTGTAGAAGAGCAATTAAAGATAACAAAAAAATTTATTTAGCTCCAAGTATAAAAATTAATCATTCAGGAGGTCAATCACATAACAATTCAATTAATAGTGAAATGGAACTTTCAAGAAATTGGCACTGGATGTGGTCCACATTTTATTACCATAAGAAATACGATGGTTTTACTTTTGCTTTAATAAAAACATTTGGAAAACTTTTATCATCAATGTTTAAACTTTTAGTTTATTTAATTATATTAAATAAAAAATGGAAAATTTATTATCAAAGATTCTCGGGTTTAATAAATGCTATAATAGGTAAAAAGTCTTGGTACAGACCTAAAGTATAATTTAATGTCCAGGAAAATCCATTAATGCAAAAGTTTTATATCCTTTTTGTTCAAGCAATTTTTGTCCCCCTAAATCAAATAAATTAATTACAAAAATAAAACCCAAAACTTCTCCACCAGATTTTTCAACAAGTTTAGCAGCAGCCTCCGCTGTACCGCCAGTTGCTATTAAATCGTCAATTATAATTACTTTCTCCCCAGTTGTTATTGAGTCTTTGTGAATTTCAAGAGTTGACCTTCCATACTCTAGCTCAAAATCTACTGAATATTTTTCAGAAGGTAATTTATTTTTTTTACGCATTAAAATATTTGGTTTTGACAAATTATAGGAAAGAGGAGATGCAAAAATAAATCCACGAGATTCAATTGCCGCTATTTTATCACAATTTAACTTTTCTAATATTTTTGACATTTGATCTATACATTCTTTGAATGCATCTTTATCTTTTATTAATGTTGTAATATCTCTAAATAAAATTCCTTTTTTAGGATAATCCTGAATTGAGCGTATATATTTTTTTAAATTCATTTTTTTTGCTTCAAAGTTAATAAAAAAGATAATATTAATTATAATAAATTATGACAAAAAACAAACTCGCAATTATAGGCGGTAGTGGCCTATATGACATAGATGGTATAGAAAATCCGAATTGGAAATTTATATCAACCCCATGGGGAAACCCATCAGATGACATATTAAGTTTTAATCATAAAGAAAAGGAAATTTTCTTTTTACCACGTCATGCCCGAGGGCATAAAATTTCGCCTTCAAATATTAACTTCAGAGCTAATATCGATGCACTAAAGCAATTAGGTATTACAGATATTATTTCTGTATCTGCTGTTGGATCCTTAAAAGAAGATTTGCCTCCAGGAAAATTTGTAATAGTTGATCAATTTATAGACAGAACCTTTGAAAGAAATTCAACTTTTTTTGATGAAGATATTGTGGCCCATGTTTCAATGGCCCACCCAACATCTACAGGTTTGATGAACGCTTGTGAAGAAGCAATAAAAAAAGAAAAAATAGATTATAAAAGAGGAGGGACATATGTTGTTATGGAAGGGCCTCAATTTTCAACATTAGCTGAATCTAATTTATACAGATCTTGGAAAGCTGATGTGATTGGAATGACTAATATGCCTGAAGCAAAGTTAGCTAGAGAAGCAGAAATCAGAT
>Ga0209403_10006187_pt1 | contig 12230 bp, 10 predicted proteins | sample ArcticOcean_MG_C_8_FD_187440 | JGI IMG/M metagenome (GOLD analysis project Ga0209403, IMG submission 187440) | Marine microbial communities from western Arctic Ocean - ArcticOcean_MG_CB11_86 (SPAdes) (version 2) | ecosystem: Environmental > Aquatic > Marine > Oceanic | place: Arctic Ocean... | reverse complement strand
GGATTCATAGTTTTATTCGGAATCGTTGGACTGGTAATAACTTCCGTAACAACCTCAATTGTCCAGTACTTTGACTGGATTGGTCTCGGCGTTGGATTCCTGATGGGAGGAACGGCGGTCTACGTCCTGGCCGGCGGGAAGTTATACAACAGGTTCGCTCAAGATACCGGCGCCAAGATTGGTGATCCGAGAGACACGTCGCTGATCGGTTACTTTTTATTTGGGATCAGCTATGCAGTAGCCTCCCTCGGTTGCACACTTCCGCTCTTCCTATCGGTCGTCGCTGCATCAACAACCGGTAGTTTCCTTTTTGGCGCCTCGCAATTCGTCGCCTACGCTCTGGGTATGACGTTTATATTCGCAGTCCTTACGTTGAGCGTCGCTCTATTCAAAGGGGCAATCATCAAGTGGATGCGGAAAGTGATGCCCTACATTCAGTCCGCATCTGCAGTGATCCTGCTACTTTCGGGAGCGTACCTAGTCTTCTACTGGCTGACTGTAGGAGGGCTCGCGGACGCCATCGCTTCTTGAGCGATTCGGCTAAACGATTTAATGACAAAGGCCGCCCCGGACGATCCGGGGCGGCCTTTTCGCGTGACGTGATGTGCGCCATCAGACGTCTATCGGGATATCTGAACTAATCAGAAATAGTATTGTGAAGCTCTCCGAGGCCGTCGATCTTCGTGATCAGGTCATCACCGCTCTGCAGGCGAGATGTCACACCGGACGTGCCTGTGAATACGATGTCGCCTGGCTCAAGCGTGTTGGTCTGCGAGATGAAGGACAGGCATTCCTGCGTGTTGAAAATCATCTCGTCCGTGTTGCAGTTCTGAACCTCTTCACCATTTACGGTGACGACTATGTTCTTGCCATGCGGGTCGTAGTCAGTCTCGATGAACGGGCCGATGGGCGAGAAGCTGTCACTTCCCTTGGCACGCCACCACGAGGTGTCACCGGCCTGCCACTCTCGAGCGCTGATATCGTGACCGATGGTGTAGCCGAGCACGTAGTTGAGGGCATCTTCGACAGAGACGTTGCGCATTCGGCGGCCGATTACGACCACCATCTCTCCCTCTTCGTCGACCTTGCCGGCATCGGCCGGGAGCGTGATGTTGCTACCAGTTCCACAAATGGAGCTAGCGGGTTTGAGGAATGGCTCTGGCTGGGTCGGCGAGGGTGCTCCGCCTGTGTGTGACTTGAAATTCACAGCCATGGCGTAGACGTCACCCGGGATGATCGGGGCGAGCAATTGGACCGCGGACAGGGGCGCGCTGGCGCCGGTCTCCGTGTATCGTCCCGTCGGCGGACCGGATATCTCGATCACGGTGTCTCCGTCAAGGATCCCGTATGTGGCGTGGCCTCCGGCCGAGTACCTGACAAATTTCATTCGTGTTCCCCCGGCCCGATCGGGCCGTTATTTTTAATTGCGTGAATTAACGATAGGCGTAATGGGCGGCGCAAGTGTACTTCGGCGTCTGTGGCATCGCCACCGGACAGCCCTACACTGACATCTGAACTCAAAAAACCCTGAATATCCCCAAGGAAACCGCATGTTTGATCTATTGATCAAGAATGGAACCGTTATTGACGGGTCGGGTGCCCCGGGTTACACGGCAGACATCGGGATCACTCGCGACAGCATCACAGTCGTCGGGAGTTTTGACGGCGCTGCGGAGCAAACAATCGACGCCACCGGGCGTGTAATAACCCCCGGATTCATCGACCTCCACTGCCACAGCGACATGTCGTTCCTGATCGACCCGCTCGCCGACTCCAAGCTAACGCAGGGCGTAACACTGGAGTTGAACGGTAACTGCGGCATGAGTCCTTGTGCTCCTCTTCAGTCCGAGTTGGCCCGTGAGGCGCTGGAAAATCGATTTTTCACGGCCGGGGCAGAGTTCACCCCCGACTGGACGGACTTCACCGGGTACCTTGAGGCTCAGGAAAGGGCGATGGGCGTGATCAACCAGGCGTTTCAGGTGGGGCACGGTACGGTGCGCACCAACGTCCTGGGGATGGATGCCCGTGCGCCCTCGTTTGAAGAGCTAGAGCACATGAAGCGGCTAGTTGCAGAGAGTATCGAGGCAGGGGCGATGGGGTTCGCTACTGGGCTGTTTTACGCGCCGGGCAGCTATTCACTCACAGACGAGGTGGTGGAGTTGGCACAGGAGGCAGCCTCCCGCGGGGTGTTGTACTCAAGCCACATTCGGTCCGAATCAAACGATAGCGTCGGGTTACATGTCGCTGTGAATGAAGCGATCGAGGTTGGACGACGTACCGGCGGCCGGATCCAGATGTCGCATGTGAAGGCAAAGGGGCCACTGACGTGGGGCCGGGCCGAGGAGATCCTTGAATTGCAAGGGCGTGCCCGGCGCGAGGGGATCGATGTGGCTGGAGATCAGTATCCATATACAGCCTCTAGCACGTCGTTAACCGGCGGAGTTTTCCCTCGTTGGGCGTTAGCAGGCGGGCGAACGGCAACGTTAGAGATTATGGAAGATTCCGATCTCAGGGCGCGTCTCAGGGATGGAATAGACTGGAATATCAAGAGCTTCATGGGCTCGCCTGATCGCGTGTTGATGGCAGCATACGGGCCAGATCGTGGCCGTGAGGGACAGCGGCTGGACGAGATAGCTGACCAGATGCGATGCGACCCCGCCGAGGCCGCAATCCGGCTATACGAAGGCGGGGACGCCGCCATCGTCCAGTTCTCTCTGCGTGAAGACGATGTCGATCTGATCGCACGTGACCCGTATATCGCGGTTGCCTCCGACGGGAATTCGGTGCGCTCCGAGGGGCCTCTGTCGGCTGGCAAGCCCCATCCGCGCTCTTACGGAACGTTTCCGCGTTTCTTGTCAGAGATGCGCCGAGACAAGAATCTTGTCTCGCTAGAAGAGGCCGTTCGGAAGATGTGCGCCCTGCCTGCGTCTCGGTTGCAACTAACTCGGCGCGGGCGTGTGGCTCCGGGATGTTTCGCCGATCTTGTGGTGTTCGACCCCGACACAATCCAAGACACGGCCACATTCACCGAGCCACACCAGTACACGACGGGAATCGACACGGTGGTGGTCAACGGACAGGTGGCGCTAAAGAACGGCGCACCGACCGGCGTGCGAGCCGGCCGGGTGGTTCGGACCACGAACGGATAGACCCAAGCCTGACTCAGCAATCCGCGGAAACGCATCCCCCATACGGTTACAGGAACAACCTTCGAGACAAGCAATACCCTTCGGCTTCTTTCCCACATAAGGGGCGGAAATACCCGGTTGCCGGTGAAAGCGCGCAGGCCGATGATAGGTGTCGGCGTTGACACGGTTGTATCTTAAATTCATGTCGCTACGGGCGATCTGATGATTTTTCTCAGGCCGGGCACACAACTTAGAGAGCGTCTTTTGACTTTCGACCTTGTGATCAAGAACGGGACAGTTGTAGACCCTTCACAGGGTCTACACGCTAAGCGCGACATCGCGATTGCCGGTGGGCGAATTGTCGCCGTTGAAGAGCACGTCTCCGATAATGACACTCACGACGTGATCGAAGCCGACGGGCTGCTGGTGCTACCTGGACTTGTGGACCTACACGTACATGTGTGGTGGGGTGTTGCCCATCTTGCGATCGACGCCGACGCCCACTCGCTGTCTCGCGGCGCCACGACGATCGTTGATGCGGGGTCGGCTGGTGCGAACACGATGGCGGGATTCCGGCGTTACGTGATAGACCGTGTGGACGCCCGGACCCTAGCCTTTCTCCACATTTCAGGTATGGGCCAGCTCGATAACGAGATCGGCGAATTGGAAGACATCCGCTGGGCGCGTGTGGACAAGGCAGTTGACGCGGCGAAGCTTCACCCGGACGTGATCGTCGGTGTAAAGGTTCGGTTGACCGAGGGCATTGTCAGGAAGAACGATCTTGTGGCGCTTGACCGAGCTATAGAGGCCGCTGATTATCTGGCCAAGCCCGTCATGATCCACATCGGCGGAACCAACCACGATATCGAGGAGATTCTCGGTAAGCTGCGGGGCGGCGACATCGTTACCCACAGCTTCACGGCGAATCCTCCGGGCATCGTCACCGACGGAGGGAAGGTCGTATCCGCCGCTATTGAGGCGCGTGCACGCGGGGTCGTTTTTGACGTCGGACACGGGGCTGGCAGCTTTGGATTCCGCGTGGCAGAGGCCGCGATGGAACAGGGATTCATGCCGGCCACGATTTCGAGCGATGTCCATCGGTACAACGTTCGCGGTCCGGTGTACGACCTTGCCACAACGCTCTCCAAGTTCCTCCATCTTGGCTTGTCGCTGGACGAGGTCGTCCAGCTTGCCACTTCTGCACCCGCACATGCGGTGGGTCGCGGCGACCAGTTAGGGAGCCTCAATGTGGGCGCTGAGGCGGATGTGAGTGTGATGCGTATCGAAGAGGGCAAGTTCAAATTTACAGACGCTCCCGGCGATGTCCGTATCGGTGATCGACTATTGGTGCCGGTCGTTACATTACGAGCGGGACTCAGGCATCCGCCGACGTACGGCGTGCACCCAGATCTGCTAGACCACCATCACCCGTCCGCATGACCTCTTCCACGCATGACACGCCGGACTTCCTTGATCCTCGAGCACCCCTGCCCGGCGTGATCGCTATCGAAGCGAGTCGGCTGGAGAAGTCGTTCGGTAATACGGCCGTTTTGCGTGGCCTAGACATGAACGTTCGTGATGGCGAAATAGTGGTGATATTCGGCGCAAACGGGGTCGGTAAATCCACCTTGCTGCGCGTAATGGCTACCCTGAGCCGGCCGGATCACGGCAATATTTCGATCTATGGCAGCGATCTGTCAAAGCAATCGGAGGTCGCCCGTTTGTCACTTGGGGCCGTCCTTCACTCTCCGATGCTTTACGGGGACCTGACGGTGAAGGAAAACCTCACATTTTTCGGCAAGATGTTCAGGGTTCCGGAGCTGACGGGACGCGTCGACGAGATGGCGGCCCGTATGGGGCTGACGCGAAGGCTGGATCAGCGTGTTCGCGAGTTGTCGCACGGATTTCAGAAACGGGCGGCGCTTGCTCGGGCGCTCATGCACAGGCCGCGGATTTTGCTGCTCGATGAGGCTGAGACCGGGCTGGATGAACCGGCGCGCGTAATCCTGGACGGTGTTATCGCCGAGCATCGCGCCGCCGGTCACGCGGTCGTGATGACGACCCACTCTATAGAGCGAGGAATCGCCGGGTCTGATCGCGTGTTCGTGCTCTCCGGTGGCCGTGTTTCTCTGGATAGACCGTCTTCACAGGTGACGCCGAGCGACGTTACGGACCTGTACGGCGATACTTCGTTATTCGGACCCGGTGGCGCCTGATGCTGGCATCGCTGGGCACAGTGTGGACGCTGGCTCGAAAGGACCTGCTGCTGGAATTGCGGTCGCGGGACATCGTGCTCGCCATCGTCGTGTTTGCGCTGCTCGTGATCACTATCTTCACGTTTGCCATTGAGCTCACGCCGTCTCGCTCCCGTGACGTCGGCCCCGGGGTCCTCTGGGCGGCCGTGGCATTTGCAGGGGTGCTCGGCCTCAACCGGTCGTTCGCCATGGAAGCGGAGGGCAGCACGCTGGACGGCCTGATGCTGACCCCGGTAAGTCGTGAGCTGATCTTCTTCGGCAAGGTGCTCGGCAATTTCATCTTCATCACCATCGCCGAGATTGTGATATTTCCGGTGTTCGAGGCTTTGTTCAACATCAGCGTGTTGCAAATCGAAACGATCATGATCGCGCTGCTTGTGAGCATCGGCTTCTCTGCTGTTGGGACGGCCTTCGCGGCGGTGTCGGTCAAGGTGCGATCGCGGGAGATCATGCTGCCCCTGCTGTTCCTTCCGACATCGGTCCCGCTAATCATGGCGGCTGTGGAGTCGACCTCCGTGGTCGTGAACGGTGGCAGCTGGTCGGATTTCAGCGACTGGCTGCAATTGGCGATCTTATTCGATGTGATCTTCGTTATCGCATCCGCAGTGCTTTTCCAATATGTACTGGAGGAGTAGTCCTTGCTGGGCGGCTATTTGAATTTCCTTGTGGTTGGTTAAGTTTTGATGCGGTTTGTTGACGTTGACCAGTTGAGATTCCACGATATTGAGATCGAGTGAAGGCGCGCTCGTGATAGACTGCACACAGTCTTATTTGATGCACCGGCGAAGCAAAAACGAGCGATGACGGCCCTTCCTAAAATACGTTTGATCTGGCTCGGTGTTACCGCGGCCCTTATGGCCCTGACCCTCTGGATGATTTTTCTTTGGGTGCCGACCGAGATAAACCAGGGCAATATCCAGAGATCCCTTTACTTCCACGTCCCGGTCGCATGGGTTGCTATGGTCGCCATCGTCCTGATCGCGGTCGCCAGCGTCGCCTATCTGAAAACGCGCGACGAGAAGTGGGACCGGCTCGCAGTAGCAGGCGCAGAGACTGGCGTTATCTTCGCTGCATTGATGCTCATCACTGGCATGTTGTGGGCAAAGCCCGTGTGGGGAGTCTGGTGGACCGGCGAAGCGAAGTTGACCACAACGCTGATCCTGTTCTTCATCTACGTGGCGTACCTGATGTTTCGGGCCTACTTCCCACCGGGCGAACAGCGCCGTCGGTTGGCTGCGATCATTGGTCTCATTGGTGCAATCGACACACCCATCATCTATTACGGGGCACAACTCTGGGAGCGGGCGCACCCTTCGGCGGTAGTCGGACCGCTATCGGAGTCAGACAGTAGCGTGGATGGGCCAATAGGCCTGACGTTGATGGTCGCCACACTGACCTTCTCCGTGCTGTTCGTCTACATCGCCAGCGAACGATACCGATTGCGAAAGCAGGAAGACGAAGTGACGGCACTCCGTCGAGCCATATCACTTCAGCCCTCTCGAACACCCTCTTCTTCCATGGACAACGCGGAAACAATAAGCAGCGTCCCGACACTGGAGGCGCTTAAATAGCTATGCACAAAATCATCGTCGCCCTCCTAGTAGTGCTCACAATATCTTCCATCCCTCTGGCAATCCCCGGCACGGTAAAGGCGCAGTCCACCGCATCATCAAGCACGGCGGCTGATGGCAACACGAACGGCGTGATTACCATCATCAAGGTTGATCAGGGTACAAAGTTGGTCGGGTTCGTCCTGTCGACGAAGGACGGCGAGCTTGTTGAGATGTCCGTAGACGACTCCACAATCTTCGGGTTGGAGAACGCATCCGGAGACCGCTGGATGTCGGAGTTCGGGGCAGACCCCGCTGAGTCACTGCTGCGTATGACTGACCAGAGGGAACGGTTCGCTCCTGTCACTGTCACGGTGAAGGACGGCATCGCAACCGCCGTGGTGGACCGAGAGCAGGGTAATCTTGAACTAAATCTTGGGTTTTTGTTCGCCATATATCTAGTTACGTGGTCCGGGTTCTTCGCCTACATATTTATCGTATCCCGTAAACAGAATGATCTCTCAAGAGAGATCAATGCTCTTAAAAACCAGATCCTGGGTCCGGAACACGAAGCCAGGCTGTCCGATTAGGGTGAACAACTGATGAACAAGTACAACGATCCGATCTCGGACGAACAGTCGAACGATCTGACACCTGAGTCAACGAACCCTTCAGCGACGGCAACGACGCTGTTCACGCCTCGCATGAAGGTGGCGGTGGCGCTGGTCCTATTTATTGGAGCGCTCGGATACTTCATATTCACCACATTTGATAACGCCACCGTTTACTACCTGTCTGTCTCCGAGATCGAGGCTGGCGGACCAACGGAGGTGGACAAGTTCATACGCCTATCCGGAAAACTGGTCGAGGAGTCATTTGTCAGGCAGCCAAACGGCCTGGACGCTCGTTTTGAGATCCGCGACGATGCCGGCGACATCCTTGGCGTTGATTACTCGGGCGAGATCGGACAAGTGTTCTTCAATCCGCACTCGGTGATCGACCTCGAAGGCCAGTACTCAGAAGAGGGCGTGTTTGTGACGGAGCATCTGGTGATCAAGTGCCCGTCAAAATTCCTCAGCGAGGCCGAGCGTGACGAAATTGAGGGCGGCACCGGCACCGCTCCGTACCAGGTGGTAACCGACGCTTGATGATTAAGGCGTTTCGGATATTGCAGACCGGTAGCAACAGGATATCCGTGACGGGTCGATCAGCGCTATATATACTCCGAATCTCATGAACGATGGCCTCACACTTGCTGATCTGGTCCTGGCGGCCAGTGTCGCTTTCTTCCTCGGCTCTATCCCGATAGCGTGGATGGTGTCCAGGTCACGCGGTGTCCGGATTTTCGCCGTTGGGACGCGTCAGGCCGGCGCCACGAACGTATTCCGAGAAGTTGGACCCGGCCCGGCCCTGATCGTAGGTCTTGTGGACGCGGGCAAGGGCGCTCTGGCGATCATGATCGCCGTCTGGGCCGGACTTGAAGGTAGCTGGCTTCTACTGCCTGCAGTCGCGGCAATTATGGGTCACTGGAATTCGCCTTTAACGCGCTTTCGCGGCGGCGATGGTGTCATAACAGCGGTTGGTGTGATGATCGCCATCTCACCTGCAGGCACGATTGTGCCAATCCTGGTTGGAATCATCATTGCACTGGCCATTAAGCACCGTGTCGCCCACCCTTCCGCATGGGGGGGCATCATAGGTTTCGGAATCCTGAACATCCTCGCGGCCGTGACCGACACCGGGATGAGCGTCGCGACGGTGGCAGGTATGACATTCATCGCAGCATCCATCCTTTTGCACAGCTATTCATACCATCGCCGGATGCCCGGTGCGGTCCGGATCGAAGTCATTGACGAGGTTTTAGACGGCGAACACCCGGACGCGAAAATCCCCCGGACACCCGGGCCTTCTGCCCCCGCCTGACCAAAGGATTCGTACCTTTCGGAGTCGCTCGCTTTACTTGGAGCACGATGGAGCGTGTACGCGCGCCATCGTGAATTCTGGTTGCCCCACATTCGGGGTGTCCCGTATCAAACCCACCGTCATCGCCAGCGACGCTAGTCAGCTGGCGCAGTCATTGCACAGAGCGAAATGATCCAAGAGCCGCAACTGGATCTCATTTTTTCACTCGCTGTCTATGTAGACAGATCCATTCTCTCGAAATTCGTTGCATGTCAGGATGCCGCCGGGCGATTCCGGCGGCATCCTGCAAGAGCCTCGTTCATATCCGCCTATCGGGCTAAAATTCGATTATGTGGCGACGCACCGATAACGACGTGGCTACACCGAACACAGTGCACGCTGGATTTATGCGGCCCCGCGAGAACGAGCGCCGGATTCAGCAGACCGCACCCGCAACCTTTTGCCAGGAGCACAACGTCCCTAACTGGGACGCCCCCTCCCCCCTCCCGCATAAAGCCACATTGAAGCGGAGATCTCACTGATTCCTGAGACCCTTTGCACGGCCTTCACCCTCCTGGGAGGTATAGGTCATGTAAAGCACCGAAGCATCCGAGATCCGTGATATCTCAATCTCAGGCGTGAAAGCCTGATTACATCATGGGCCGGTGACCCTGCGAGGAATGCTTGACGAGTACGTGAAGCAGCGATCTGACTGAGCGAGCTCGCAGTATGTGATAACAATTTAAAAGGGGCGGTCACCATAACCGCCCCTTTTATTTGTCTTGTTGGTTCAGTAACTCGCCCCAGGTTAGGGGTTGGCCACCTAGATTGTGTAGGTGTCCACCATCTCTGCGGGTGTGCGAGAGCGTGCCCTTTTACGTACATCTTCTTGAAGGTCTTCGAGCGTGGGTCGCTCTTCCTTGTAGATGACTCCAAGCGGCACTCCTGGCGCCCGGGCCATATCCTCGGCCGCTCTCTTGTCCGTCGGGTCGTGGTCTTCTGGGACGGCGTAGACCTGAGGTGCGATCCCCAACTTCTTATTGCCCTTGAGCAGGTCAAACGTGTCGTTGTACGTCGTGCAAGGCGATTGCACATGAACGATCGAGAAGCCTTTGTGATCCATCGCCTCTCCAATGAGCTTGGCGAGGTCACGCGGCCGGCTCGAGTAGTGCGAGCCGATGAAAGATACGCCGTGCGCCAGGTACTGCTCAAAGGGCTTCATGGCCGCCTCAAGCTTGCCGAACGGTGTGGAACTGGTCATCGTGCCGAATATCGTTGTCGGCGACGCTTGGCCCTTGGTGAGGCCGTACACCCCGTTGTCCATGATGACGCAGGTCACGTCTACGTTGCGTTGTGCCGCCGGGCCGATGTGCTCGGCACCGATACTCAGGAAGTCGCCGTCGCCGGCCACAACGATTGTGTTGGTCTCCGGACGGGCCTGCTTGACGCCAAAAGCCACCGGCAGGGTTCTCCCGTGGATTCCGTGTACACCGAAAGGTTGCTCACCCTCAGTGAGGTGCACAAGATTCCCGGAGCACCCTATTCCGGCGACGATGACGCTGTTGGACATCGGCATTTCGGTCTTCTCGGAGTACGCCTCCATGGCCCATTCAAGCGCGCGCCGCACACCGAAATCGCCACACCCGGGACACCATTTGAAGTCGTATTCAGGATTTCGATCACTCATACGAGTACCTTACCGCCTTTGTGTGCCTCGATCGACTGCTTGATATCTTTGACCAGGTCTCGGACCTTGAACGGCAGACCGGTGTACTGGGTTATTGAGGTGGCCCGGAATCCGTCTGCCCGAAGAAGACGGCTCCACTGGCCCTGATAGTTGAGTTCCGGAACGATGACCAGTTCCTTGCGGCGGATCTCGTCACTGACAGCTTCCGGTAACGGGTGGAGAGTCATGGTGTAGATCCAGCCGATGTCCACGCCTTCGTCCCGAAGTTGTAGGTACGCCTCACGAACCGTTCCCTTGGAGCCACCCCATGGCATGACCGCGATTGCGGCATTCGGGTTTTCGATTTCGTAGGGGCCATCGTTCAACAACTTCAATTTCCCGAATCGGCGTTCCATACCTCGGATGTGTCGTATCGGAAGGTGAGTTGAATCACCCATACCGTCGTGTTCACTGGCGTTTGCAACGTAAGCGCCAGGCCCGCCCGGAAGTGGCATGGGGCCAAGTTCGTCCGCTTCGTAACGCTGGTAACCATTGTCGCCTGTGTAAACCTCGCGGGAGGTCGCGATGACTTTTGAAAGATCCGGTTTTGGAATGTTCTGGGAACGTTCCGCCTGTTGCATCTCAGACATCAGGATTACCGGGCCCTGGTATCGCTCCGCCCACTTGACGGCAAGCGCGCCCGCGTAGAAGCACTCTTCTACCGACCCCGGGGCGATGACCGGCATGCGGACATCTCCATGCGCAGGGTACATACAGGCGAACAGGTCAGATTGTTCGGTTTTGGTAGGAAGTCCGGTGGCAGGACCGCCACGCTGGACGTCGACGACAATAACCGGGATTTCTGCCATCCATGCGAATCCGAGCCCCTCACTCATTAGCGCGATGCCTGGCCCCGCGGTGGCAGTCATCGCTTTCCGGCCGTTGTAACCGGCACCGATGATTGCGCCTATGGCCTCTATCTCGGAACTGACCTGGTATGCGAACCGGTCTTCTCCGACCAGATTCTGCTCCATCCAAACCAGAATCGTCGTGGCAGGTGAGATCGGGTAGCCGGCGTAGAAGTCGAGGCCCCCCTGTACGGCGCCTACCGCGATTGCGGCGTTTCCAGAGATCATGATCTGTTCGTAATCGGGACGGACTGCAGGCTCCAACTCGGTGAGCGAGAATCCGCTTTTACGTGCCGCTTCTGCTCCGCGATCGAGCGCTTTGCTGTTGGCTTCTACTATCTCTTCGTCACCCGGACGCCCACGCGTGAATCTCTTAGTGACGTATGCCTTGAGCGCCTCAAGCGGGAAGTTGGCCAAGGGCGCTATAGCACCTAGGACCACCATGTTGGAAGCCCGGGCGTTACCGACCTCTTTGGCGATCTCATCAAAGGGGAGCCCAAAGCTCTGGGAGTCACCCGGCGGATCAAACTCGCCGGAGTTGTAGATGATCACACCCTCGGGGACGAGATCGTCCTTGTGATTGTTGAAACCATCTTCGCTAAAAGCGACGAGAACGTCGACATCGTCGCCATCGCTTAAGGTCGGAGTGGTCGATATGTGGACTTGCGTGTGGACCGGACCGCCCAAAATCTGAGACGGAAATGTGGCGTACGTTTGAACGTGGTAGCCGGCCTGTGCCGCTGTGGCTGCAAGCGACTCGGCCGAGGTCACAACGCCGGCTTCGCCGGCGAAACGTACTACCAGATCGGTTTTACCCAAGG
>Ga0209403_10006182_pt1 | contig 12233 bp, 9 predicted proteins | sample ArcticOcean_MG_C_8_FD_187440 | JGI IMG/M metagenome (GOLD analysis project Ga0209403, IMG submission 187440) | Marine microbial communities from western Arctic Ocean - ArcticOcean_MG_CB11_86 (SPAdes) (version 2) | ecosystem: Environmental > Aquatic > Marine > Oceanic | place: Arctic Ocean... | reverse complement strand
CCATCCCCAAACCCGGCCCGCTTCTGAGGCTTGCCGGCGATCTTCATCACCACGGTTGCGGTCGGAATCGTGGTCGTCCCGGAACTGACCGAGAGGTGTTCCAAGTGATAGCGGTCTTTGTGGTCCTGGACTCCGTGCGTCACCAATGCTTCCAAATCCTCGTCAAAGATCTCCTTCTTCACGTCCGCAAGGCGTTTGAACTCCTTGAAGACCTGATTCAGTTCCACATCATTGAGCGTGAAGCCCAGCGACTTGATGCGGTCCGCCAAGGCATGGCGTCCGGAGTGCTTGCCCAGCACGAGGCTACTCGACTTGATGCCCACCGACTGCGGGGTCATGATCTCGTAGGTCAGTGGGTTCTTAAGCACGCCGTGTTGGTGAATGCCCGCTTCATGCGCAAACGCATTGGCCCCGACAATTGCCTTGTTGGGCTGCACCCCGACTCCGGTGATCTGCTGGAGCAGCTTGCTCATCGGGTAGATCTGCGCGGTGTCGATGTTCGTTTCCAGTCCATAGAAGGACTGGCGGGTTTTGAGCGCCATCACCAGTTCCTCTAGGGAAGCGTTTCCAGCCCGCTCACCAATGCCGTTGACCGTGCATTCGATCTGCCGCGCTCCGGCCTTGACCGCCGCCAGCGAGTTCGCCACTCCCATGCCAAGGTCGTCGTGGCAGTGAACTGAGAAGACCACCTGATCGGCGTTATGCACCTCGTTCCTGAGCCGCAGGATCAACTCGTACATCTCGTCCGGAGTCGTGTAACCCACGGTGTCGGGGATGTTGAGCGTCACCGCACCGGCCCGCACCACTTCCGAAAGCAGTTTCACCAAGAACTCCGGCTCGCTACGGGTCGCGTCTTCCGGACTGAACTCCACATTGTCTGTGAAGCACTTAGCGTGTTCCACCGCCGTGACCGCCGCCTTGAGCACCTCCTCCGGCTCCATCTGGAGCTTGAACTTCATGTGCAGCGGACTGGATGCGATAAAGGTGTGGATGCCCCAGTTTTCCGCGTCCTTCAGCGCCTCAACCCCACGGTCGATGTCGCTGATAGACGCACGGCACAGGGACACCACGGTCGCCCGCTCGCACTGCTGGCCAATGGCCTTCACACTTTCAAAATCACCGGGCGAACTGGCAGCAAACCCCGCCTCAATGACATCCACGCCTAGGCGCTCTAGTTGCTTGGCAAGGGTCAGCTTTTCGCTAGCCGACATGGAAAATCCGGGTGCCTGCTCCCCATCACGGAGCGTTGTGTCAAAAATTCTGACTTTTTCCATAGTTCCTCTTGCCAATTGGGATTTGCGGCATTGCCGCAGGAGACCGTCACCATGACGGTTATTGGAGGATCGTTCCTCCAATCCTAGACCCTAGCACCCCCCCTTGAAGTCTCAAGATGCAAAGGGGCGCACAGGGGCTTAATTTTCCCGGAATTCCGGATCAGCTTCCAAACGACTCGGCGTCGCCCCCACCTGTCCGCCGTATTTCCCTGCATAGGGTTTCAGCGCCGGTTCGCTCATTTGCACAAAGACGATCTGGCAAATCCGGGTGCCTTTTTTCAGCACGATTGGAAAGGGCGACTGGTTCGCCAGTTCCAAGGTGATCTGACCGTGAAAGCCCGCATCGATAAAGCCCGCGTTCTGCACCTGCAAACCGAGGCGTCCAATACTGGAACGTCCCTCGACATACGCCGCCATATTCTCTGGAACCCGCAGAATTTCGGCGGTGCTGGCGAGTACAAAGCGCTGCGGTTGCAGCACAAAACGGTCGGTTGTCACCTGCTCGTATGCAACCGGTTCACCGAGGATGATTTCCTCCTGCTGCGGCTTTGGCCAGCCAAAGGAGTCGGACAACGTGAGGTCCACGCTGGAAGGACCAATGGTGAGTCCGTCCGGCAAGTACCCCTGCGCCACCAGTTTTTTCAGTCCCACATCCGAAATGATCATCGTGTGTGATCAGTGACAAAAGTTGAAAGTTGAGCGCCCAAACCGTGTGGCGCGAATCATGCGGAAAGTGTACCAGCACCTAAGCCAACTCTAAAGCCTTATGCTGATCGCCGATTTCCAAACTCCCTGTTCCACCTGCAACGGTACCGGATTCGTCGCGGGCTTCCAGTCCTGCGGTAGCCTCATTCCCAACCTTCGGAAGGCGTGCCCCGACTGCAACGGTGAGTGCCACCAACTCACCGAACTGGGCGCGCAACTCTGGGCACTCTACCAACCGAAAATCCAGGAAGCCGCCCAAGAAATCATGCAGCAGCAACCTGTGCGGAAGCTGCCGTGCCACACCGAACGGCGGTTGTCTCCGAAATAGGGAATCCGTCCAGCATTGTCCGGAAAATAAGGCAGTTGCTTCGCAGAGCAGATGATCCTGTCAATGGACACCAGTGAGTTGAGTTAGCAGATGTGATGCAAAGCGGGGGAAGATTACGCATTTTTTCAGAGTAAGGAGCGGCGGAAGGCAAGCCGCAGCAACGAGCGGGCGTGGGGATCACGGAGCAGCAGGACGAGAGCAAAGTAAAGGAGCGCAGCCCCGAGTAGAATTCCCAGAAACACAGCCCAGTTGACGACAATCATGGGTCCGGAGGTCCAATCCCATTGCAGGCTGACCCATGCGGTGAGCAATCCCATCGACAGGGCCGCGCTGAATTGTCGTAGGAAGTCCAGCCACGGCAGTGACCCCTGAAACTGCAAGTGTCTTCGCAAACCGAAGCTGAGCAGAATCGCCTGCACCCATGTCCCTGCAGAGAGTCCAAGCGCCAAGCCTGTGACCTCCAGCGTTTGGCTCCAGCGCCACCCCAAACCTGCGGTGATGACGAGTCCGAGTGCGGCGATACGCACCGGAGTTTTCGTATCCTGAAGTGCATAGCAGGCAGAGGTTAGCAGTCGCACCAAGGCAACGGCGGGCAGTCCAAGAGCAAACGCCTGCAAAGTTTGCGCAGTACCCTGGACATCCTCCAAGGTATAGGCTCCGTGTCGGTAGAGCATGGAGACGATCGGTTCGGCGGCAGCGGCCAAACCGAGCGCAGCGGGCCAGATGATCAATCCGGTGGTGGCCGCGCTGAAGCGCAGTGTCTTGCGGGCCTGCTCCCAATCGGCCTGCGCAGTGTGTTTACTGAGTTCCGGGAAACTCGCGTTGGCGATGGCGAACGCGAACACCCCCAGCGTCAACTCCGCGAGCCGGCTCGCGTTGTAGTAATGCGTGACTTGTCCAGAGGGCAGGAAGCTGGCGAGATTGCGAAGGACGATGAGATTGATCTGGTAAACCGCCACCCCGAAGAGCGAGGGGCCGAGCAGCCACAGCAACCGCTGGATGTCCGGGTTCCTGCCAAAACTTCGGGGGACGAATGGCTGTCCGGCGCCACGAAGAGCGGGCAGTTGCAGGAACACTTGGGCGATGCCTCCGGCAAGCACTCCGTAGGCAAGTGCAAAAATAGGTTGCTCCAGCAACGGCGCCACCGCCAGCGCCGATGCGATGACCGCCACATTCAGCAGCATCGGCGCGGCGGCGGGAGTGGCGAAACGGCGTTCGGCGTTTAGCACTCCCATCGCCCACGCGACCACGGAGACGAGCATCAGGTAGGGGAACATCCAGCGTGTCAACTCGACCGTCAATCCGAACTGCTCCGGATCGTCCGCAAATCCGGCGGCGAAGAGGTAGACCAACTGTGGCGCGAAGGTCATGCCGAGCGCAGTGATCCCCAGCGTTCCGACCAGCACGAGCCCAAGGGTTTGCGAGGCGAAACATCGTGCCGCGTCCAGCCCGCGTTTTTCTCGAATTTTGGTGTAGAGTGGCAAAAAAACGAGGGTGAGTGACCCTTCGGCGGTCAATCTCCGGAAGACATTGGGGATCGTGAACGCCTGAACAAAGGCGTCGGTGAGGCCACCGGCTCCGAAGAAGTGTGCAATGACGAGGTCGCGAGCCGCTCCAAGGACGCGGGAGAACAGCGTGAAAAAAGTAACAGTGCCCGAATTGCGGAGGATGCGCTGCGATTCGGTTCCGGAGGCGTCTGCCATGGCTTAGGCATCCGCCACGGCGATGGCCTCGTGTCCGGTGCCGCCGTCGTGCAACTCAAGGTGGATGTCGGCGTCCTGCACATCCGGAATCTGCTCGATGCGCAAGCGAGCTTGCCGGGCAATTTGCTGGGCCGTGCGGATCTGCAAATCCGGATCGAGCAGCAGATTCACCTGCACGGTGAGCGCTTGGTTGAGGAAGTGGCAGTAGATGTGGGTGACGCCCTTGATTTCCGGAAGTTCCGCGAGGATGCCGCGAATGTCCTGCTCGATCTCCGGCTGGGGTCGCATCAGTTGCATCTCCACCTCCTCCAAATCCTGCTCGGCATCAACATGCACCAGCACCTCGTTGACTTCCGGGATTTCGTTGAGGACTCCCCAACGCACGCGCTCGGCGACTTGGTGGGCGGCGGAAACGGTCATCAGCCGATCCACCTCGATGTGCAAGTCCACCAGCAGGTTCGGCCCCATCGGGCGTGCCCGGACCTCATGGAAATGCTCCACGCCTTCGACCTTTGCGACTTGCCCGTGGATGCGTTCCAGCATGGCTTCATCGGCGGTTTCGTCCGTCAATTCCCGCAGGCTTTCGTGCCCCAACTCTACCGCGATGCGCAGGATCAGTCCAGCAACGAGAAACCCGGCGATGGGGTCCATCAGTGGAAACCCGAACTGCGCCGCACCGATGCCCGCAAGTGCCGCGACTGAGGACAACGCGTCGGAACGGTGATGCCACGCGTTGGCCATCAGCACCCGACTGCGTTGTCGCCTGCCGACTGCCCGTGTAATCCAGAACAAGCCTTCCTTGACGAAGATCGAGACTCCCGCTGCCCAGAGTGCGAAGGAAGCGGGAACCACCGGAGCATTGAGGTATGAGAAGGCGTGAACTGCTACGCCAATTCCGGTTGCGCCCAACAGCACGGACACGAGCAGTGCCCCGACGGTTTCAAAGCGGCCATGCCCGTAGGGGTGGTTTTCGTCGCGGGGCATCCGGGACACCCAGAGCGCCCAGAGCGTGACCCCGTCGGAGAGCAGGTCCGAAAACGAGTGCCCTGCATCAGCGATCAGCGCGGCAGAATTGGTGAGCAGCCCGACAAAACCCTTGCCTGCCGCGAGCAGCAGATTGCAGACCAATCCCAACCAAGTGACACCGAGGGCTTCCCGGGCAGGGCGGTGATGGTGGTGGGCGTGGGACATCAAGCAGTTTTTGATGGTTGATGGTCGGTTATCGGTTGGCCGCTGTCATTGTTCACTCAACCGTTGCGGCGTTCGAATTCGAGCATGAACTGCGCGAGGGCTTCCACACCCTCGTAGGGCATGGCGTTGTAAATCGAGGCGCGAATCCCGCCGACCTCCGCGTGCCCCTTGACCGCGTAGAACCCTGCCGCATCCGCTGCGGAAAGGAAGCGTTGCAGCAACTCGTCACTCGGCAAGTGGAAGATCACGTTCATCTGCGAACGTGATTCCGGATGCGCGCTGGGGAGGTAAAACCCAGAATCGTCCAAGACCCCATAGAGTCGTGCGGATTTGCGGGAGTTACGGGCTTCCATTTGCTCCACTCCACCCTCAGCTTTGACCCACTCCAGCACGAGTTTCATCACATAAACCGCGAAAGTGTTGATGGTGTTTGGCATTGTGCGGTTGTTGCGGAAAATCGTGTAATCGAGCAACTTGGGGGTTTCCGGAAGCGCGTGTTCAAAAAGATCGTTACGCACCAGCACCACAGCAGCTCCGGCGGGGCCGAGGTTTTTCTGGAGTCCGGCGAACAGCACACCAAAGCGTGAATAGTCGAACTGACGCGAGAGGATGTCCGAGGTTGCATCTGCCGCCAGCGGCACGTTTCCGGTGTCCGGGATTTCCGACCACTGAGTGCCGTAGAGTGTGTTGTTGGTGGTGATGTGAACGTAACTCGCTTCCGGATCCACCTGTGTGGAATCCCATTCCGGCACCCGCGTGTAGTCCGAATCCTTGCCGTCAAGCAACACGGAGGTGTTACCGTACTTGCGGGCCTCCGCCTCGGCAAGCCGCCCCCATTTTCCGGTGATGGCGTATTGCGCCCGATGGGCAGGTTTGCTCGCCATCAGGTTAAGCGGCACCGCCGAAAACTGCATTTGCGCACCCCCGTGCATGAAGAGGATCGTGTGTGAATCCGGCAACCCGGTGAGTTCCCGGAAGAGCGCCCGCGCGTCATCAAGCAGTTGAAAAAACACGGGGCCACGATGCGATAGTTCCACAATAGAAACGCCGGTGCCTTGGTAGTCGAGCATTTCGCGCTGGACCTGCTCCAACACTGAAGCAGGGAGCATCGCGGGGCCGGGGCCAAAATTGTAAAGGGCTTGAGTCATAGAGAAGTGTTTGACGATTTGTGGCGTTTGTTAGAGCCGTTCTGCCATCCAGTCTTCAAGGATGCGGCGGGCAATGGAATCCTTGCGTGGTAACCGGAAAGTTTCGTCCTCCGGGGAGTTCTGCAGAAACGAGCGCGAAAACCAGTGGGCGGATTCCAGTTCCTCCAGTTGGACTTGCAGTTTGGTGGTGCGGGCCTGAGCACTGAAACCGAGCATGATGGATGCGGGAAAGGGCCATGGCTGCGAGGAGTGGTACTCCGGGGTTTCAATCTCGATTCCCACTTCCTCCATCACCTCACGGGCCACTGCGTTTTCCAGACTTTCTCCGGGTTCGACAAATCCCGCGAGGATCGAGTGCATCCCAAGGGGCCACTGCGTCTGCCGCCCCAGCACCACCTGATCGCCGTGGTGGATCAGCATGATCACGGCGGGGTCTGTGCGTGGAAAGTGAGTGGCGCCGCAATCCGGATTGGTGCAGGCCCGCTGGTGTCCGGCTTCGGTGGAACGAGTTGCGGTTCCGCACTTGCTGCAAAACTGTGCATGCCGGTGCCAGTGGTTCAGCCCACGGGCGTAGGCACAAATCGCCCCGTGCATTTCCGGAAGCAAGAGGCCAACCTGACGGAGATCCTCAAAGCGCCCCACCTCCGTCCATGGAGGTTCGTCCAAGTGCGACAGATCCAGCGTGAAGTAATTCGCACTCTGCCATTCGCCAAGAAAACGCCAGATCTCTGCCGGATCTCCAAAATCCGCCACCTCCGGTGAGTGTGCAGAAATCCAAACCGCCTCCAGATTTTCCTCGCCATGCACCAGCGTGCGATTGCGCCACACCGGCACAAGCCGGGTTTCCGGAGCCTTGCGGAGTGCTGCAAGCCATGCTGCGTCGCCACGCTGGGTTGCCTTACGGTCCAGTGCTCCGGAAGCAAAGGCGTTGGAGGGTCGGGGCATGTTCAGCGTCGGGGCCGTGCTTTCAGCGTGACTGTGATCTCCCGCACCCGCTCCTCCCGGATAACGCGCAGCACCACTGTGGTTCTGGGTTTGCGGGTCTCGATCTGCTTGGCAAGAGCTTCCAGTGAGTTCACGGGAATCCGATCCACATGCGTGATGATGTCCCCACCCCACGGAACCTGGAAACGCCCCACCACGACGGTTTGCGAGGCACCCCGGAGTCCAGCGCGGTCGGCAGGCGCGCCCCGCACGATTTGTGCGATCAGCAACCCGTCCGGAACCTTCAAACCAATGCGTTGCAGGTAGGCGGTGGGAATCGGCTCCACCCCCAGCCACGGACGCCGGACATAGCCATACTCCAGTAAATCCGGAAGCACCCGCTTGGCGGTGTTGATTGGGACCGCGAAGCCAATGCCAACATTGCCCGCCGCACCAATGATCGCGGTGTTGATGCCGATGACTTTGCCTGTAGTGTCCAGCAACGGCCCTCCGGAATTTCCGGGGTTGATTGCCGCATCGGTCTGGATGATGCCGCTGATCTTACGACGGTTGGTCGCCTCAATCGTGCGTCCCAAAGCGCTGATGATCCCGGTAGTGAGCGTCTGCTTCAGCCCAAAGGGGTTGCCGAGCGCGAGGACTTTTTGCCCGACAACCAAGTCCTCGGAATTGGAAAAACGCAGAATGCCGTAGCTGTCCTTCGGTGCGTCAATACGCAACACCGCGAGGTCGTTGTTGGGGTCAGCCCCGATCAGTTTCGCGGGCCACTGACTGTTGTCAGAGAGGGTCACGACCAGCTTCTGCCCCTTCTCAATGACGTGGTAGTTGGTGACAACCGTCCCGCGTTTGTCGATCAGGAATCCGGTGCCAATGCCTTGTCCGGCGGGCATGGGGCGGAAGAAGTAATCGTAATTGATGGCGATGCTGGTGATGTTCACCACCGCCCTGCTGGCGGCTTGGTAGATGCGGATGTTCTCCTGCTCGTCCGGAGAATAGCGGGGTGCGGCATGGAGGGTTGTGCCGAGCAGCAACAGTCCTAAGAGCAGGCAACGAAGAACAGCCAATGAGCTTGCTTGCATGATGAACAACGTGGATTGGGTTCGTGCCGCAGGCGATGGTTGAATTATGCGGAGGTCAGTGCTAGTTTGCAAGGAGGCATCGGCTTTGGAACCGTTAAAATTCCACTTTTGATGCACTCATAAAAAAGTGTGTTTCTGAGCATTCACAAGACGATCACCTTTGAGCAAACTTCAATGAAACTTGGCCTGACGATGGGCGACCCCAATGGGATCGGCCCGGAAGTGTTGCTACGAGCCTTGACGCAACTCCAACCTTTTGACGGCTGGGAACCTCTGATCTTCGGCGATCTGGAGGTGCTGGAATCCATGGCCGCACAACTGGGCAGCTCGCTCCGCTTGCAGGCGGTTCTGGCAGCAGACACGCCCGTCGCTGCGGGCGCGATTCCGGTACGCAACCTCGCGGTCTCCAAGGACCGTTGCTGGGAACTCGGACGCTGCGACCCTTGGGGTGGTGAATCAGCCTTTCGCTTTGTCCACGAAGCCATTGTCGCCGCCAACCAAGGCAAGATCGCCGCCATCGTCACCGGTCCACTTGCCAAAGCAGCCTTGCAAGCCGCCGGACATGATTTTCCGGGGCACACCGAAATGCTTGCCCACTACACCAACACACCGCGCTCCGTGATGATGCTGGTGGTCGATCAACTGCGGGCGGTGATGGCAACCCTCCACCTCTCACTGCGGGAGGCCATCGACACGCTGACCCCGGAACTGCTAGTGGACACCATGCGCATTACCGACCAAGCACTGCGGCGCATGGGAGTTTCTGAACCACGACTCGGTATTCCGGGGCTGAATCCTCATGCTGGTGAAAATGGACTCTTCGGTTCCGAGGAGCAGGAAATCATCTTACCAGCGATTACGCAGGCTCGCCAGCAAGGGATACAATGCAGCATGCCAATTTCTCCTGATGCGATCTTTCTCCAGCACCAGCAAGGGCGGTTTGATGCCGTGATCGCGCTTTATCATGATCAGGCGCTCATCCCCCTTAAACTGATTGGCTTCGACCGTGCGGTCAACGTCACCCTCGGCCTGCCGATCATCCGCACCTCGGTTGATCACGGCACCGCTTTCGACCTTGCCCCGCAACTCAACGCCAACCCCGGCTCGATGCTCGCCGCAATTGCGATGGCGCAGCAGTTTGCATCTGGAGCGAAGGGTGCTGGGTCCAGCGGTTCGTAGCTCGGCGTGGATCACAAAACCACCAAGCTCCGGCTGATGGGGTTGGGATTGAACTGAAGACCGGGAAATTCTAGTGGCGCGAGCGTTCGCTGTTGGGATCGTAGAAGGCCCGCAGGGAGGCCCGTGCCGGAAAGCGTTCTCCGGCGACTTCGATCTCGAAGTTGCTCGTTTCCACAAATTCCTTGCTCACACCTTGCTCGTTTTCCACATAGCCCATGCCGAGACATGTGCCGATGCTGTGTCCGTACATCCCGGAAGTGAGATCGCCCACGATCTGCTGATTGCACCAAATTGGTTCGTTGTGGTAGAGCAGCGGTTCCGGCTCCAGCATCGCAAACTGCACCAGTCGTTTTTTGGGAATTCCCGCCTCCTTGATTTTCAGCAACGCCTCGCGGCCAATGAAGCCTCCGGGCTTGTCCCACGCGACGGCAAAGCCGAGTCCGGCGGCAACCGGATTGTCCTCATCGGTGATGTCGTGGCCCCAGTGCCGGAAGGCTTTTTCCAGCCGTAGCGAGTTGAGCGCGTGCATTCCTGCGAGCTTGAGTCCGTGTCCGGAACCAGCAGCGACGATGCCGTCGTAGATGTCTTGCGCGAATTCGGTGGGGATGTAGAGTTCCCAGCCGAGTTCGCCAACGTAGGTGACGCGCAGGGCGAGCGCGGTGGCGTAACCGACCTCGATCTCCTTGCTTGTGCCAAACGGAAACGCCTCGTTGGAGAGGTCCGCCGGAGTCACTTCCGCAAGCAAGCGGCGGGCGTTCGGCCCCATCACGCTGAGGACAACGTAGCCGGAAGTCACGTCGGTGACAACGGCATTGGCCTCGTCCGGAAGTTGGCGACGCAGCCACGCCAAATCCCGCGTCTGGCTGGTTCCGGCAGTGACAACGAGGTAGGCGTCTTCCCGGAGTCGGGTGACGGTGAGGTCGGATTCGATGCCGCCGCGTTCGTTGAGCCATGCAGTGTACACGACCTTGCCCGGCTCGACGGCGACATTGTTTGCGCAAATGCGATTCATCACGGCTTCCGCATCGCGGCCCTGCACCATGAACTTGCCGAAGGAGGACATATCGAACATCCCGACCTGCTTGCGCACCGCAAGGTGTTCGTCGGCGGACGCGGAAAACCAGTTCTGCCGTCCGTAGCTGTATTCGTAGTTTGGAACCATGCCGTCGGGCGCAAACCAGTTGGCGCGTTCCCAACCTGCGGTTTCCCCAAAGCAAGCTCCCGCTTGGGCGAGTCGGTCGTGCAGCACGGACTTGCGGACCCCTCGGCTGGTTTCCGGCTGGCGGAAGGGCCAGTGCATCGCGTAGAGCAGTCCGAGTCCTTCGACCGTGCGGTCGTGCAGGTAGCGTTCGTTGTTCTGGAAGGGCAACACGCGGCGGATGTCCACGTCCCAGAGATCAAGGAGCGGATGTCCGTTGACGATCCACTCGGCCAACACCCTTCCGGCTCCACCTGCGGACTGGATGCCGATGGAACTGAAGCCTGCGGCGACAAAGAAATTGCGTAGTTCTGGAGCTTCGCCCAAAAGGTAACGGTCATCCGGCGTGAAACTTTCCGGGCCGTTAAAGAACTTGCGGATTCCAGTTTTCTCCAGCTTGGGAACGCGGTGCATTGCGTTAAGCATCGCCGGTTCAAAATGCTCCCAGTCCTCCGGAAATTCCCCAAACGCGAAGTCCTCCGGAATCGTGCGGTGCGGACGCGGCTTGCTCTTGGGTTCAAAGCAGCCCACCAGAAACTTGCCTGCGTCTTCCTTAATGTAGCACCAACTGCTGGGATCGCGCAGCACCGGAAGGGTTCCGGGCAGGCCGAGGTCATCGGTGACGATGTAGAAATGTTCGGCGGCGTGGAGCGGCACCGCAACCCCGGCCATCAGACCCACCTGCCGTCCCCACAGCCCCGCGCAGTTGACCACGAACTCGGCGGTGAGGTCGCCCTTGTCGGTGGAAACTCCGGTGACGCGCCCGTCCTTTTGGTGAATCGCCGTAACCGCCGTGTTCTCGAAAATGCGCACTCCGCCCGCACGGGCGCCCTTCGCCAGTGCCAGCGTGGTGTCAATCGGATTGGTCTGGCCGTCCTTGGGCAAAAAGACCGCCCCCACAAGATCGTCAATGTTCAGCAGTGGGTACAGCGCCTGCGCCTCCTGCGGCGTGATGACCTCGACCTCCAATCCGCAACACTTCGCCATTGACGCTCCGCGCTTGAGTTCTTCAAAGCGTTCCTCGTCCGGCGCAACGCTGAGCGAGCCGTTTTGCTTGAAGCCGGTCGCTTGTCCCGTTTCGGCCTCCAGTCCGGCGTACAACTCGCTGGTGTACTGCGCGAGTTTCGTCATGTTCTTGGTGGCCCGCAGTTGGCCGACCAACCCGGCGGCGTGCCAAGTGGTTCCGGAGGTGAGTTGCTTGCGCTCCAGCAGCACCACGTCTGTGCTGCCGAGCTTGCTGAGGTGGTACGCGAGGCTGGCACCGATGACCCCGCCACCGATGATGACGACTTGGGCCTGAGTGGGGAAAGTGCTGCTCATGAGAATTGCTCCCGGAAGCGGTTTGATGAGTAAACGGACTCGGAAAGTTTAACCAACCCCAAAGCACAAGGCGAGAGGAATTGCGGATCTCCTTGCCAGTTTTCCTCCCTTGATAACCAGAAACCGCTTGTCCTTGCGGAGATAACCGGGGCTAATCTCCGCATAA
>Ga0209403_10006181_pt1 | contig 12234 bp, 7 predicted proteins | sample ArcticOcean_MG_C_8_FD_187440 | JGI IMG/M metagenome (GOLD analysis project Ga0209403, IMG submission 187440) | Marine microbial communities from western Arctic Ocean - ArcticOcean_MG_CB11_86 (SPAdes) (version 2) | ecosystem: Environmental > Aquatic > Marine > Oceanic | place: Arctic Ocean... | reverse complement strand
AGAAATGCATTGTTTAAAAGTAATTTTACCAAAGACACTATCAAACGGATGAAAAAACAGAAATCGGATTTGATAGATTTTACTAAAAAAATGGTTATATTTATGACTGAGGGGCGTCGGCTCTTGGTTGAAAAGGTATTCCAGAATGATTATGAGTCTCGTGTCCATGTTCCTGTAAATTTCAAGCGCATCATAAATAATATTCAACGCCAAATGCATATTCAAGGTAGTTCTAAGGTAGATATAACTCCCTATGAGGTATGTGAAATGTTGGAACAATCATTCAACAGACTTAAGTCCCATTTTACATCTCCAACATTGTTATTTGAATTAATGTATATGTTTTATCTGTCCCCCAAGGACCTTTTAACTGTACGCCACTTAAATCGTCACGCGATTATCTTTCTACTAAAAACGATAGAAATGCAATATAATAAATCTATCGTGAGTCCAGGTGAAATGGTGGGAATTGTAGCAGCGCAGAGTATAGGGGAACCCACAACTCAAATGACCCTTAATACATTTCATTTTGCTGGTGTTGCTTCTAAATCGAATGTAACGCGTGGTGTGCCAAGAATTGAGGAAATATTATCTTTGTCATCCCATCCCAAAAAGCCGTCGACTACTATATTTTTGAAACGTGATCAGCAGCAGGACCGTTTAAAAGCTCAAGAGCAAATGTATCAACTTGAACATACAAATTTACGATCAATAACAAGTTGTGTCAGTATATGTTTTGATCCGGATAATTTGAACACCCTTATAGAAAAGGATAAAGTCATCATGGAGGAATATAAACAATTTCAGACAATGATGGCTGATTGCGGGGGTGTATCAGGAGATCACAAAAAATCGGTAAGATCAAAATGGATTATTCGTTTTGAATTAAGTCGTGAGTCATTATTAGAAAAGAATATATCTATGAGTGATATTCATTTTGCTTTAAAGCATAGTTATAAGGATAGTATAGAATGTGTTTATACAGATACAAATGCTGATGATTTAATAATGAGAATTCGTTTAACTAAATTGATAAAATATAACAAAAAAAAGTCATTAGATCAATCGGACGAAATTTATATGTTGAAAAATCTTCAGGAAAACTTATTGAATAATATTATTTTGCGTGGTGTAAAGAATATACCCAAAGTAACTATTCGTAAAATACCTAATTATATGGTTTTTAAAGATGGCAATTATACTCCAGTGGAAATATGGGTATTAGATACGATAGGAACAAATTTGATTGATTTACTTACACTTCCTAATATCGATGTAAATAGAACGTTCAGTAATGATATTCAAGAAACCTATAAAGTATTGGGGATTGAGGCAGCGCGGCAAACAATAAGCAATGAATTGTCGGAAGTTTTAGAATTTGATGGAACCTATATTAATTCTCACCATATTGATTTATTGTGTGATAGAATGACTGCTACGCGAAAAATGGTTTCTATATTTCGTCACGGTATAAACAATGATGATATTGGTCCATTGGCAAAAGCATCTTTTGAGGAAACGCCCGAAATGTTTTTAAGAGCTGCGCGTCATGCGGAATTAGATAATATGTGCGGGATTTCTGCAAATATAATGTGTGGACAACAAGGATACTTTGGGACCAATAGTTTTCAAGTAATGTTAAATATGAAAAAGATGCGTGAATTGGAGGAAAAATTTCAAGAAGAGAAGATAAATATAAGTGATATCTTGGGGATTGAGGATCCGGATGATGTATGTTCAACTTCAAATTTGGCCATTGTTAATTCTACGGAGTTTATAACGGGCGAAGATATGGGCGATGATGATGATGATTATAATCCGGGGTTTTAAATAATTGCTACTCTATGAAAGGTATAAAATAAAAATATAATGAATAAGTATGAATAATATATTTTTTTTTATCAAAAATATATTGCCAAGAAATTCTCCATATTTAATTTATTTTATTGTTTTTAATTTGTACCCAAAGAAAGATATATTTCATTTTTCTACTTCGATTTGCGCGTCGATTTTTATTGATGATGTTAAAAAAGAGGTATTAAAAAAAATATATTACAAGGCTGTTATGCATCGTTATAAGTTAAAACGCTTATTTCATAGATATTATTGTAAAAGATTGGGTCCTCCAAAAATAAACATTGATCTTTATAAAACTCCACTCACAGAATTTCCCAAATCACATACAATATCGCTTATTCAAAATAATGGAATATTTAATTTCAGATTAACTGATTTATTGACAATGTGGCGCATTGCATTAGAGAATTCAGAGGGGTTATTTTCTGACCCTCTTTCTTTGAAAAATCCTTATACAGGAAAAAGATTCAAGAGACATAATTTATATAATATTTATTTTGCCTTACTGAACACAGAATTTCATATACCACCTTTGCTATCGCAGTTTTTACTTTTAGATTTTGATATAGATGAATTTTATATGGTTCACTATTCATTATTACACGATATTGCTATTAATAATTATTATAAGAATATGTCAGAAGACGAAAAATTTTCAGATATTATCGATCTATTAAAGAATCATAGTGATGGTGATTATTCTATACAAACAAATTGTTCTCCAGAAAAAAAAAAATATATAATCAGTCAATTAGATTATTTACTTATACATTATTATTATACAGGGTATTCTCAAAATCCAAAAATGAAAGAGAGACATAAGAAAAAATTATTAGCGGGGATTGGGGCTTTCTTGTTAACACAGGATTCCGCAATATTTTGTTCTAATGGTCTAATACAAATTCTTTAGCATAAGGAGGATGCTCCAAGGGGTTAGCACTATAAAATGTTTGGGGGTGTGTAATATACTTATTTATATCAATAGGATCAAAATTTTTGAAGTAGTTTTTGTATTTATCTGTTAATATTTCTTCGAGCAATAATACCTCATTATTTTTTAAATTATAATCAATCTTTTGAAATGATATAAATTTGTTATGTTTTAATAGAAATGTTTGAACACGCCCGTAACGAATTAATTCGTCAGACATTCTTCCGTAATATATATTTTCGTTATCGTTACCACTGATAAGATTCTCCTTAGGAATAAGGAGTTGGCATATATCTTTGGCAGCTGAAAATCCGCAAAATTTAGTATTACAAGTATCTTTACGGAAATTTAAACATGTACTAATAGCATCTACGTCATTTATATTAATTTCTACAAATTCTGTGAAGGGTGAAACAAGATTTTTTAATAACTTAATAATATTATCGAGTTTTATCCAATAGGATATAGATGGATCGCGAATTTTTTCCTCTATTTTTTCTTTTATTTTCTTAAATTTATATTGATTTAATAAAATTCTTACAGTATTTCGAAATGTATTATAAAAATTCGTTTCTAATTTTATTTTCTTGACTGTTTCTAATCGTTCGGCATCTTTCTTTGTTGATGACCATATTTTTTCATTTGCCTTTATAATATTGGTATTGATATAGTAGGGAACCAGTTTATCACCATTTGTATTCTCTACTGTTTCTGGTTTTGTCGGAACTAATTGATTTGTCTGTGTTAATATCCCGATGATTTTGCCATCATCAATAACCTTAAATCTGGGTTTGCACGGAATACCACCAAAAGATGCAATATCATTCAATAATCGCACACTTTCTTTATATGAATTCCACCATGACGTGTCTTCGTTTATAAGAATAGTAGCGTCACCGCTGTCCTTGTCCTTGCCGGCGTAGCCAATACCTATAGGGGAGGGCGCACACGGTACGAAAATTATCTCTTTTCTTTTTTTGGAATTAACGACAATAATCCCAATTACTTTTGTGTGTTCATTAATAACTTGTTTATAAAACGTGTAGTCCGTTTTCTTTTTTAATATTTTGTAGATTTTTTTAGCGGGTATGTTATGTTTCATTGCAAACCTCTTATTTTTTTCAATTTTGTCTTGTCCAAAAAATCTATCTCTGGGTTTAATAAAGCCGCATTTTGTTTTTATCTTATTTCCTATTTGGCGTATAATTGTTTGTAAAGTCCAAGGACATCTGTTAAAACACGCTTTCCCTTTCAAAGAGAAGGTGGATTTTATATTATTTTTCCCCCTTGCTATTTTTTGCCTTTCCAGTATAGGTTCAAAAAACCCTTCTCGTAATAAAATAATCGCTGTAGGGCGTCCTCCGACGAATAAGTTTGTAGAGTAATGATTGCTGGGGCAAATTATATCAACTTTTTGGGTTATGTCATTTTGTGGAATGGTTAATATAATAAGATTTAGTCCTTTTTCAAAAAGTAATTCATTTTTTGTGCATATAATATCCCATAGATATTCGTAATCTATATTAATTTTATCATCACGTAAATAGTTTTGAAAATTTTCATAGGCGCTTATAATTTCTTTTAAATATTCCTTTCCAATTTTTTGGTTAATTAATTTTTTGTAAAGTATTGTACTCTTATATTCTGATTCATTGATTGGGTTTCTTTTTTTTGTTTTAAAGATTTCTACAAGTGTGCCGTGCTGATAGGTTATGAACAAATCAAATGTAATGACTCTAATTATTTTTTTTTTCATTTCTTCTATAGACAATGGTTTGTTGGGGTTAAGTATAGTTGCGATTGCAGCGATGAAGGATTGGTTAGGGCTATATTGAACACCCTTTCTTAATATACACGTTTCTCCATCACTGTTGCAATTAGAATAACTGTAAGGGATATCAAGAAAATTATATATATTCATGGGTAGAAATCCCCATTCTTCCTTTTCGAGGGGAAATTTACCGCTTTCTTTGATAACCTTTGTTTTTGTGAGAAGTTGTGGAATAGATTTTTTTCCTTGTTTATGAATGTCCCATACTTCCGCACCACATTTTTCACGATTTCTTGTTTGTTTGCCGCCAGGTTTATTAAAGCAGCAGGGGATGCATAATTTGGGATTGGGGTGTTTTCCTACAAAAAAACTTGGGTAAAGCGTTTCTTGGACTTGCTTTCTTTTCTTTTGTCCAAAATCTACACGACTATATATATATTTCCCCTTTGGTACTGTTTTGGCATTATGTGGGATTATATTTTGGTAAGGATCGTTACTATCTCCACAAAGTTTAGTTCCGTTACGCTTTGCCTCCTCTAAATCATCTTTTGTTAGCGGACGATTTTCTGTTAAACACCAATATTGTGGACATATATACCAGAACTTTTTGTCTGGGTCTGATCCATATTTTACTGCCATTTTTATCTTTTCGGGGCTTTCATTTTTAATTTTTTGAAATTCTTTATCTGTTAAAAGAACAGGTTGTCGGCGAATATTTACCGCACAAGATCTGGAATATTGTTTGAATTTCCCTTTCTTTTGTTTAATAAATAGAATGGGGTCAGCATTTTCAAGTCGTTTTTGAAAATAATTTGGATTACTAAGAGATAATCCATCAATATTCTGTGCCATAGGCTCATTCTGGACCGAAGATTCCGCTACTTGTTGACTGGGTTGCGAAAAGCTTGATAAGTCGCCATCATCGTCGTCGTCTTCGTCGTCTTCGTCGCTTTCAGATCCTCCAAACATATCCAATAGATCATCATCTATATCCTCGGGACTGCCAAATGTGACCAATCCTTCGTTAGCAGAAACATTTGTTTGATCCGAAAATTTCTTTTCATTAGACGCCTTTATTTCAGGGAAGGTTATAATTTCTGCATTACCTTTTTTACACATGTCATCAATTCGTTTTGTAAATCGCGCTTCTTCAGATTCTCCAATTAAATTCTTATATTGAGTTAATTTTATCATAGAATTTAAATAGATAGGAAGCAATTCGAGATAATATATATTATCTATATCTTGGACTCTAATATCAACTTCTCCATCATTCCATTGTATATTAACAGTAAATCCAGGATTGCTTATTATTTTTAGTTTTTTATTCTCATAACGACCTCTCTCTACTTGTCTTTCATCGACCCATCTTGAATATTCCTGTATTGCTTCTTTATTATCTATATTAAAATATTCTTCTAATTGTTTTATAATTATTGGGGGGCTAACTTCGGATTTATGAAGATATGTTATGAATGCATCCATGCTGTCGCCCTTATTAAAATGAGCAACCCTCTTATAGATTAATCTATCACCACCGTCGCCTTTATTCTCTGCAATATTAAACACACTTGATAAACAGGTTTTGAATTCTGGAATATTTTTAAGGCTTTCCTTTTGGGCGACAGGAAATGTCATATGGTAATGTAAATCTATAATTTCTATATTTTTGGCGTGTAAATTTTCAAATGTAAAATATTCATAACCACTTTGTTCCAAAAATGTAGCTATGGTATTTAGTATTGGATTTATTTTTTTTTTAAGAATATTTTCTATCGTAACCACATCTTGGAATGGCTCAAAAGAACATTTTATGCTCAGGTTTCCATTATCAAAGAATTCGCATATAATATAATTTTTTTTTTGTAATTGGATGGTTATTGATACACTTTTTTTTCTTCCAACGGTTCGCATAATCTTCATAATTTCTGATTTTGCTAATTTTGGAATTTTACGACCATCTTTTGATGTTTGAGGTGTGTATAGGCGGTAGATATTTTCTCTCCGTTTCCCGGGATTCCACTTTGATAATGGGATATTCGCCGAGGTGGAAATTAATTTGAATATGATATCTATAGGAAAATTTATAATTGTGATGGGATGAATAATAAAATGTACATATTTTATGCCCAAGCTGGTGCTGGGTAGAATTGCTTTTCTATTGTAGTATAAGTTATAAAATAAATTAATATTGTTATTATATTTTTTGAAGTTAGAATCTATTAGTTTTTTATTTGTATTCAATAATAGTTGTTTGTTTGATAACAGGGAGGTCAAATCAACGATTTTTTTCTTGAAAAGGTGAGGAAAATATATTTTTATTTTTATTTTCTCTGTAATTTTTGTTGATGCTTTCAACACATCTTCTGCTGTGCACATATAAATAATATTTGATTCTAACTGACCGTACTCTAAGAGAAAATATTCATTTTGCGTAGATATTATTTTTTCAGCATAATTTTCCAAAGTTATATTTTCGAAAAACTGTCCAAATGGCGATACCATGTATGGGTAGTTTTTTTCTATAATAATTTGTTGCCCTATGGGAAATTTTATTAATTCGGGGACTTTCGTATATGGTAATAAATTCGCCTGAGACAAATCATCGTCTTCCTCAGCTTTAAAATCTGATATATTAAATCTGACAAAATTTTGTAAGAATTGTAATAATCTTTGGCGTGTAAGAGGTATTTCATCATTTTGAGTTAATTTGTTATATAACGCCTCAGGACTTAATTTTTCACGACGGATCCCATATAAATAAATTTCGGGGAGAGAAATAGATAACCCTGTTTTTTCAATAATTTTTCCCTTTATCGTCTTAATGGTATCGTCAAGATGAAGGGTTTCAGCAAAAAATGTAATAGGGATATTATTACTATAAATATTTTTTAGCTCCGTTTCCGAAAAAATAAATCGTAGGGTATCGTTGTCCTTTCTATTTACTGCTTCTCCTAATTCTTTTAAACTATCCTTGAGAGAAAATATGTTGTCCTCAATCCAATTATTATTTAAAAATACATATATATATTTGCTGATATCTGTTTTCCCTTGATGATAAATCTTAATTATAGGTAACATATATAAATACTTATTAGAATATTTATTTATATGTTTAAAATGATTGTCGCGCACACAAAGGACCGTGGCATAGGCTTTCGCGGTGGATTGCCTTGGCGTTTGAAGGATGATATGTTAAGATTTAAACGTCTAACAATAGGCGATAATAATAATGCTGTTGTGATGGGTAAAAATACCTGGCTGAGTCTTTCTAAACGTCCTCTTCAAAAAAGGGATAATTTAATTTTAAGTAAGAGTATTTCTTTTGATTATAAGAAACACTGGTGTAAAGATCTGGATCATAATAATGTAAAAGTTTTTCCCGAAATTATTGATCTTAAAAAATATTGTCGAGAGAGGGGGTACGACGATATTTGGATAATTGGTGGTGAAAATATTTATACGCAATTTATGAAAGATCCCGAGTTAAAATATATTTATACAACAGAAATTGATCATATTCCTTTTACGCATTGCGATGCTTATTTTCCTGATATTCCTTCTTGGTTTAAACGTTATTGGACGTCTAAAAAGGTGTTGAATAAAAATACTTCATATTTATATTCGGTGTTTTCGCGACCGATTTAATTTTTTTTTGCGGGTTTTGTTTTTTCTGGTTTTGTTTTTGCGGGTGGTTTTTACAAATGGCGGCGGTGGAAAAACATCAATCATTTTAAGATAAGGATTCCACGTATAACTTGTTGTTTTGTATTCTTGGACATTTCCTTTTTTCCAATCATTTGATTGGTGCGCGTCTGCTTTTTCTGTTAGTTTATTCATTATATCGGTTATAGACCATTGTGGGTTATTTCTGAAAACTCCGGGTAAATAAGTCGCGGACTTTCCGTTAGGCAATCTCAAAAAAATTCCACTGGTACCATCGGGTGAAAATCTTTTTGGCGCCAGTGAGCCCGGATATGTTTTCCATTTTGATTTTGGTTCAAGAAATTCAACTTTATATGATAAATGGTGAATATTCTCTGGTGTATATGGTGTTTGCCAATGCTTGGACGCATCGTTGTTGCATTTATTAGCAGCTTGCGCAATCTTAATAGCTGTTGATTTGCTTCCTTCGTATTGACCATAAGAACAATTTATATTATTGCCGAGGGATGTACCTACAAATACACCACTCTTGCGCCTGTATAAAGGAGACCAGTAAGGTAATCTTATATTATATGTCTTATGATATGTGTTTTTTACAATAATACTTTTGAGAAGACCTATGGCTAATAATATATCGATGGGGAATAATTCATTGGGTAATTTTTTTCCATAAATGATGGAAACATAGGAAACAAGTTGTTTTACGGGATTTGCGTCTATACTATAGCGGTCAATCAAATCATTTTTTCGGCTACCGTGTGAATCATAATAATCTGTTACTCGCCCCTTGAGTTTCATGTTTCCCATAACTTTCATGAAAATTTCAAGTGTTTTTTGTGCATCGACAATATTTCTATTGAAGGTGTTGGGACTAAGGATCGCATTAATAAGTTTCTCCTCCTTTTTTATTTTATCCATTTGCTGGGGATAAGATAGTGAGTTTCCATAATGAACAGGATCAATGGTCGCCAAAAAAATAGCATTTTTGTGTTTTCTCAAATAGTTTATTATCCATGTATGAAGCCCCCTAACGCCTCCGTTGGGTCCTAAAGCAAGTATTTTTGCGCTGGGAAATATATCCTTTAATTCGTCGTGTACCCAGTCGAAAGAACGCTCTCTTTTTGATGTATGAATGAAATTATGCTTTCCTAAACGAAAGCCTTTATCCCTGTGTAATATATATGTTGTATTAGTTTTATTTATATTATGAAGAGCGGACAAATAAATAATCTGTTTCGTATTTTTCTTAAAATAGCGGAGTGCGGCATATCGTGCGTGTCCTGCATAAAGTCGCCGCCCGTAGGGTATTAAAGCCGCCCGCACGGATTGTTTTAATTTTTTTTCAATCTTTAATATTTGTCTTCCCCGCTTTTGGTCCATCTATATATAAAATGGATATTTATCTTTTAGGAAATTCGTTTATGAAGGTATTTTTTTTTCTCATATATGAACATAAATGGCATATGCTTTGGAAAGTCAAAATGACGCACTTTTAGAAAACGATGAAAATAGATCATATATTATTCCTACGTGGGATGATTTACGAAGTGTTTATGATGCTAAATGGTTAGAACAGAAAGAAAAATTTCACACTCAATTGAAGGATAACTTTCGTGCTCTTGTTTCTCAATATAAATCGGGTCCACAGGAAATATTTGAATTATCGCAAGGAACGTATACGAAACATTATGAACAAGCTTTTCGTGAATTATTTGCTGACACAGGTTATCAAGCAACAGTCGGTGCCACAGAAAAATTGGGGACGGGTAACAAACGATGTAGAAAACTGTATGTTACATTGCCCCCTTGTCATAATTGACTAGCTTGGCGACGTGCGCGCAGCTTATTTGCCAATAAAGAAAAAGGTACTATCAAATGTTGCTGTCTATTATAAATTTCACGAAAACTTTTTTCGGTGAAATATATATATATATATATGAAAACTCGTAGAGTTCGAAGACAACGAAAAAAGCAGACAAGACGTAAAAGTATTACTGGGAAAAAATTTAAAAAATATGATGGATTATCTCCATTTGAGTTAAAAAATATTCTTATTAAATTTGCCAAAGGTAAAGAGCCGCGAAAGATGTTGAATGCGGGGCGCGGCAATCCTGACTTCTTCAACATATTCGTGCGCAAGATATTTGCACACTTGCAATATGCTTGCACTCACATATCTAATCCGCTAGAGAAAATACCAAGTCGTGAGATATTTAGAGATTTACATGATTATCCGCCCGCCGGAGCTATGAATTATAAAAAGGTAATTATATCAAAAATAAGCAATGGGGCGCCGCCCCGTGAGCGGTCATTTATTCTCGACTATTTGAATTATTTGGAAAGAGAAGCAAAAAAGGCTAAGATATCCCCCAATGCTATTTTTCACGATGTGGTTATGTCTCATCTTGGATGTTTTTATCCTTCTCCCCCGCGCATTCAACCACACGTTTCTCTCGTCTGCAAAAATTTTATGTTTAATTTAATATTCGGGAACCGTCCTACGCCTGAAAAACCAGATAATTATGAGTGTTTTGTGACGGAGGGGGCTGCTGCTGGTATTTTATATGTATTTAATACTTTACATATTAACGGACTCCTTAATCCTGGTGATAAAATTGCCATCATTACTCCAATTTTCAGCCCCTATCTTGAGATGCCGGCATTAAAGCGGTATAGATTAAAGATGGTATTTTTGAAGGGGAATCCTAATAAGGAATTTTCTCTCGATGATAAAGAGATTGATCGTTTGAAAGACAAGTCGATAAAAGCGTTATTTATGGTAAACCCGGCTAATCCGGGTGCCTTTTCTCTCCCCTTGCGAAATATAAAACGGATAGGCAATATTGTTAATTCAACGCGAAAGGATTTAATTATTTTAAGTGACAATGTTTATGCGCCCTTTGTAAATGAGTATAATTCTCTGGCGTATTCATGTCCTAAAAATACTATCGAGGTATTTTCTTTGTCGAAATATTTCGGGGTGACTGGATGGAGATTAGGTATAACATCTTTACGCAAAGATAATAATTTAAATAAATTGTTGAAGAGGCTCCCGAGTTCTAAGAAGAAGCAACTACTTAAAAGGTATAGCATTGCGGCTACTAATCCTGGTGAACTTACATTTATGCAGCGGTTGGTTATGGATAGTAGGCAAGTTGCGGAAGCACACGTTGGGGGTTTATCTACCCCCCAACAGTCGATTTTGGCGATGTTTTTATATTATCAAATGCATGATTTAGGAAATAAGTATAAAAAAGAGATACAATCAGTGTTAAGCTATCGCATAAAATTATTGTATTCAGAATTGAAAACGCGACCTCAAGAAAGTCCTCGTGCTACCAATTATTATACCTTATTATTTATTCCACAAATAACGGAGAATCTATATGGCAAAGTAGCGCGTAAGAAATTGGAAAAGAGCAATTATTTGGAATTTCTCTTTCATCTCTCGAAAAAATACCATACAGTATTATTACCTGGGAAGGGTTTTGAGGCTAATGCTTGGCGTATCCGCGTAAGTTTAGCCAATTTAGGAACTAGAGATTATAAACAAATAAGTGTCAATCTTCGCAAATGTATAAAAGATTTTATTGCATAATAATATATGGAATACATAAAACCATTTCTCATTGGAGGAGCAGTTATTGGAGGATCGAAAGCCGCCTCAAAAATTATGGGACCTGCGCTGGCTCCCCTTGTTGGAGGAATGCCAACTGGGATTATCGCCTCCTTTTTTTTGAAAGGGGATGATAATAAGAGAAAGTATTTTGAAGGATATGCTTATAGTTCTTTTACATTATTTCTTTCTATTCTTTTTATTCATTTGGCGACTATGCATTTTCAAAAGGTGTCTGTAAATATTATTTCAGGTGTGAGTTTTGTTGTATGGGCGGTGATAAGTTATTTTGTTATTAAAATGCGTGTAAAAAAGAAGGGCAAGAAGGGCAAGAAGGGTAAGAAGGGTAAGAAGGGCAAGAAGGGCAAGAAGGGCAAGAGGCGGTAAATAAAT
>Ga0209403_10006180_pt1 | contig 12234 bp, 8 predicted proteins | sample ArcticOcean_MG_C_8_FD_187440 | JGI IMG/M metagenome (GOLD analysis project Ga0209403, IMG submission 187440) | Marine microbial communities from western Arctic Ocean - ArcticOcean_MG_CB11_86 (SPAdes) (version 2) | ecosystem: Environmental > Aquatic > Marine > Oceanic | place: Arctic Ocean... | reverse complement strand
CCGACGGCCAAAACATCGCCCTTTGGTGGCCGGGCGACGAGGGACTGAAAATCCAGGACGCCATCGGCTTTGGCCCGCAGGCCAACGATCTCTCGATCGGCCGCGAACCCGACGGCCTTGGCCCGTGGACGCTCAGCACCCCCACCCCCGGCCTGGCCAACGCCAAGTCGGACTTGGGCAGCATCCGGATGCTCACGATCAACGAATGGATGGCTCAGCCCAACAATGGCAACGACTGGCTCGAGTTGTTCAACACATCCGATCTCCCCGTCCCGCTCGCCGGCTTGAAGCTGAGCGATGATTCCTCTCAGCCGGACAAAACCGTGATGCCGCCGCTGTCGTTCATCGGCCCGAAAAGCCATCTCCGGATGATCGCCGACAACGACCCCGGAGACGGCGCCGTCCACCTCGGCTTCCGGCTCAGCAGCAAGGGCGAGGAAATTGTGCTGACCGACTCCAAGGCGAAAGTGATCGACTCGGTGTTGTTCGGCGAGCAGACACGCGGCACTTCTCAGGGACGTTTCCCGGACGGCTCAAAGCCGATCGTCTTCTTTCCCAACAGCGCCACGCCCGGCCGCGCAAACCTCATCCTCGGCGACTCGGACGAGGACGGCCTGCCCAACCTTTGGGAGGACCAGTACGGGCTCAACCCCAACGACCCCGCCGACGCCGCGCAAGACACCGACAACGACGGCCACACCAACCTCGAGGAACTCCTCGCCGGCACAAGTCCAAACGACGCCGACAGCGTTCTGTCGCTGGGCCTGAGCGAGAACCGGGACACCCTGACCGCCGTGTTCGAGGCGCAAACCGGGCGAACCTACGTGCTGTGGAGTACTGACGATGTCGCCGGCGGCGAGTGGATCAAGGTGCAGGAGTTCCCGCCGCAGGACGGCAAGCGCACCATCATCCACGATCTCCCGGCGAAGCATCTGCCGCTGCCCACCGGCTACTATCGCCTCACCATCCCCGCCACAAACGACTAACTCCGATGACCGGCGCGTTGTTAACCATCGACTCGCCCGGGCTGGAACTGCTCATCCCGGCGGGGCTGTTACTGGCCGCCGTTCTGCCATTTCTCCGGCAGGCCAAGCGCCAGAAGGTTGCCGGACTGGTGGCGCTGACCCTGGCGCTGACCGCCGGCCTGGGTTACTTCAAGTACACGATGGACTCACGCAACGACGCTTCCCGCGCCGCGCTGACCGCCTCCACGCCGGCGCAGGCCCGGCTTAAGCCGGTCACCGCGCCGAACAACGCCTACACCTCCTCGCAAACCTGCCGCGCCTGCCACCCGTCCGAGTACAAAAGCTGGCACAACAGCTATCACCGCACGATGACGCAACTGGCCAAGTCGGAGGCTATCCTGGGCAAGTGGCACGGCACCCGGCTGCCGCTTGGCCAAGCGGCGCTGCAACTCGAGCAGAAGCGCGACGAGTTCTGGGTGAACACCGTCGGCGCCGACGGCATCAAGACCGACTCGCAGCGCGTGACCATGACCACCGGTTCCCACCACCTGCAGGTGTACTGGACCGCCGACGCCAACGGCAACCTGCAGCACCCCTTCCCCTTCGGCTGGCTGATCGCCGATCAAAAATGGGTGCCGGTACAGGACACCTTCCTGCGCGACCCGCACTTGGCCGCGCCCGATGCCAAGTGGAACAACGTCTGCATCAAGTGCCACGCCGTCGCCGGCCGGCCCGGCATCGATGCCCGCACGCGCACCGTCAACACCGAGACAGCGGAACTGGGCATCTCCTGCGAAGCCTGCCACGGCCCGGCCAAGGCGCACATCGCCCATTACCAAAATCCCGCCAACCGCTACGCAACCCATCTCGGCAACAAACCGGCGCACGCCATTCTCAACCCCGGCAGCGAGACGCTCGACCACCGCCTGTCGGCACAAGTCTGCGGCCAGTGCCACTCGTACCAAAGCCAGAGTCAGGCGCAAAAAATCGACTGGAACAAAAACGGCCCGCGTTTCCTGCCCGGCCAAAATTTGAAACCCCGCGTCGCCGTCGTTCACGCGAGCAACTTCATCGCCGACAAAAATCCGGGCACACCTGCGGAACTCAAGGCGTTCGTCGCCACGCACAAACATCTGCCCCTCGGCAGGGGGGATTTGCTCGATCGTTTCTGGCCGGACGGCATGGTGCGTGTCACCGGCCGCGAATACAACGGACTGCTCGACACGCCCTGTTTTCAGCGCGGCAAAATGTCCTGCCTCTCCTGCCACTCGATGCACGGTTACCACGACAAAAACGACCAGCTCGCCCCGCGCATGGAAACCAACGACGCGTGCCTCCAGTGCCACGACGATCTCCGCGAAAACTTGACGGCACACACGCACCACGCCGCCAACTCGGCGGGCAGCCATTGCTACAACTGCCACATGCCACACACCACCTACGGCCTACTCAACAGCATCCGCAGCCACCAAGTCGACTCGCCCAGTGTCGAGACACAATTGAAGTCCGGCCGCCCCAACGCCTGCAACCTTTGCCACCTCGACCGCACCCTCGAGTGGACCAGCCAGCGCTTGGCCAAGTGGTACGGCCACCGCCAACCGCCGCTCGACAACGACGACAAAACCATCTCATCGACACTCAAGCTGCTGCTCAAGGGCGACGCCGGCCACCGCGCGATCGCCGCTTGGCACATGGGCTGGGAACCAGCGCGCAACGCCTCCGGCGGCGACTGGCAGGCTCCGTGGTTGCTCCGCGCGATGGACGATCCCTACGCCGCCGTTCGATACATCGCCCACAAGGCGCTGATGGCAGATCCCGCCTTCGCCGGCACGCCGTTTGACTACACCGCCCCCTTGGCTAAGCGCGCGACCCAGATCGACGCCATCAGCGAGCGCCGGGCCGACGCCGAGCTGCTTGGCCAGGCTCCTCATGCCCAACTACTGCTCGACGCACAGGGCAAACCGCTCGAAGATGTTGCCGACCGATTGACTAGGCAGCGTGACAACCGCCCGATAACCCTCCAGGAATGAGCAATTACAAACCCACCCGGCGCGAACGCGGCGAACAAGCCGCCCAACAGGCCCGAAACGCACCGGCCAAACCGGTACCATCCGCCGCCGATAGCAACGCCACGCCAGAGGAGCGGCGGCACTTTAGCCTGGGTTGGTGGTCGCTGCTCGTCTTCGTGTGCCTTGGCATCGTGCTCGAGGGAATGCTGGCGTTCAAGGCTCCCTGGTACGTGAATGTCGGCGACAACGAGACGCACCGGCTGATGCTCCGGCTTGGCCACGCGCACGGGACACTGTTGTCGGTGCTCAACATCGTTTTCGCCGGCTCGCTGGCCCGGCTGAGCCTGCCGACCGGCGCCCGCGTCCTGGCCTCCCGCTGCCTCGCTGCCGCCACCCTGCTCGTCCCGGGTGGCTTCCTTCTCGGCGGCCTGGCCACCCACGGCGCCGATCCAGGGCTGGGCATCATCCTCCTGCCGGCCGGTGCAGTCCTGCTACTGTTCGGCATCTTCCAGGTCGCACGCCACACCGGGAAATAAACGGCTCAGCCTGGCAGGTGCTTCAGCACGAGGAGCACGTACAGCGTGGCCAGTACGATATGGAGGATTGCGAACGGTAGGGCTTTTTTGACGAACCCCATGAACGAGATGCGCAGGTCGTGCTTGTGCATGATGGTCACCGCCACGAGCGTCGAGGCGGAGCCGATCGGGGTCAGATTGCCCCCGAGGTTCGCGCCGAAAATCACCGACCACCACATTCCGGGGTCAACGGTGGGATCCATCGACTCTAGAATATTGGAGAGCACAGCCGCCAGCGGGATGTTGTCGGTCACACTGCTGGCCAAGGCGGATGAAACCAACAGCAGGCCGCCGCCCAATTTGGGACCCATGCTGATAATTGGTTCAATGCCCTTGCCAATCAACTCCAGCACCATGGCCTGTTCCATCGCGTAGATGGCGACAAACAGGTAGACGAAAAAGAAAAGCAAATCCCAATCGACGCCGCTGTAAAACTTGCCCACGCTCGACTTGAATTTGCAGAGCATGATCACGGCAAACATCATCGCCACGAACCCCATCCCCAGCTTGCCGATCGGCCAGCCGTCGAATGACGCGGTGGCTATGAAGCAGATGAACAGCACCAACATCGCCGCGCCAAACCAAAAGAAGCCCATGCTCTCGATGCCATCACGCTCGTCGAAGCTTGAAACCTGGCCAAGCGCAACGGCCCGTTCCTCGTCGGTTCTCAACGGCTCGATGCCGAAGACTTTCGCGCCCATCACGATCGTCGCCGCCGTGGCCACGACGACGTACGGCGCGGCCTTGATGAAGAAGGTCACGAACCCGATCCCGGCCGTGGTGCCGACGATGATGTTCGGCACGGAGGAAATCAGCGTGAGCAATCCGCCGATGTTCGTCAGCAATCCCTCGACCAGCAGAAAGCTCAGCAGCTTGTCCCGTTGGCCAAGCTTGCCCAGCGACACGGCGCTCAGTGACCCGACGATGATCATCGCCGTGACGTTGTTCAGCACGGCGCTGAACACCACTGTCATAACACCGTAAAACCAAAGCAGCCGCCGTGGATCACCCCTCGACGCCTTGGTCAGCCGAATCGCGATGTAGGTAAACAACCCCGACTTGCTCGTCACATCAACGAACAAACTCGAGCCGAGAATGATCGTGATCACCCCCCACTCGATCCCCGGGATAAATACCGGCAGCCTGATTTCGTGGCCGTTCGGCAAATGTACCGCACCGAATGGCAGGATGCCGGTGAACGCGCCCAGCAAAAGCGCAATGACCGCCGTCACGCCGACGATCACCGATTTTTGGGCGTGAATCTTTTCCTCCAGCGCAAGGCACAACACCATCGCCACCAGCAGGCCGGTGAACAGATAGGTGATCCACGGTGCCACTACGGGGGCGACGTGACCGGCAGCAGCTAATATCATGAATTCCATCCTGGGTCCTCCTACAGCAGCATTAGCGGCGTCGCGCGCAATTCGACCGCGAGCGGATACGCAATCCCGTGCATCGCCAACTGTTCGTCGTCCTTCGTGTACATGACCAGCAGATCAATTTCGTTCTCCTCAACCAGGCCCCGGTAATCGGCAAGCTGATGACCGAGCTTTACCCGGCTCTCCACCTTGAGGGTTTGGTTTCCCCCGGCCAGTCCGGTGCGACACGACTCGATATACTCGGTCGGGTCCGCCATCAGCCGTGCCCGGATTTCCTCGCGCGCAATGTCAGTGTCCAGGTCCGGGATTTTCCCGATCGCCGCGATGTACCGCTCAAACACAGTGTCGTCCTCGACGTGCGCGAGGTACAGCGTCCCGCCATCCTGCGTGAAGTGGGCCGCGTGACTAACCAGGCGATGATCCCCGGCCAGGTGATCCGTCACCGCCATGACTCGGTCGGTGTTCTTGAGCGCGTGCTCCGGCAAATCCTTTCTCCCTGGATGCGGCAGAACCAGCACCGGCGTCGAGGTCGCCTGCGTCAGCACATCCACATGCTCGCCCAGGCTGTGCGGCCACTCCCTGAGAGCGCTATGCAAATGGCGATAAGTCACCACAAGATCCGGCTTGAACTGCTCCACCGCATTTAACACCTCCCGAACCGAGAACGGTTTGTCACCACCGAACAACTTCCACTCCGGCTTGTCCCTTGCCTCCAACACAGAAAGAAAGCCCTTGGCCAGATAAAGAAAATCGTCCTGCAATACCTCGGCCAAGTCGTGCACGATCAACACCCTGCCGATCTCGACTGGCTGCTGCGCGAACACCTCTCGGGCCGCGGCGTTAAAGACACTCTCGAAACGATCCAGCGTTGACATGCGACCGACAGAATAAAATACGTGATGAAATCCTCAAGCCAGAATACCGCAATCCCCCCGCTTGGCCAGCGTCATTCGCCACGCCACTGGGCCAGGCGCTTGGCCAGACGGACCTCGGTTTCGGCCGGCGTGATAAGGTTGGGCAGATCGGCTTTAAGCTGGTCGAGCGTGGGGATTTCACCCCAGGCGGTAACACCGAAAACCTCCACCATCGGCTGACCACCGAGGCCAAGCTCGCGGTTACGCTTGGTATAGCGGTGCTCGAGCGTGACCCGCCATTCATCCTTCGACTTGGGCACGTCCATGTCGTGCCGCCCCACCCACGGCAGCCACTCGGTCACCTGCGATTGGTGGCACCAAGTCATGTCCACCATCAGATCGAACGCCGCGCTGACATCCACCGCTAGATCGTACGAGTTAGCCCCGAACATGTACCCGTCGTAGGCGGTAAGGATCACCGGCACCTTGCACGGCCTGGGTTCGGCCTCAACGAGCGGATATTCCGGCGTGAAGGCGTGCGGCACGTTGACCATATAGGCCACCTTGCGAACAGCCTCCGCCACGGCCACGTGGTCAATGTGAAGCCCAGCGAGGGAGTCCGACGGCACCGGTGGGACGAACAAATAGTCAGGCTCGAAATCTCTTATGGCCTTCCAAAGTGCCGCCAGCAAATCACTGTCAACCTGCAGGCAGGCCTCGCGCGGCGCCTTGCCGTTGGGCAAAAGCAGCGGCTCGATTTCGCACTGGGCCAGCTTCGCCGATTCCAGCTGCTCGGCCAGCCGAACCCGTGCTGTCTTCTCCCGTGACATCCGGTGATGTCCCGCCGCGCCATCGGTGCAGATAATCAACCGGGCACGAAAGTCGCCGCCCAGTTGCCGCCGCCACATTTCAAATGTGCCAGCAGTGGAAAACTCATAATCGTCAAAATGCGCGTGAACGAACAGTGCCTTCATGAATACCTGAAAAAAGGAGAGCCAAAACCGGCTCTCCCATAAATTCAAATCACCCGAAGGGCTACTCCTTCGGCTTGGTAGCTTCCCTTTCCTTGGCCTCTTTGGCCTTGCCGACACCGGCCCCAATAAGCCCCCCAACACCGGCCCCGACCAAGGCCCCCTTTCCGGCCTCGCCACTTTGATTGCCGATGATGGCACCAACTGCTGCACCGATTCCGGCTCCCACGGCTGTTTTTCTTCCCGTATCCGTGGCACAACCGCTAAAAAGCGTCCCTGCCACTACCGCCACCAAAAAGCTATGTCTAATTGTTGTCATTTCTTTCCAATCAACCGCACGAATAATCCCAAACTAAATCCGGCCTGTACATGCCAAAATAGCTCAAAATAAATCTAGCGGAACTATTTGCCCGATCTCGTTCTGCCCACTCCACAGAACCGAACGCTCGACTAACTACTGTTTTACGTGTTTTTATCTCCGGGCTTAAATCATGCGTAATTTATTGTTGTTCCTCGCGACATTGCTCGCGCTTGGCCAAGTGCAGGCAGCGAAACCCCATGCACTGTTTGTCGTTGGCACACACCACTATAGTCCACACGAAACAATGCCTGCGCTGGCCAGTCAACTCGATGCGCTTGGCTGGAAGACCTCTGTGCTCAACCCTGGTTACAATCCGGAAAAAAACAGTAAAGGAATCGCCGGACTTGAACTGTTGCAGGAGGCCGATGTCGCGATTTTCTACACTCGTTTTCTCACGCTTCCGCCGGATCAGTTTCGTTTAATCCAGCTTTACCTAGAGGCCGGCAAGCCGGTCGTGGGGTTCCGGACCAGCACCCATGCATTCGACTACCCAAAAGACAACAGCTTGACCAAGTGGAACAATGGCTTCGGCAGCGACGCGCTTGGTTCCCAATATTTCGCCCACCTGCAAGGCGACACATCCGTCACCTTGGCCAAGGGCGCCGGAGACCACCCGATCCTCACCGGCATCAATCTGGGCGAGCCAATTACCGCCGCTGGCACATTATACCTCACCGACCTTGCCCAGGGCGCCCAACCGCTGCTACGCGGCACTGGAAAATCCAATAAGCCGGGTAAAAAAACTAACCGCTTTGGAACATTCGAAATCAAGCCGATCATGACGCAGGATGTCGCCTGGACTTGGAAAAACAAATGGGGCGGACGCGTGTTCTGCACAACGCTAGGCCACAAGAGTAGCTTCGAGAACAGGAGCCTTATGCAGCTCTTCATTAACGGAATTTGCTGGGCCGCAGGTGAAAAAGTGCCCTCGGCAAAAACAAAAACCCTCCCCTTGCCCAGGCTCAAGTCGCGTTTGGCCAAGAGCAAAAAAGCGGAGACTCGTGCGGATGCTCGTAACAAGCAAACCGGCAAAAAAACGGAGCCGAAGAGTCCGGAGTTGGCTCAGTACGCATTGTTCGAGAAAACGGCACCTCTCCCTGCGGTAACCTCTCCCGTAAATACGCGGTTGCCGCTGAAAATCAAACGGGGCATGAGCATTGCCTTCATCGGCAACACGCTGCTAGACCGCTCGCAGGATTTTGGATACCTCGAGACGCTACTGCACCAGGCGTACCCAAACCACGACCTGACAGTACGCAACCTCGCCTGGTCAGCGGATGCGCTTGGCATGCAACCGCGCCCCGCAAACTTCGCCGACACCGACCAGCATCTTGTTTTTGTAAAAGCCGATATCATTTTCGCGGCGTACGGCTTCAACGAGTCATTCGCCGGGCCAGACGGCTTAGCCAAGTTTCAGAATGACCTCAACGTCTACATCACGGCGATCAAGGCCAAGGCGTTTAACGGCAAAAACGGCCCCAGGCTCGTGCTGCTCTCGCCGATCGCCAACGAAAACACCGAAGGCGTCAGTGCCGCCGCCAACAACACGAACCTTCGGCTTTACACCGATGCCATGCGCAAAATCGCAGCGAAGCAGCAAATCGGTTTCGTCGATCTTTTTTCGGTCACCGAAAAGGCGATGGCAGCACCGCAGCACGACCTAACGTTCAACGGCTGCCACCTCAATGACGACGGCTACCGGCTGTTTGCCGGGACGGTGTTCAGGGCGGCTTTCGGCATCGAGACGCCGGTGCTCAACGAGGAGATCCGGGCGGCGGTGCTGGAGAAAAACAGGCAGTTCTTCCGCCGGTTCCGGCCGGTGAACACATTTTATTACACCGGCGGACGCAACCGCAGCTACGGCTATCTAGACTTCCTGCCGGCGATGCGAAACTTCGACCTCATGACAGCCAACCGCGACCAACGCATCTGGGACTTGGCTAACAGCAAACAGGTGACGAAGAAGATCGACGACTCGAACATCCCGCCGCTGCCGCAGACCACGCAGAGCCGTGGCGCGAACCAACTACTCCCGCCGGAGAACGAGTTGAAGGCATTCGAAATCGATCCGCGCTTCGAGGTTAACCTGTTCGCCACTGAAAAGGATTTCCCCGACTTGGCCTGCCCAATTCAAATGCGCTGGGATGCCAGGGGCCGGCTTTGGGTCAGCTGCTCGACGACCTACCCGCACGTTTATCCCGGCAACGAATCCAACGACAAGATCGTCATCCTCGAGGACACCGACGGCGACGGGCGCGCTGACAAATCCAGCGTCTTCGCCGACGACCTGCAAATCCCGTTGTCGTTTGAGTTCGGCAACGGCGGCGTGTATGTCTCGGAGGAACCTCATCTCATTTTCATCAAGGACACCGACGGCGACGGCAGGGCCGACACCCGCGAAAAAATCCTCACCGGTTTCGGCTGCGAAGACTCACACCACGCGCTGCACGACTTCACGTGGACACCGGACGGCGACCTAATTTTCCGCGAGGGGATTTTTCACCACAGCCAGGTCGAGACGCCGTACGGCCCGGTACGCCAGCAGAACAGCGGCTGGTTTCGCTTCGAGCCGAAGCGGCATCGGCTAACGGCGTTTGGCACCCACCAGAGCACCAACCCGTGGGGAGTGACATTCGACGACTGGGGCCAGCACATGGCGAGCTATCCCATTTACGCGCAGGCCTTCCACTCGCTCGATCCTGCGTATCCGGCACAGCACCCCCGTCCGGTTGGCCTGCGGGCCTATTCCGGCACCTGCGGCCAGGAGTTTGTTGATTTCCCCAACTGGCCGGAGGAAATGCAGGGAGGCTTCGTCAAGGTGCGGTACAAGCCGACCAACCGCGTCGAATTCCATCGCTGGCACGAATCCGAGTTTGGCTACGACGAGGAGTATGTCAGCAACATCATTTTCTCACGCAACCTAAGCTTCATCCCGGTCGATCTGCGCTACGGGCCGGATGGCGCGATGTACGTTTGCGACTGGTACAACCCTGTCAAGGGCCACGCCCAATACTCATTACGCGACGAGCGGCGCGACCGGGTGAGCGGCCGGATTTTCCGCATCATGCCCAAGGGAGCCAAGCCGCAGAAGATGCCGCGGATCGACGGCGCGCCGCTTGGCCAACTGCTCGAAATCCTGAAGCGCCGCGAATACCGCTACCGCTACTGGGCCAAGCGCGAACTGCGCGAGCGCGATCCGGCAAAGGCCAAGGCCGCGCTCGACTCATGGGTGGCCAAGCTCGACCCAACCGACCCTCGGCATCGCCACCACCAGATCGAAGCCGTATGGACTTATCGCGGCATCGACGCCACCAACACCCGGCTCCTGATCGAACTGCTCGAGTGCGACAACCACCACGCGCGCGCCGCAGCGACGCATCAATTTCGCTACTGGCACGATCAATTCGACAACGGCCCGGCGCTCCTCCGAAAACTCGCCAATGACCCGAGCGGCCTCGTGCGCATGGAGGCCGCCATCGCCGCTAGCTACATCGGCACACCCGCCGCACTCGACGCTTTGCTCGACACGATTAAGCATCCGAACATCGGCCACCTGAGCTACGCCATCCGCACCGCGCTCGGCTCGCGCATGATCGAGCCGTTGTGGAAAGGTAATGCCGACTTCATCGCCGAGCATCCTGAACTGGCCGTGTTCATGACCGCCTTCAACCTGCGCCAAAAAATGTCGCCCAACAAACGTTACTCCGCAAAGGACGCGCAATTTGATTCACAGAAAAACTTGAAGGTCGTGAAGATCTCGGCGGTAAAGGAAAGAATGCTATACGACATCACACAATTCGAGGTGCTAGTCGGCCAACCGGTCCGCATCGACTTCACCAACCCGGACGCCACGGCACACAACATCGTGATCGTAATGCCGGGTGCCAGCGAGGAGGTTGGCCTGGCAGCCAATGAAATGGCCAAGAACCCGAAGGAAGCTCAGCGCGGGCAGTTTGTGCCCAAGTCAAAAAAAGTGCTTCACGCCACCCAGATGGTCGCCCCGCTCTCCGCAACCGCCCTACGCTTTACCGCGCCGAAAAAGCCCGGCGACTACCCTTACATTTGCACCTTCCCCGGCCACTGGATCATCATGAAAGGTGTCATGGTCGTAAAGTAGCTCACAAAAAACCGCTTGCCCAAGCGCTTGGCAAACGGTGTTTTGTGAAGAAAAATATTCGGTTTAATTAATTAATTCGCCTCGGGCGAAGGTGCGGCGAGAAGTTCTTCAACCTTCTCCTCAAGATCAGGACGGGCGTTCAGGTCGGCAAGGTTGCCTTGTTTATCCACCAACCACATCGCCGGGATGCTGCGGATGCCGTGTGCTGTCGAGATGCTATTCTTCCAGCCTTTGCCGTCGAAGTATTGCGGCCAGGGCATCTTCTCCTTTTTGACGAACCGGCGCAGCGCGCTCTCCTTGCTGTCGAGCGAGATGCCGACGATCTCAAAGCCTTTCGAGTGCAATTTGTCGTAGGCCCGCTTCACGTTGGGCAACTCAGCCACACACGGGCCGCACCACGTCGCCCAGAAATCAATCAGCACCACCTTGCCTTTCATCTTGGACACATCGATTTTTTTGCCATCGATAGAGGTGAACTTGATGTCCACCGGTTTGCCAACGCGATCGTCCGCCTCGGGCTTGGCCGCTACCAGTTTGACGTCCTTGCCGGTGATGTCCTTGATGATCGCCTTGACCAACGTGATGCTTTTGCCGCAGGTCTGGTCGTCATTGCGGCACTCGGCCACGGTCATTTTACAGCCGCAGTCGCACCCTTCCGCATTAGAGCGCTTTATGATGGCGGCCTGCTGTTTCTCGCTGAACTGCGACAAGTCGATGGCGGGGATTTTCTCGTACGCCGTCGGCTTGACTTCGTTTTGCGCCTGCGGTGCGACGATACCAGCCAGCAAAACGGCGACGATGGACAGGACGGATAGTGATTTCATAACCCGGAAAGTCTCACCAGCCCAGCCCTTCGTGGCAAGCTTTTTTGCATATAGGACTTCTCCTCCCGCCGTTCACCGGCGGCGGCTTCGGGGCGCGGGCATGGATTTTATGAACCCCTCGATGACCGAGGAAATCTCAGCCGGACTTAGCGTCCCATCGGTATTTTTGTCGCCGTCGG
>Ga0209403_10006177_pt1 | contig 12238 bp, 9 predicted proteins | sample ArcticOcean_MG_C_8_FD_187440 | JGI IMG/M metagenome (GOLD analysis project Ga0209403, IMG submission 187440) | Marine microbial communities from western Arctic Ocean - ArcticOcean_MG_CB11_86 (SPAdes) (version 2) | ecosystem: Environmental > Aquatic > Marine > Oceanic | place: Arctic Ocean... | reverse complement strand
GTTATTTGGGCTCGATCCGGGCTCGATGCTCTATACGCCGGCGGTCGTATTGTTTGGGCTTTGTTACGTCTATCTGCCGTTCATGCTGTTCCCGATCGTGCTCGGCGTTTCGATGATTCCGAAGGACCTCGTGGAATCGGCAAACGATTTAGGCGCCTCGCGGTTCCAGATGTTCCGGGAGATAGAGGTCCCGCTTGCCATGCCGGGGCTTCTGGTCGGCGGCCTGCTGACGTTCATCCTTGCGGTGGGTGCGATCTCGGAGACTACGATCCTGGGCGGACAGAATATCAGCGTCGTCGCACTCGATATCCGCCACGAGTTCACCTACAACCAGAACTGGCCGGGCGGGTCGGCGATAGCCATGCTGGTGACGGTCCTGACCGGCGTGCTCGTGATGACTTTGCTCAACCGGCTCAATCTCGATCGCCTGCTCGGGAAGCGCTAGGGATGAACAAGGATACCAAGCCCTGGGTCCGGAGCCTGCTTCTGGCGTGGACCATCGCCATCGTGGTGTTCATGTACATCCCGATGATCAGCGTGTTCCTCGCATCGATCAACGCGCCGCGCTATTTTCGCTTCCCGATCAAGAAGTTCGGGATGAACTGGTACGACGACACCTTCGCGGCATCGGTCACGGGTGACATTCATCTGACGTCGCTCTATGTGGCGGCAGTGGTCGCACTGGTCGCGACCGTCCTGGGCTTCTTTGGCGCCCTCGCGTTTGCCCGCTTCAATTGGCGGGGGCGGAGCATCTATCAGAAGATAATCCTGCTGCCGATTTTCTTTCCCCAGGCGGTGCTCGGGCTGGCACTACTGCAGTGGTATACCTTCCTCGGGATCATCCCGAGTTGGGAAACGGCGGCGTTCGCTCACATGGTCTGGATCGTGCCGATCGTGACCCTCGTGATCTCGATCCAGGTCTTCAGCTTCGACGCCTCGATGGAAGAGGCGGCCTACGACCTCGGCGCCACCCGCTTCCAGGTCTTGCGCGAAGTGACGATTCCGGCGCTAGCCCCGGGCCTGTTCTCGGGTGCGCTGTTCGCCTTCCTGCTGTCCTGGGGAAATTTCCCGCTCTCAGCTTTCACCTCAGGCGCCGATTCAACCGTTCCCGAGTGGCTCTATTCCAAGATGACCGTTGCCTACACGCCCATGGCCTCGGCGATCGGCTCGCTGTCCGTGGGCGGCTCGCTCGTAATCCTGTTCGGAGCTTGGTTCATGCTCATTTTCTGGCGTCGGCGTCAGGCCTAATAGAGCTCCCCGGAAGACCCATCGAGCGCGGGCGGCCTATATGTCTATTGGTCAGTCCGATGGTTAGGGTACATTGTATCCCTTACCCGGTATTGCAGGGTGTCACTATGCTCTCTTGCGTTTGCGCAGGGGCAAACATAAGGAATGGGGCATTTTTATTTAACAGCGGGCACATGGTCCGCGATTAATGGGAGGTAGACAATGGCGAACCTGAAACTTTCACGGCGCGATCTGCTCAAGGGCATGGGCGCCGGTGCGGCCGTTGCTGGCGCCGGCTCGATGGTGCCCATGACCGCACAAGCCGCTGACGAACTTAAAATTTTCGTTTGGAGCGGCTACAGCTCCGATCCCGTGACCAGCCGGTTCGCGGACGAGTACGACACGCCGGTCACGTATGAGCTGCTGACTTCCGATCCGGACGCGGTGAACCGCCTGCGTGCCGGCGAGAAGGACATCTGGCACATCATCAATTTGAACAACCCCTGGGCCCGCGAGTGGATGTACCCCGAGGGGACGATCGTGCCGCTCAACACCGAGCGCTTCGCTCCCTATTACGAGGGCAACAAGGTGTTTCCCGAGTTCCACCATCCCTACAAATGGGCGATGGATCTCGATTACGAGCACATGCTTGGTATCGTCCAGCGCATCGGCACCTTCACCTATGTGGTGAACACCGACAAGATCTCGCAGGCGACCGCCGAAAGCGAAGGCTGGGATCTCTTTGGCGGGCTGAAGGACCGTATGGCGATCCTGACCTGGGATAACTGGAACATCAGCCACATGAACCTTGGCGCCGGCCTGAATCCCTACGAGGAGAAGTCGGAGAACGATATGGCGGCGTTCGAGACGACTTGTCGCCAGTGGTTCAACAATTCGGCGATCCTCTCGGACGATTACTTCCTGTTGAATAACGCCATGCTCAACGGTGAGATCGACGCCTACGTTACCGGCAGCTCGTACACCACCTCGACGCCGCGCCTCGAGGGCTACAACCAGTTCTGGGGCACGGTGCCAGACAGCGGCCCGGTCGACGGCAAGGGCGGCATCTGGGAGCGCAACAGCATCGAAGATGTGGCGACGCCGGAGGCATTCGAGAGAGATCCGGTGCGCGTGCAAAATTTTTATAATGCGCACCGAAGCGCCCTCGCCGCGCCTGACATCCAGTCCAACGCCGCCCACATTGCGCTGGCAGAACTGGAACAATTCCTGGCCGAGAGAGTATTGATCGTCACGCAAAATATCGATGATTTGCATGAACGCGCCGGCAGCAAAATTCTCATTCACATGCACGGCGAACTGCTCAAGGCGCGCTGCGCCGTGTGTAACGATGTGCGACCTGAAAGAGGAGACCTGAACAGCGACAGCATCTGCCAACGCTCTAACGGCAAAGGCGCCATGCGCCCGCATGTGGTGTGGTTCGGTGAAATGCCCTTGGCCGAGGAGCGCATCAAGCAAGCGCTGGAGAACTGCGCCCTCTTTATTTATATCGGCACGTCGGACAGCGTCTATCCAGCTGCCGGGTTTGTGCAGGAAGTGCGCGCGGCGGGTGACGACCATACGGTCGAATTGAATCTCGAACCTTCACTCGGCGGCAGCCAATTCGCCGAATGCCATTACGGCCGGGCGAGACGAATTGTACCGGAATTCATTACGAAAATTTTCGCAGAATATTTACAACAGCCCGCCTCTTGAAGCGAACGAACAGACACCCCACATCTGTTTCAGGCGGCTGCCACTAACGGGGCCGCCATTAACAGGCGGGGCCGGTATGGCGCGTCTAGAGCGCCATAGCAGCCCGCCAGATATTGCTCAATGGAGGATATCCAATGCGTACAGCCTATGACTTCTCCCCCCTGTTTCGGACCGGCGTCGGCTTTGATAGATTGAGCCACATCCTCAACACTGCGGCACAAAAGCCCGAAAGCGATCTTTCCTATCCGCCGTATAATATCGAGCAGAAAGACGATGATCATTACCGCGTCACCATGGCGGTTGCCGGGTTTAAGGCGGATGACGTCGATGTTGTTCTGCACGAAAACACCCTGACTCTCAACGGCCGCGCCGAAGAGAAAGGCGAAAAAGAAAGCCCGAATTTGCTCTATCACGGTATCGCGCGGCGCGCCTTCGAGCGTCGCTTTCAGCTTGCTGATCATATCAAGGTGGAAGATGCCGGTCTTGAAGATGGTCTCTTGACCATCGATCTTGCGCGCGAAGTGCCGGAGGAAAAACGGCCGCGCAAAATCGAAATTCGCGGCTCTCAGCAATTGCAGAACAAAGCGGCCTAACTCTGGCCTGAAAACTGCCAAACAGTTTGGGACCGGTCCTCACGCGAGGGCCGGTCTCGGCTATTTTTTTAGTGGTTAGGAGAAGGCCTTGAAGGTGATGATCGTAAAGGTGTCGCGAACACCTTTTAGCGTCTGAATCTGCTCGGTCACAAAGTGGCCAATATCCTGATCCACATCGAGGTAGGATTTGATCAGCAGATCATACTGGCCCGAGGTCGAATAAATCTCCGAGACCTGCTCGATGGTCTCAATCGCGCGATCGGCAACCTCATAGGCCTGCCCCAATTCACACTTCACCATCACGAAGATAGCCTTCAATCTTTATCTCCTCGCTTCGGCTCTACGGGTTCGCGTAGAAAATCCGGAAAATGATCGCCCATTCCGATCACTTTGTTACCACCATCATTACGCCTCGGCGTGTCCGCCTGCTTCACTTGTCTCGGGCGCCGCTCGCGCGTCGCACTTTCGGAGCCGGTACTATCCGATGCCTGCCTATGCGTGCCACTGCCGCTGCCGCGTGAGCCGGTGCGACGCCCGCGCGAACCGCTTCGTCTGCTGACTTCGCCCCTCGTTGCGGCTGCGGGTGGGGCGCTATCGCTCGCCGGCGCTGCTCGCTCTTCAGGAGCCTCCGGCACAACAATTTCTTCAGCAGGCTGCGGCGTTGCTTCCACTTTCGACTCCACAACAGAAACAGGTGCGGATTCTACTTTTGCTTCCAGTGCCGGAGTCGGTCTCGGTGCTGGCGTCGGCGCTGGTGCCGTCTCTGCCGCAGTTGCCACCGTTGCTGCCGCCGTTGCTGCAAGCGCCTTTTCAAGCGGCACCACAGGAATTTTTATGCCGATCAGGCGGACAATGGCATCGAGATATTTTGAATCTTCCGAGGTCACCAGGGTAATCGCTCGCCCCTCGCGCCCGGCGCGGCCGGTGCGGCCAATGCGATGCACATAAGATTCGGCATTATTCGGCACATCGAAATTAAACACATGCGAGACGCCCTGAATATCGAGTCCACGCCCGGCAACATCGCTGCAGATCAGCAGCTGAATTTTGCCAGCCTTATATGCGGCCAGGGTTTCCGTGCGGTGATGCTGCGCCATGTCGCCGTGTAATTCCTCGGCTTCGAAGCCATGCTTGCGCAGCGAGCTGCGCAATACGGAAATATCTTTTTTGCGATTGCAAAACACCAGAGCTCTTTGCAGATCTTCACCGGCCATGATTCTGCGCAAGGCGGCGCGCTTGTCCTTGGGAAATTTTGGCACCTTGATCATGGTGTGGGTCACGGTTTTGGCAATCGATGCCGGCGGCGCGACGCTCACTTCTTTCGGGTTGATCAAAAAGGCATCCGCAAGGGCGCGAATTTCGCCGCCCAACGTGGCCGAGAACAGCAATGTCTGGCGGATGCGCGGCAAGGCGCTGACGATGCGCTTCACATCGGGAATAAATCCCATGTCGAGCATTCGGTCGGCCTCGTCAATCACCAATATCTTGATGCCGCCCATCATTATTTTTCCGCGCTCGAACATATCAAGCAGGCGGCCCGGCGTGGCGATCACCACATCCGGATTTTTCAGCAGCGCACGCTCCTGGTCCGGCATGGATTCGCCACCGATCAAAACCGCATGGCCGAGCGAATGATGCTTGGTATAGGTGGTGAAATTATCGGATATCTGCTGCGCCAATTCGCGTGTCGGCGATAGCACCAATGCGCGCGGCATGCGTGCCCGCGCCTGGCCATGCGAGAGAATATCAATGACCGGCAGGGAAAACGCGGCTGTTTTGCCGGTGCCCGTCTGCGCGCAGCCCATGAGATCCCGGCCCATCAACACCAGCGGTATGGATTTCTCCTGAATGGGGGTCGGGGTTATATAGCCGGCTTCTTCGACGGCTTTCAACAATTCGGGGCTCAGGCCCAAGTCTTCGAAACTTTGTGTTTGTTCTGTCAAAACTGCTCAGCGCTCCGGCTGGCTGGTACTGGTTTTGGCGTGAGCAGGTTAACGCGCTCAGCGCACATGTTGTAATCGACCAGCGAGTGTAATGTTGGATTATTGGAAAAATAATTTAACAAATCATTTTCGGCTATTTTTGGCGGATTTCCAAGGAGGAAGGCCCGCCAAAACCAGCGGCGGCAAGGCTTACCGCATATTGCCGGCAAAAGCCAACCCCGTTCGCCTCTCTTTTCTGCCATGCCAGCCCCCGGAGCTCCCCCAATATCGCCGCAAACGCTCAAATATCGAGATCAGAAACAAATCCGGCATGCTCGCGGATAAAGGCGAAGCGCGTTTCCGGCTTGCGCCCCATCAAATCTTCCACCCGGCGCGCCGTGGTGATCTCATCACCAGAGGGGATCGTTACTTTGAGCAATGTGCGCTTTTTGGGGTCCATGGTTGTTTCGCGGAGTTGCACCGCCGGCATCTCGCCCAGGCCCTTAAAACGGCTGATCTCTACCTTGCGCTTGCCCTTGAAGTCGCCTTTCAGCAATTCATCGCGGTGCGCATCGTCACGGGCATAGGCGCTTTTAGAGCCCTGTGTCAGGCGATAGAGCGGCGGTTGCGCCAAAAATAGATGGCCGTTGCTGATCAAACCCGGCATCTCGCGGTAAAAATAGGTCATCAGAAGGGCGGCAATATGGGCGCCGTCCACATCGGCGTCGGTCATGATCACCACTCGCTCATAGCGCAGCGCCTTATCGTCATATTGCCCGCGGGTGCCGCAGCCGAGCGCCAGGATCATATCGTTCAGTTCCTGATTGCCGCGCATTTTGTCGCTGCTGGCGCTGGCCACATTGAGGATTTTACCGCGCAGCGGCAGGATCGCCTGGGTCTTGCGGTTGCGCGCCTGCTTGGCCGAACCACCGGCGGAATCGCCCTCGACCAAAAACACCTCGGTACCCTCCGAGGCTTTGTTGCTGCAATCGGCCAATTTACCCGGCAGGCGCGTTCTCCGCGTCGCCGTCTTGCGCTTAACTTCCTTTTCCTTACGCCGGCGCAAGCGCTCTTCGGAGCGCTCCAAGGCATATGCCATGAGCAAATTGGCGCCAGCCGGATCGCCGGACAGCCAATGATCGAAATGATCGCGCAGCACCGCTTCAACCAGGCGGCTGGCCCCTGAATTGGTCAGTTTATCTTTGGTCTGGCCCTGAAACTGCGGTTCGGGCAAAAATACCGACAACACCATGCAGGCTTCGCCGGTCACATCTTCAGCCGTAAGGGCCTGGGCGCGCTTATTGCCGGTCAATTCACCGTAGGCCTTGAGGCCACGCAGCAGCCCGGAGCGCAATCCCGTCTCATGGGTGCCGCCGTTTGGCGTCGCCACCGTATTGCAGTGGGAGGAAAAGAAGCCGTCTTCGTCCTCCGGCCAGGTAATCGCCCATTCCACTCGACCCGCATCCTCGCCGCAGAACTTGGCTTCGCCGGCGAAAGCGCGCTGAGTGGCCGTGGCGCGCTTGCCGACCTCGGCGGCGAGATAATCACTCAGGCCGTTCGGAAAATGCAGGGTGCCTTTTTCGGGCGTTTTGCTGTCACCGTCCAGTAACTCCGGCGCACAGGACCAACGGATTTCAACGCCTCGGAATAAATAAGCTTTGCCGCGCGCCATGCGATAGACCGTGGCCGGACGAAGAGCATTATCAGCGCCAAAAATCTCGCTATCGGGATGAAATGTAATCAGCGTGCCACGGCGATTCTTCACCTTGCCCTGAAGCTTCAATTTATTTTCGGGCGCACCACGCGAATAATTCTGGCGCCACAGCTCACCGCCGCGCGCGACCTCAACTGTCAATTGGTCGGAGAGCGCATTCACCACCGAAAGGCCGACGCCATGCAGGCCGCCAGATGTCGCATAAACTTTGCCGCCGAATTTTCCGCCTGAATGGAGCGTCGTCAGAATGACCTCAAGCGCCGACTTGTTCTTGAATTTGGGATGCAGATCGATCGGAATGCCGCGGCCATTATCGCGCACCGTGGCGGAACCATCGGCATTCAGGATGAGTTCGATCCAGGTGGCATGGCCGGCAATCGCCTCATCCATGGAATTGTCGAGCACTTCGGCCAATAGGTGATGAAGCGCGTGGGCATCAGTACCACCGATATACATTCCTGGCCGCCGGCGCACCGGCTCCAGCCCTTCGAGAACCTCGATATCGTCAGCCGTGTAATCGTCATTTACATACTTCTTGCCAGAATTTATCTTTGTCTTCTTAGATTTACCGTTCGAAGCCGCCTTATTGCCGCCGGATTTATCGCTAGAACCGGAGTCAGGTTTTGGGCTGGATTTCATTGTTTCATTCTTCTCGGCAGGCGTTTTCAGCGCCTCATCGGGCGTAAACTCAAATAAATCCAGTGCCTTGACCATGCTCATACTCCAGCGAATTCATTCATGTATAGGGTATGCATGGCTCAAATGACAACGAGATATAGTGTTTAGATGGTGTTTTTCCGCTCAATAAATAGCCTGCGTCAGATCATTTTTATTGTCGCATTAAGTTTCCCGCTGTGCCTGCCGCTGTTTGGGCCTGCCTCCGCTGAGGAAGTCTGGCTGCCAGTGGAGCCCCTGATCTGGATTAGGAGCCTGTGACGCTGCGCGTTGTGCATGCGCTAAATCCGCGCTTTTCCCATATGTCGGACGGGCAAATCGCTGTTCTGCTGGAAGAGGCGCGCCGGGTGGTAGCAGAGCATTTCTAGATCGACATCAAATTCACACAACCTGAGCAAATATCCATCTCTGCCCTCTTCGCCCATCGCCCGGCGTTCGCCGATGCAGACCTCGAGGAGTGGATTTACGATTTCAAGCGCGGTGGCGGCAAACGCGATAAGCTGGTCGAGGATCTAAAAGGCAGATTGCAGCAACATGGCGACCGATCCGAGAGCATCTTCGCATTCGCTCGCCCCCATCTGCTGGCCCGCCCAAAGAGCGAAACCGCCGCCGAATACGCCGAGGCTCTGACCAGCACCCTGCTGCGCCGCCTCAGGGTGTGGCGCGTGCTGCCAGCTAGCGACAAGCGCGCGATTATCGATGACAGCAAGTTCAATGAATGGACCCCATTGGGACACCCTGGCGCATGGTGCCCTGCCCTACGATATCGTTCTCACTAATCAATTGGTGGCGAGCGCCGAATATTACGGCATGGATGTTCACTCGGCCTTGCGCGGCGGCATTTCGGTCAGCACCACCAGCAAAAGCCGAAGTGGCTCGCTGCACACCTACGCCTTTCTCAGCACCTTCCCATTCTCCAATGATTATCCGCCAATCATTCAATTACGCGGTGGTACAAAATATTCAGAAAACGAAGCCGCCCGCCTCGCCGGCGCCTACCTCGCGCACGAACTCGGCCACGTCCTCCTCCATCTCGGCCACCCCTTCAACCAAGACGCCTGCGTCATGAACCCGGCCCAATTGCTCGATTTCAAAAGCTGGTACGAGAATCTCGACGCCGAACGCTGCTCGCTGGGCGTCACAGCCGAAATGATGCCGGGCGCGGCTGGGTTGTCGTACAATGAGGCGTGGGTAGTTGAGCTGCTGAATTCGGGCAGGCGCTCACCTGAGTAACCTGCCGCAATGATTTGCCGCCGCACATTTGATCCTCACCCGGCAATATTTAGTGCTAAATTATGGCCACGGCTGTTCATAGGCCCACAAGAGAAGCCCATGGTACCTTGGATTGCGCGAAGGAATGATCAGATATGCGCCGCCTCAAATTTTTGCCGCTGGGCTTGATATGTTTTTTCAGTGTTTCGCCTTTTATCGGGCAAGCCCGTGCGTCGGAATGGGATTCACTCGTCATCACAATCATTAATCAAGTTGTTAAGGGCGTTCATGCGGAAGAGGCCAATGCAGCAGAATCATCAGGCGCGGGCGCGGGAGGGGATTTTGCTGTACCGCCCTGCCCTCCAGGCCGCAATCAAACGCCGCACGACTATTTCGGCGCTGTCATACTTACAGATGGCAGCAAATACATCGGTGAATTCATGCAAAGCAGGTCGAACGGGCGCGGTACCATCACCCATCCCAATGGCACCAAATATGTCGGCGAATTTGAAGACGGCAAATTGCATGGCCAGGGCACATTTACGTTTGCCAACGGGCAAAAATATATCGGCGAATTCAAGGACGGTAAATTCCACGGACGGGGTTCGCTCATTTCGACCAATGGAAATGTTCGTAACGGCGTTTGGAAAAATGGTGAGTTCCAAAAACCGCCGGAAACCACTCCTGTCGATGTTGCTGAAGAATCTCCCATGCCCCCAACTCCGAAGCAGGCTCAAGTGGCTCCGATTTCTTTGTCTCCAGGCTCGGCCACATCATCACCAATCAGCATGTCGTTGGAGAGTGCGGTCGGGTGACTGTCGGCGTTAGCGCCGAGGAATTGGGTAGCGCTGATATTCTCGATATGGATCGCCGCAACGATCTGGCGCTGCTCAGAATTTCCGCGACCAAACTGGCGTCTGCCGAAAGCCAATTTCTGATCAACAAACTGGCGATCAATGTGGTGCCGTCGACCATCCGCGGCCTCATGCGCGCGGAAGATACCCAACTTGGAGAGGATGTATTGGTTGCCGGCTATCCGCTCAGCGATATCTTCGGCAGCAGCATGAAAGTCACCAAGGGCATCGTCAGAGCCACCCGCGACATGGGCGATGACAGCGGGCAATTTCAGATTGATGCGGCCGTCCAGCCGGGCAGAAGCGGCGGGCCCATTTATGATGAATATGGCAATATTGTCGGTATAGTGGTGTCGCAGCTCAACAAAATCAAATATACCGAAGCGACCGGGACCGTAGCGGAGAACGTGAATTTCGGCATCAAGGCATCGACTGTAAAACAATTCCTCAACGCCTCCGGCCTGCCCACCAAATGGTCCGAACGCTCGCAACCCTTGCCGACAAAAGAGCTGGCGAAGATTGCCGAGAGCCAAACCGTGATGGTGGTGTGTCATCAATGAGGGCGTGCCGGCGCCTGCGATAGCCTCAACGGGCCTTTATACATCCTGGCCTTTGCATTTACGCCTAAAAATTGGCATCAGTCATCCCGTCCGTTGAAAGTGAAGTCATGACCGAAAATAAGAAGGCTCCGACAACCCTGCGCAGCGCGCGCTGGTTTGCTCCCGACGATTTGCGTTCCTTTGGCCATCGCTCGCGCGAAATGCAAATGGGCTATGACAAGCAGGACTGGGACGGCAAACCGGTTATTGCCATCGTCAATACATGGTCCGATGCGCAGCCCTGCCATGCCCATTTCAAGCAAAGGGTCGAGGACGTCAAACGCGGCATCCTGCAGGCGGGCGGTTTCCCGATGGAATTGCCGGCGCTGTCGCTGTCGGAGAGTTTGGTAAAGCCGACGAGCATGCTCTACCGCAATATGCTGGCTATGGATGTGGAAGAAATGCTGCGCTGTCACCCGATTGATGGCGCCGTGCTGATGGGAGGCTGCGACAAGACCACGCCGGGCCTGGTCATGGGAGCGGTCAGCGCCGGCATACCGCTGATCTATTTGCCTGCCGGCCCGATGCTGCGCGGAAACTACCGCGGTGAAACGCTGGGCAGCGGCTCCGATTCATGGAAATACTGGGACGAACGCCGCGCCGGCAATATTGATGCCGAAGAATGGCAGGCCGTCGAAGCAGGTATCGCCCGGTCCTATGGCCATTGCATGACCATGGGCACCGCCAGCACCATGACCGGCATCGCAGAGGCGCTGGGCCTGACACTGCCGGGCGCAAGTTCCATTCCCGCCCCCGACGCCAACCATATTCGCATGTCCGCCGGTTGCGGTCGCCGTATTGTCGAAATGGTCTGGGAAGATTTGACACCGGCCAAAATTATCAACCGTCGCTCCGTCGACAATGCGGTTACCGTGGCGATGTCCATGGGCTGTTCGACCAACGCGATCATTCACCTGCTGGCCATGGCACGCCGCGCCGGGGTCGACCTGACGCTGGATGATCTCGATGCCGCTGGCCGCCATGTGCCGGTCATCACCAATATTCGCCCCAGCGGCAAAACCTACCTGATGGAGGATTTCTACTATGCCGGCGGCTTGCGCGGCATGATGAGCCGTCTGAAAAGCAAGCTGAACCTCGACGTCATGACCGTTTCAGGTAAGACACTAGGCGAAACGCTGCAAGGGGCAAGGGTCCATAACGACGACGTCATCAAGACCATGGACGATCCGGTCTATCCCGAAGGATCGCTGGCTGTGCTGCGCGGCAATCTGGCCCCCGATGGCGCGGTCATCAAGCCGGCGGCCTGCGACCCGCGCTTCCTCAACCATGAAGGCCCGGCACTGGTGTTCGACAGCTATCCCGACCTCAAAGCGCGCATCGACGATGACGATTTGGATGTTACGGCAGATACAATCCTAATTCTGCGCAATGCCGGGCCCGAGGGCGGACCGGGGATGCCGGAATGGGGCATGCTGCCGATCCCGAAGAAATTGCTGCAACAGGGTGTCCGCGACATGGTGCGACTGTCGGACGCACGCATGAGCGGCACCAGCTACGGCGCCTGTATTCTGCATTGCGCGCCGGAAGCCTTTATCGGCGGCCCGCTAGCGCTAGTAAAGACCGGTGACATGATCAAGCTGGATGTACCGAACCGGACCATCGACATGCTGGTCAGCGACGCGGAGTTGGCCACCAGAAAAGCCGCCTGGGCAAAACCGGCGCGCAAATACCAACGCGGTTATGGCTGGCTGTTTTCCCAGCATATCAA
>Ga0209403_10006172_pt1 | contig 12244 bp, 8 predicted proteins | sample ArcticOcean_MG_C_8_FD_187440 | JGI IMG/M metagenome (GOLD analysis project Ga0209403, IMG submission 187440) | Marine microbial communities from western Arctic Ocean - ArcticOcean_MG_CB11_86 (SPAdes) (version 2) | ecosystem: Environmental > Aquatic > Marine > Oceanic | place: Arctic Ocean... | reverse complement strand
TGGAGGTTTTGATATAACATGGCAAAGATCATCATCAAAATCTTCATGGGAAGCTTATCCAACTGGACCTGGACAAATCGAAGTCCTTAGACTAAGTCAAGATCAAGTTAGTTATTCATTTAGAGCTGTAGTGTCCTATGTAGATTCTCATGGTACCAGAGAAGTGTTATATACGAGCCCATCTGAAACTATAGATAATTTAGATGATCCTGTTCAAGGAGAAATTACTATAATTGGAGAACCAAAAGAAGGGATTACGCTTCGAGCATTATCAAATTCTTTGTCAGATGAAGATGGTATTGCTTCAATTGCTATAAGTTGGGAAACTTCAAAAGATGGAAGGAATTGGTTAGGGCTAAGCAGCCTAAGCGGCCCAATACTTTCTTTAGGTCAAACCCTTGTTGGATCTCAAATCAGAGCTAGAGTTGCAGTTGTAGATAATTTTGGAATTGAAACAAATTTATATAGCCAAGCAACAAGAACGGTTGAAAATGTAAACAACAAACCATCTGGAAGAATAGTGATAAGAAGAGTGGGACAATAACTTAGATTTTCTTTTTAATGATTAAATTTGTAATCTAACAGAAATACGCTATATAGTGGGTATTGGTTTGTTTTATAATTTGACTATTTAATTAACGGAGCATCGTGTATGAAACAAAAAAATGGTAAAGACAGTTCTGAATCTAATATAATACCATTTATTAAGTGCTCAAAAATAAAAGATGAAAAAATTACATCAACAATAGCTGCTATACTAGCTATTAAAATAGAGCATCCAAAAAATATTTCTCCTGAAGAATGTTTTATTGAATTAATGGAGTCCTTTGATAATATAGATGTACTTGCTTTTGAAGATGCCTTAGAAAATGAGCATATTGGCATAACATCTAATGAAGCACAAAATGAAGCTGCAAACGATGCTTAAATAACAAATTTTTTAAAGCACATTTTAATACACAATTAATTTTTTTGCTGTCTCTAATCCACAAATTATATACATAGATTGATGTATGAGCTATAACTTTGCATTAGCAGTAAATTTCTATATAAAATATGCTCTAATGTTAATTAAAATATACTTTAATATAAGCATTATAAGTTTGTTAAACTTATAAAAAATATTATTTTTATATTTCATCTAAAAATAAAACTTAATTAACAATTACTATGATTTTTTTGTTAACTTCCATATTTGAGGCAATAATAAAGAAGCAAGTAATAATTTATAGAAATCACCTATAATAAAAGGTTTCATACCTGTAAGTATTGCGTAATTAAATCCTTTAATTATACTTAATTGTAAAATACCAAAAAAGTAAATAATAAATAACCCTAGTAACATTGCTACAATAGATTTAAATAAATTTTTTCCCCATCCTCTGTCAGCTAAATCTCCAATAACAATGGCAACAAAAAGAAAACCTAATAAAAAACCTCCAGTAGGACCCATTAAATAAGGAAGACCTCCTCCATAAGCAAAGACAGGTAAACCTATTATGCCTTGGAATAAGTAAAGACTAACAGAAGCAACAGAAATATTTCTTCCACATAACATTGCTATCATTAAGATAGCTAAAGGTTGCAATGTCATTGGAACAGGATATAAATCCACTTTAATTTTCGCAGAAATTACTAATAAAATACTGCAAATTACTACAGTGAAAACAGACGTAAAAATTGAAAATTTATCTTCGCTTTTTCTTTTAAGTGCAAAACTCTCAATCCATGTCGTTGCAATACCCTTATCATTAAACATATGAACAGTCCTTCAATTTAAAAAGTTAAATATTTATATTTTAAAAATAATTATATAAATATGAAAATACTTGATTTATAATCATAACATAATTTAATTTTTTTTAAAAATATTTTTTATAGGCTCATATGGATGAATTAGATGATGTCCTAACACCATTATCAACGTGGTTAAAGGAAAAAAGAAAAGTTGCTATTGCTACTGTTATTTCTACGTGGGGAAGTGCTCCAAGACCGGTTGGAGGTCAGATGGCAATTGATGTAAATGGAGAAATAATTGGATCTGTTTCTGGAGGATGCATTGAAGGAGCAGTTATTTTTGAAGGAATTAAATCTATAAAAGATGGGGAAACTAGAGTTAAAGATTATGGCATTTCAAACGATTTGGCGTGGGAAGTTGGCTTGGCGTGTGGCGGTGAATTGAAAGTTCTAATACAACCTCTTAATATTGAAGACAACATTGTTTACTCTATGATTAAACTTATAAAAAGTAGAAAACCAATTAAACTGGAGGTGGACTGCATCACTGGAGAACGCTTAATAAATAACTCCTTAACCAATGAAACGAGTTCATATGATAAGTTAACAAATAAATTTATTCATGTTATAGTCCCGAATCCTAGATTGTTTATTATTGGCGCAGTTCACATTGCACAAGCACTTGTATCCCTAGCAAAAATTGCAAACTACGACATTACTTTAATTGATCCTAGAGAACACTTTGCTACAAAAAAAAGATTCCCTAACTGTAAAATAATTAATGAGTGGCCCGATACGGCTTTAGCTAATTTTAAACTAGATAAAGCCACACATATTGTCACTCTCACTCATGATCCAAAGATTGATGATCCTGCTTTAATAACTGCTCTAAAACATGATATTGGTTATATAGGCTCATTAGGAAGTAAAAAAACTCATCACAAGAGATATGAAAGATTATTATCTCTAGGGTTTAAAGAAGATGAATTATCCAGAATTCATGGCCCAGTTGGCCTAAACATAAAGGCGAAAACTCCTGCTGAAATTGCAATATCAATTCTTGCAGAATTAACAAATTATAGACGTACAAAATTTGATGAACAAATATAATATTGATTATTCTATTAAAAAAATATTGTTGGCCGCTGGATCAAGCAAACGTTACGGAACAGAAAATAAACTTTCTGCATTAATTAATGGTAAGCCTATAATCAATCATACACTGGATGCACTATTAAAAACATTTCATCACAATGAAATAATAGTTGTAGTAGGACATGATTTTCAGAACATAATTAATTTAATTAATAATCCTATAATTAAATATATCAAAAATGAAAACTATAAAAATGGGATAGGAACATCAATATCGTCTGCTATGAAAAAAATTGATGCCAATACTGATGGTGTAATGATAATTCCAGGAGATATGCCTTTTATAACAAAAGAAGATTTAACCAAACTACAAAAAAAATTCTTGGAATTAAAATGTATAAAAGTTGTTTGTCCTAAACATAATGCTATTATTGGAAACCCTGTTTTACTTCCTAAAAGTTATTTTAAAATATTAGAAAATTTAAATAATGACATTGGCGCAAAGCCTTACATAAAAAATGAAGATTTATCTTTTGTTCAGACAAATATTGGGACAACCTTTGATGTTGATACCTTTGACAATTTAGTCAAAGCAAAGAAGTATAAAGTGTAATTTTATATTTAAGAAGCTGCTCTTGCTGCTTTTTTTCTCTCATGCTCTTTTAAATATCTTTTCCTAACTCTTAGACTAACTGGAGTAACTTCTACTAACTCATCATTATTAATGAACTCTAAAGCAAATTCTAGAGTTACATTAATTGGTGTGGTTAACGTTACAGCTTCGTCGGTTCCAGAAGATCTAATGTTAGTAAGTTGTTTACCCTTAAGAGGATTTACTACTAAATCGTTATTTCTACTATGTATACCTATAATCATACCTTCATAAATTTCTATACCTGCCTCTACAATCATCTTTCCTCTATCTTGAAGATTAAATAAAGCATATGGAACTGCTTTTCCCTGACCAATAGATATAAGTGCACCATTTCTTCTTCCAGTATGTAAACCTTGAATAATTGGTCCATATTTATCAAAAGAATGATAAAGTAGACCAGAGCCAGAAGTTAAAGTTAAAAACTCAGCCCTAAAACCTATCAAACCTCTACTTGGCATATTATAATCTAAACGTACTCTTCCTTTTCCATCCGGAACCATATCTGATAATGAAGCTTTTCTCTCACCCATTTTTTCCATTATTTTACCTTGATGTATCTCTTCTACATCAATAGTTACACTTTCATACGGCTCTTGTTTAACTCCATCTATAATTTTAGTAATTACTTCTGGAGAAGAAACTCCCATTTCAAAGCCTTCTCTTCTCATATTTTCAATTAAAATTGATAAATGCAGCTCTCCTCGACCAGAAATTCTAAATTTATCTGGATTATCTGTGTCCTCAACTCTTAATGCAACATTGGTTTTCAATTCTTGATGCAGTCGATCTCTGATTGATCTACTAGTAACTAACTTACCTTCTTGCCCTGCAAATGGACTATCATTGACTTGTATAACCATACTTATGGTTGGTTCATCAACAGATAATTTATCAAGTATTTCTAACTTACCTTGCTCACAAATAGTATCAGAAATTTTAAGTTCCCCTAATCCACTAATCGCCACAATATCTCCTGCGCTAGCTTCATCAACCTCTTGTTTATCAAGACCATGAAAATTCATAATTTGTAAAACTTTTCCTTGGCGTACTGAACCATCAACGCTTCCAATGCTCACAGTTTGTCCTTTTTTGACTTGTCCTCTTCTAATTCTTCCAGTTCCAATCAATCCAACATAACTTGAATAACTTAACGCTGAAACTTGAATTTGAAGGTTGCCATTAGGGTCTACTTTAGGAGCAGCAACATTGTTTATTATAGTTTCAAATATAGTATCCATATTATCTTTTTTATTAGACAAATCCTCTGTTGCCCATCCTTGTATTGCTGAAGCGTATACTACTGGAAAATCGAGTTGATTTTCATCTGCACCTAATCTATCAAAAAGATCAAATGTTTGATTTAACACCCAGTCAGGTCGAGCACCATCTCTATCAACTTTATTTATTACTACAATAGGACGAAGTCCTGCCTGAAGAGCTTTTTTGGTTACAAATCCTGTTTGAGGCATAGGCCCGTCTACGGCATCTACTAATAACAACACAGAATCAACCATAGACAAAACTCTTTCAACTTCTCCACCAAAGTCAGCATGACCTGGAGTATCTACAATATTAATTCTATATTCTTTCCACTTAAGTCCAGTATTTTTGGATAGTATAGTTATTCCTCGCTCTTTTTCTAAATCATTCGAATCCATAACTCTTTCGACTGTTTGAGAGTGCGCTGCGAATGTACCGGATTGCTGTAATAATGTGTCTACCAAAGTTGTCTTACCATGATCCACGTGAGCAACTATTGCTATATTTCTTATTAATTTAATTTTATCTTCTAACGTTAAGTTATTGCTCATTATAAACTCTATTATTTTAATTAATTACTTTAATATACAAAAAAACCTATATAGCTCTTTATTAAGCGTTTTGTCACGCAATAAAATTATTCTAAGTTTATAATATAAAATTTATGTCAATGTTTACACAAATATATCTTCGTCATCATTTGTAACAGTTTTTATTTTTTCTATTTTTAATGCCAAAGCTAGTAATGGAGGAACCATTAACAATGTTAGTAACGCTGATGTTGCTAATCCACCAAAAACTACTGTGCCAATACCTCTATAAAGTTCTGAACCAGCTCCTGGGAATATTACTAATGGAATCAAGCCAAATAAACTTGTTAACGTTGACATAAAAATTGGTCTAATTCTGTTTCTTGTAGATTCTGTAATTGCCTCAGATATTTTCATGCCCTCATACCTCATGTGCCATAAAGTTTGTTCAACCATTAAAATAGAGTTATTAACAACGATGCCCGCTAATATTATGAAACCTAACATAGTCAACATGTCTAATGGTTGTGGAGAAAATTTATTTAAAATAACTAATCCTAAAACACCTCCAGCACCAGCTACAGGAACAGTTATCATAATTACCAATGGGAGTATAAAAGAGCGCATAAGAACAGTAAGAAGTAAAAAGATAACAAATAAAGCTATTAGTACATTTTGCTTCATTGCAATCCAAGTTTGCTCCAATTCACTTGCAGCTCCAGATAAATTTATAGAAACACCTTCAGGAATATTATTTTCCATAGGATCAATTACTAAATTTTGAAGCTTTAAGACAGCATCCTCTAAAGGAATACTTTCATGCGGGCGAAGTTGTAAAGTTAGCACCCTTCTTCCCGACAACCTTTTGATTTGCTCAGGCATTCCTAATAATCTTATATTTGCAACTTGAGATAACCTTACAAGTTCACCTGTTTTTGTAATAATAGGTAAATTTTTTAAATCATCAATTTTATTTGAATTGGCTTTGTTTGAAGTTAAAACTAATTCTATCAATCTACCTTCAAAAGGTATTTCTGATACTCTTATTCCATCGTTATACACATCTAATGATTGAGCAAATTCTTTAGCAGTCATTCCTACATTTGCAAGTTTTTCTGGTATTGGTTCTATCATCACTTGAGGAGAGCCCGACCCTATTTGAGGAACAGAACGGACTTGATGACCATCTTTTGGAGGAAATTGAAATCTAATATTTCTTATTATTTGTTGAGCAGTTGGCTGTATTTGATCTAAAGATGAGCCTGTAATTTCAACTTTAATAACTCTTGCTCCTCCAACCGACCTTCCAAATAAAGAAGCTTGTTGAGCAAAAGCTCTTGCACCTGGCTGAGATCTAATGGGTTTTGTAAGGACTGGAAGAATTTCTCTTACTCTATCTGGATTTTCAGTTGCAGCTCCTGCGAATGCTCCGCCTGAATACGCTACAAAGAAAAAGCGTGAAATTTTAGGTTTCCCATATTCTCCATCAACTATAGCTTCCCAAAGTGGCCTAGCTGCTTTTTCCATTGATCTAGCTATATCAATAGTAGCTGCTTTATTATAACCTGGTGGCACCATAATTCTTGCAAAGACAAAATTTCTATTCCCATCAGGCAAATAATCTAATGGAGGAAGAAAAAGAAGAATAGTTAAACCAGCAGTTACAATTAAGCTTAACACAACAGTTAAGCCGGATCTAAGAGAGTTTGTTGCCCAAAAAGCATATCTATGTATTACTTTTGCAAAACCAGACGCAAATGAATCTAAATATTTTATTGAACGAGTTTTCTTAAATTGATCTTCTGGTCCACTAAGAATTTTAGCAGCCACAGTTGGAATTAAAGTAACAGAGATAAAAACAGAAATTAATACAGACACAGAAATTGCAATACCTATATCTCTAAATAATTGGCCAATAGGCAGATCTAATAGCAAAATTGGGATGAACACAACAACTGTAGTTAGAGCGGAACCAAGTATTGGAGCCCACACTTGTCTGGAGCCATTGTACGCAGCTTTAAGTGATGACATACCTGATTGTCTTAATCTATATATATTTTCTTGACTTACAATTGAAGCATCAACAACCATTCCTACTGCAAAAGCAAGTCCTGCAAGCGAAATTACGTTTACTGATAGCCCTAATCCAGCTATAGCAACAAAGGTTCCTATTACAGACACAGGGATAGCTAACATAATAATAAAAGTAGCACGAAAACTTCTTAAAAAAAGCATGAGAATACATACTGCTAATATTCCTCCAATAATTATGTTTTGTTGGACTAAAGCGATAGCTGCATTTATGTAAACTGTTTCGTCATATACATTTTTTAAAATAAGACCGTTTTCAGCAAGAATGCTTTTATTTAATACTATTATTTCTTTTTTAAGATTCTGCATAATAGCAACTACATTTGAATTTGGCTCTCTAATTACAGAAAAAGTGATAGCATCTTGACCATTCATTCTTCTAAAACTAGTAGGTTTTTTATAAGACATGTAAATATTTGCAACATCTTCTAATTTTACTATTATAGGCCTACCATCTGACCTGGTTTCGGATCTTATAATAATGTTTCTTGCAGTTTTCGGAGTGTAAGAAATAGCTTCTGCTCGAAGGGTATAGCTTCTTTTGCCTTCAATTATTTCTCCTGCTGTTACTTGAGCAGAACTAGCTTTTAATGCTTCTAAAACAGTTGGAATCGAAATGGAAAACTCAGCAAGTTTTTGCGTGTCTAAAGCTACTTTTAATTCTTTCTTTTCTCCTCCTCTAAAAGTTATTTCAGATACACCTTCAATGCGTGATAATTTTTCTATTATCTGAAACTCTACAAAATCTCCTAACGTTCCCAAATCATCAATTTTAGAATTAGGTAATTTAACCATAGCAAGTCGAGATATAGGGCTATCATCTGAATTTGAGGTTCTAACTATCGGACGCTTTGCCTCCGCTGGCAAACCATCAATTGAAGCTACTTTGCTTAAAAGTTGAATAAGAGCTATATCCATATCCTGGCCTACAGCATAGGTAAGTGTGACTCTAGCTGACCCAAAACGACTATCAGATTCTGCTTTTTCAACACCAGTCAAAGACGTTACAGCTAATTCTAATCTAGTAACTATTTCTCTTTCTACATCTCTCGGTGAAGCTCCTGGCCAAGACACTCTTACTTGTAAAACTGGTTTATCTATATCTGGTGTCATTTGTATTGGAATTTGACGAAGAGCAACTATACCAAAAGCAATAATTAGAAATACTAAAGCCGCTATTGCAATTGGTTGTTTAATAGCTAATTTAATTAAATTATTCATAAGTTATAATCTCAATTTATAAAAATTAATTCTTTTTTTGATTTTTTTTATAGTTTTTATTCTTCTTTTTAATCTTAATAGATTGGTTGGGCCTAAGGTTCTCATTTCCCTTTATAACAACTAATTGTCCTTGTTTAATACCATCTGTAATTTCAATGTTGTTACCAATTGATAAACCTATTTTAACAAAATATTGTTTAGCTAAACCTTTATCAAAAATATAAACAATTTGTTTTTGACCTTTTGATATCAAGGCATCTTTATGAATCAATAAACGTGGATAATTCTTACCTACTGGTATTTTTAAAGAAAATCTTGTTCCTTCAACATTTAGTGTTTTAGGTAAAACTTTATCCAAGGATATTCTTACTTTTCTAGTCCCAGTTCTTATATTCTCTATATTTACTATACCTCTTATTTTTCCATTAAAAACACTCTTATTATTTGATATAATAACTTTACTTCCTAATACAACTCTAGATGCGGATTCTGCTCTTAGATCAGTTTCAATTTCTTTAGAGCCTTCGGCTAAAATAGAAGCTATTACTTTTCCTTTTTGTATTAAGGCACCTTTTTTTATGTCTAGCAAAATAATATTTCCATTAATAGGAGATAAAATCTTTGAATACTTTAAATCGTCTCTAGCTTTATCTATCAATATTTTAAGCTTTTTAATATTGTACTCTCTTTGAGCTATTTGTTGTTGATTTTGTAAAACTAGAATACTTATAGTATCAAGATTATCCTGTGTTATAATTTTTTGTTTTTTTAAATTTTCAGCATTTTTTTCTTTGGATAATCTTAGCTCAAGTTGTTTTCTTAAAAGTTGTACTAATTGATTTTCTAATAACAACTCAGAAGAAATTTGTTTAATGTTTCTTAGAATATCTTTTGATTCAAGAGTGACTAACAAATCATTTTTTCTAATATTATCTCCAATTTGAAAATGAACTTTTAAAACTTCTTGATTTATTTTAGCGGAAATAATTGTTGGATCCAACGCTACTAATCTACCAATAGTTTCAGTTGTTTCAGCTATATTAATAAGCTTAACCTTTTGAACCTCTACTAATGAAGCTCTTTTATTTACATTTCTAGAAGTAGACTGAGCTAATAATGTTGATGTCACAAAAAAATTCAACATAATAAAAAATATATAATATATTTTCATACCATTTATCCTAAAAATGAAATTAAAGTTTTAGTAAATTCTATATTATATATTTATCATAATTTTTTATAAATCAATGATTTAATTAATTAAAAAAATATTATTTATAAAAAATAATAACAATTCATTATTCTATAATCAGCGTTAATTGAAATTTTATATTTGTGGGCCTGAATTCAATAATATTTTCCCTTCATCATTATCACAAAATTTTTCAAAATTATTCTTAAATAACTGTGCTAATTGACGGGCCTTACCTTCCCATTCTTTATGAGATTCCCAAGTATTTCTAGGGTCTAATAATTCAGAAAGTACATTGTTAATTTTAACAGGAACATCAAGGTTAAAAATAGGGATCTTTTGTGTTTCAATATTATCCAATTCATTATTTAAGATGGCATCTATAATCAACCTTGTATTTCTTAATGATATTCTTTCACCTTTGCCATTCCAGCCTGTGTTTACCAAAAATACTTTTGAATTAGCCGCCTGCATTCTTTTTGATAATACATTTGAATACTCTGTTGGATGCAACATTAGAAAAGCTGCTCCATAACAAGCTGAAAATGCTGGTTGTGGCTCTGTAATTCCTCTTTCTGTTCCGGCTAACTTTGCGGTAAAACCAGAAAGAAAATGGTATTCAGCTTGCTCATAAGATAATTTTGAAACAGCTGGGAGTATACCAAATGCATCAGCAGTTAAAAATATAACCTTGGAAGCATGATTTCCTTTTGATACTGGTTTAACAATATTATCAATATGATGGATTGGATATGAAACTCTAGTGTTTTGAGTGACAGAGGTATCGCTATAATCAACCAACCCTTCAGAATTAACAGTAACATTTTCTAATAAAGCATCTCTTCTTATTGCTTTAAATATTCCTGGCTCATTATTTATATCTAAGTCTATTGTCTTAGCATAACAACCACCTTCATAATTAAAGACACCTTCATCATCCCATCCATGCTCATCGTCACCTATCAATTGTCTTTTTGGGTCAGTTGACAAGGTTGTTTTACCAGTTCCTGATAATCCAAAAAATAAAGCAACAGATCCATCTAAACCTCTATTAGCAGAACAATGCATTGAAGCAATATTTTGCTGTGGAAGCAGGTAATTCATTACAGAGAACATACCCTTTTTCATCTCTCCACCATACCAGGTACCGCCGATGATTTGTATTTTATCTGTTAGGTTAAAGGCAATAAAGGTTTCAGAGTTTAAATTATTTTTCTTGAAATCTGTATTACTAACTTTTGATCCATTAAGTACATAGAAATCAGGAACAAACTCTAACAGCTCTTCATCTGAAGGCCTTATAAACATGTTTTTTACAAAGTGAGCTTGCCATGCAACTTCCATAACAAACCTAACTTTTAAACAAGTGTCGTCATTAGCACCACAATAAGCGTCTACTACATATATTTTTTTATAAGAAAGTTGATTAGTTACTAAACTTTTAAGCTCATTCCATACGTTTATATCTATTGGCTTATTATCATTTCTAGATTGTTCATTCGTCCACCATAATTTATCTTTAGTGGTTTCATCTTTTAAAATATATTTATCTTTTGGAGATCTTCCTGTATAAATTCCAGTCATCACATTAACTGCTCCAAACTCAGTATCTTGGACTTTCTCAAAACCTAATAGACGATCATCTTTCTCTTCTAAATAAAGCACCTCATAGGAAGGGTTATGTATAACCTCTTTTAATTCTGTAATACCTACATCTGACAATTGATTTATTAGTTTAGAATTCATTTAACTTTCCAGATAATATATTTTAAAGATGTTAATTAAATAGTTATATTTTTTATAAAAAATTCCTATTTTAATTATGCTTTTAAAGCAGTTTATATTATATAATTTAAGAATATCAATAGTATTTTTAATATAAACCTAGTATTTTCGATTTAAGCATAAATAGCTGAGTTATCAAACTATAGTTTTTATAATAAGGTAAAGTTATTTAAAAAAATGGAAAACCACATCATAATCATTGGAGGAGGGCTAGCAGGGTGGGCAACAGCCTGTGCATTTGTAGATAATAATTATTCTATTGATCTGTTTGAAGGCAACAATCAAAATTTTGGATCACAACAAATCTCACCTAACGGCTGGAATGCTCTATCAGAACTAATAGATATTAATAAAGTTCAACCTTTCTTTGAAAAATTTAATATAATTAAAATTAAATCAATGAATTCAAACCAAAAATTAAATCTTTTATCAAGTCACAATGTTGAAAATCATAAAGTCAATTATGGCTCAATTGAACGATCTAGTATAATCAAGCTTTTGAAAAATAAGGTTAGAAAGACTAATTTAGTAAAAGAGCATAAATCAAATATCAAATATATTACCTCAAATAATGGAACTCAAGAAATAGTTGATGATAAAGATAATATTTTTACATCTAAATTTATAATAGGCGCAGATGGTATAAATGGCGTAACAAGAAAATTTGTTAGTGGTTTT
>Ga0209403_10006169_pt1 | contig 12250 bp, 10 predicted proteins | sample ArcticOcean_MG_C_8_FD_187440 | JGI IMG/M metagenome (GOLD analysis project Ga0209403, IMG submission 187440) | Marine microbial communities from western Arctic Ocean - ArcticOcean_MG_CB11_86 (SPAdes) (version 2) | ecosystem: Environmental > Aquatic > Marine > Oceanic | place: Arctic Ocean... | reverse complement strand
TCTATATCATTGCTTGGATTATTGTTCCTGTAAAAAAATAAGTTCGAAATAAGGACCGAGAGGTCCACTAAAATAAAACAATCAAAAGTGTCCTACTATATGTCCTACCCTAACTAAAAAATCCTCATAATCTATTCAATTACAAGGGTTTATCTTTTATTGTTGATGTCTAGACGGGACCGTAACCTTTTATATTCAAATTTATCAAATTTAATAATTTTATCATATAATACTACTTATAATGACATTTATTGATAAAGTTTAATAAATTACATTAGGTTTGTATTAAGGCAAAAGTATAACAGTTTGTACACACTCGAAGAATTAGAAACACAAGGTTTACATTATTTAGAATTAACAAGTTCTGATGGTACTTCTAAAGCACAAATATCTTTGAATCAAGGGGGACGATTGAGTCATCTAGTCTTTGAAGATGTTCAAGTTCTGGCAGATTTTGATGCTTCAACTTATGAAAATAATTATGCTTCATCTATTCTGTTTCCATTCGTCAACCGAATTAAGGATGGCAAATACACATTTAATAATTCAAAATACAAACTCAATTGCAACGAAGTTGATAAAAACAATGCTTTACATGGATTAGTTTACAACAAGACCTTTGTTTGTACAAAAAAAGCATTAACGTTAAATTATGCTTCGGTCACTTTACAATATAAAGACTATGGAAAACATCTAGGATTTCCGTTTAAATTCAATATTGAGTTAACTTATACACTGAATAAAAAAGGAATTATATTATCAGTTAATATTACCAATAAAGATAAAAAAACTTTTCCTTTTAGCGTAGGATGGCATCCCTATTTTTATAGTAAAAACCTATATAATAGCACTTTAAATTTTAGTAGTAACAAAAAATACGTATTTGATAACCAACAAATTATTTCTGCTACAACTGACTTAAATATAGAAATGCCTTTTCAATTAAAGGCTGTAACATTAGACGACTGTTATCGTCTAAAAACAAATGAAATTGATTTCTCAACACCTGAATATAGTTTCAATATAGGATCTACTTCAAAAGAAAATTTTCTACAGCTCTACACACCTGAAGTTCGCAATGTTATTGCAATTGAGCCTATGACAGGAGCTGCAGATAATTTTAATAATGAAATTGGCTTACAAACGCTACAATCAAATGAAACTTACAATATGAAATGGTTAATTGCTATAGAAACCAGAAACAGTAAAATAAACACTAACAAACTAATCAAAAAACTATGCAATTCTTAACATTTATTGGATTTACAGCTTTAGTCGCTATAATATCCTATTACAAAACAAGGAACACAGAAGAATCCTCATCAGATGGTTACTTCCTTGGTGGTCGTAGCTTAACAGCTGGTGTCATTGCTGGTTCATTATTATTGACCAACTTATCTACAGAACAAATTGTAGGGTTAAATGGTGCAGCATACCAAAGCGGATTGTCTGTAATGGTATGGGAAACTCTTGCTGCCATTGCTATGGTTGTTACCGCAATATTTTTATTGCCAAGATATTTAAAAGGTGGATTAACCACAGTACCTGGTTTTTTAGCAAAGCGTTTTGACGTGACTACTAAAACATTAACCTCAGCTTTATTTCTAACAGGTTACGTTGTGGTTTTACTTCCCGTAATTTTATACTCAGGTTCTTTAGCTATAAGTGGCATGTTTGACGTGCCAGAATTGTTAGGCGTAACACACACGCAATCCATTTGGATATGTGTTTGGGGAATAGGGATCATTGGTTCTATATATGCTGTTTTTGGAGGCTTAAAAGCTGTCGCAGTTTCAGATTCTATTAATGCTATTGGTTTATTAATTGGCGGAATTTTGATTCCAATTTTTGGTTTAATAATGATTGGCGATGGGAGTATTTTAGATGGACTTTCAACATTAACTACTGAGAATCCTGACAAGTTTAAATCAATGGGTGGCGAAAATGATCCTGTACCATTTTACACCATTTTTACAGGTATGATGTTGGTACAATTATTTTATTGGGGTACTAACCAACAAATTATTCAAAGAGCACTTGCTGCTAAAGATTTAAAAGAAGGTCAAAAAGGATTACTATTAGCATCATTTATAAAAATATTAGTACCATTAATTGTGGTTTTACCAGGCTTAATTGCCTATCACATTTTTGAAGGTAATTTAGAAAGTGCAGATAGTGCGTATCCAATGTTAGTTAAAAAAGTATTACCTACTGCTTGTGTAGGCTTTTTTGCAGCGGTTTTATTTGGTGCCATTTTAAGTTCTTTTAATAGTGTTTTAAATAGTTCTGTTACTTTGTTTGGCCTTGATATTTACAAGCAACATATAAATAAAGACGCTAACGAAAAAACGATTGTAAAATACGGAAAAACGTTTGGTGTCATTTTAGCAATTGTAGCTATGTTTATTGCACCACTAATTGCAAATACAGGAAGTTTGTTTGATTATTTACAGAAAGTAAATGGTATTTACAGTATTCCTATTTTAACTATTATTATCGTTGGTTATACTACTAAGTATGTGCCTGCAATTGCTGCAAAAATTGGATTATTTTCTGGTTGTCTATTATACATTACTTATATGCTGATTGATATTTATTCGCCAGAGGTCTTTTCTGGCCTACACTTTTTAGACATTTTAGCTATTCTATTTGTTCTAAATATCTTGATAATGTTAATCATTGGCTACTTCAAACCAAGAGAAAAAGCATACGTTCAAGAATACACAAAACAAGTTGATATTACACCTTGGAAGTATCTAAAACCAGCAAGTATTACTATCTGTGTAATTGTAATAGGAGTATATATTTATTTTGCCTAATTATTATGAATAAAAAGTTAATTAAAAAAGTTAAGGTCTGTTTTTTAGATAAGCTTAAAGCGCAGCCTTTAATAATGAAATTCTTATATACTTTAATTTTATATTTTTGTATTTCTTTAAATGGACAAGCACAAAAAGCAACTAAATTGAATTCAAATCAGTTAACGCATTATATTGAAAACGAAGCGGTAATTAGTGAGAATAAATTAGAAACCCATGCTTCATTTTCTTCTTATGCTCCTAATGAAGATGCTTTGAGTTTTAATCCTACTAATGCTAACTTTTATCAAAGTTTAGACGGAGAGTGGAAATTTAAATGGGTACGATCTTCAAAAGATAGATCTACCGTATTTATGAATCCATCTGAAAATATAGATGCTTGGGACAATATTAAAGTACCATCAAACTGGGAAGTAGAAGGCTACGGAATTCCTATTTACGTAAATCATCAATATGAATTTGCAGATTATAAAGCACCAATCTCAGATGATATGGAATTTATTAAAGATTCATCTGGAAGCTATGTAAGAATTGTTCCTAAAAACCCAGGAAAAGTACCTTCAGAATATAATCCTGTTGGATCATATAGACGCGACTTTAACATAAATTCTGATTGGGATGGCAATAAGATTTTTCTTCATATAGGCACAATGAAATCAGGAGGCTTTGTTTGGTTAAATGGTGAGTATATTGGGTATTCTCAAGGCAGTAAATTACCATCTGAATTTGATATAACTCAATTTGCTAAATCTGGTAAGAACACCATTGCGATTCAAATTTTTAGATGGACGGATGGTTCTTATTTAGAGTGTCAAGATTTTTGGAGAATTAGCGGAATTGAGCGAAGTGTATATATCTATGCGCAACCTAAATTAAGAATAAAAGATTTCGAGGTGGTTTCAAATTTAGATGGAGCCTATAAAAATGGATTATTAGATTTAGATGTTGTTATCGAAAATCACTTTTCGAAAAATAAAATATCGCAAGTAATCTTTAAATTATATGATTCCAGTGAGAAGTTAATCGTTTCAAAATCTTTAGAATTGGCAGTTTTTAAAAATAATGAAAATCAGCTAAATTTTCAGGCAACCATAGAAAACGCGAAACAATGGAGTGCTGAGCATCCGAATTTGTATACATTATTTATTGAGTTGAAAGACAAAAATGGAAACAGTATAGAATCTACCGCTTCTAAAATCGGATTTAGATCTGTAGAGATTAAAAATGGGCTCCTTTTAATTAATGGTCAAAGAATTACTTTAAAAGGCGTAAATGCTCAAGAAGCAGATCCAGAAACAGGTCATGTTATGTCTGAAGAAATGATGGTGAAAGACATTCGGTTATGGAAAGAAAATAATATTAATGCGGTTAGATTGAGTCACTATCCAAGAGGAAGAAGATTTTATGAATTGTGTGATGTTCACGGAATATATGTAGTAAATGAGGCTAATATCGAATCTCATGGCATGTATTATGGTGAACGTTCATTAGCAAAAAAAGAGAGCTGGGAAAAGGCACATATAGATAGAATGGTACGCTTGGTCGAGCGAGATAAAAATCATCCATCTGTCATTATTTGGTCAATGGGTAATGAGGCAGGAAATGGCGTTAATTTTTATGAAGGATATAAAGCAATAAAAGCAAACGACAAATCAAAAAGACCTGTACAATACGAAAGAACTTATAAAAATGAAGATGGCAGCTTGTATGACATGGATTGGAATACAGATATTATTGTCCCGCAATATCCGACACCTGCATTATTCCAAGAGGTTGGAAAGTCTAAAACAGACCGACCTTTTATACCTAGTGAATATGCACACGCAATGGGTAATAGTACTGGTAATTTTCAAGATTATTGGGATATTATTGAGCAATATGACAACCTACAAGGTGGATTTATTTGGGATTGGGTAGATCAATCTATCTGGAAAACAGCTGAAAACGGAGAGAGGTATTATGCCTATGGTGGAGATTATGGAAAAGATATGCCATCAGATAGAACATTTTTGAATAATGGAATTGTTTTTCCAGACCGTACACCTCAACCCGCATTATATGAAGTTAAAAAAGCGCATGAGTTTATTAATTTTAAAGAAAAAGGAATCAATAGCAACGATGAAATTCGAATTTTAATAGAAAATTTATATGATTTTACAGACCTAAATATTTTTGATATCACGGCTACTATAAAAGCAGATGGAAAGGTGTTAAAAACTATTCCTTTTGAGACGATTTCTGTAGAAACGCATACAGGAAAATTAATTAGAATTAAGCTAGGAGATGTTACTTATCATGCAAATACAGAATATTTTGTTGAAATTTCCGCAAGTACTAAAAACGATTGGGGCTTATTACCTGCAGGGTTCGAAGTTGCTCATGAGCAAATAAGATTAAATGCTAAATACAATAAAGAACCAGTAAGGGTAGAGAATGGCATCGATTTATCAGTAAAGAAAGAGGGTTTAAATACCATAGTTTCAAATGCAAATTTAGAGTTGGTATTTAACGAAAAAGAAGGACGTTTGACGTCTTACAAATTCAAAAACAACCAATTATTGAAAGACGGAAAAGGGCCTAAACCAAATTTCTGGAGAGCAGTTACAGACAATGATATTGGAAACAAAATGCAGCTTAGGAATATTGAATGGAAGAAAGCATCCTTGTTTTCTGAAGTGACAGAAATTGTATCAAGCCAACTATCCGCGAACCAAGTTGAATTAAAAGTAAGCTACAAATTACCAGGCGTAGAGACTAAATTTACAAGTGTTTATTCGATAAATGGAAATGGAGTTGTTCGAATTGAGAATACATTAGGAAAAACATCTTATGAAGGAGATTTACCAAGAATTGGTATGCGCATGCAATTGCCCAAGCAATATAATGAGATGACTTACTTTGGTAGAGGCCCATGGGAAAATTATCAAGATAGAAAGCATTCTGCTTTTGTAGATTTATACATGTCTACCGTTTCAGATCAGTACGTGCCATATATTCGGCCTTCAGAAAATGGTTATAAAACAGAGGTAAGATGGGTGTCTCTAATTAATAAGAACGGAAACGGATTAATGGTTGTTTCAGAAGACACGAAAAACGGATTAGGAATTGGTGCTTTACATATGCTAAACGAAGATTTTGATATTACTCCTGGACTTGATTATGGCGGTTCTAAAGTAGTTGATAAAAAATATCAAATTGATGGAATTCATGAAGTAAATTATGCAAAACATACAACAGATATTAAAGAACAAGATTTAGTACAATTAAACATTGACCTTGTTCAACGTGGTGTTGCTGGCGATGATAGTTGGTATTCAAAACCACAAGAAAAATATCTTATATATGGAGATGTTAAGCATCACTATTCTTTCTATTTAATTCCAATTGAGAATGGATCAAAAGAATTATTTGTAAATTTAAGTAAGCAGTTTGGAAAGTAATTATTAATTATAAGTAGTTCTTTAATTCACTTAATTTGTCAAAAGAGATAATTCCTTAAGGGACAGCGTCTTCATGGTAATTAAATAATATAGCTTCCCTTCCAGCATTTAATGAGCTATGAATATCGGCATCTAAATTATCATCAATCATAATACTTGATTGAAAGTTAGCTCTAGCTTTATTTATTGCAAGTTGAAATATTTTTTGGTGTGACTTTTTCACACCTGCCATTTCTGAATTAATAATTGTTTTCAAGTATCCATAACTAAGTTTATTTTTTCTAATTTCACAAAATAAAAAAAAGCTGAAGGCTAATCAATATCTCATGATTGACTTTACACAAGTTAAAATTAAACTTTAAAAATTACTATTTTGTTATAATTATTTTAAATTTTTTAGAGAACTTTCATGAGAATCTAAAACTACAAACTATGAGTACACGAAGAAATTTTGTAAAGAAAACTGCTTCTTTAGGAGCTGGAATTGCTTTATCCCCACAATTAACATTTGGCAATATTAATATCAAAAATGAAAAAATTGAAAATTGGACTCATTGGTGTTGGAGTTAGAGGTACTAATCACTTAAATAATTTATTGTCTAGAGTTGATTGTAACATTATTGCTATTTGTGATATCGATCCAAAAAGAATTTCTATTGCTCAAGGTTTAATTATAGGAAAAGGACAAGAAAAATCAACAGTTTTTGGAAAATACGATTATGATTATAGAAACCTTTTAGCACTTAAAGATCTTGATGCTATCATTATTTCAACACCTTGGTTATGGCATACAAAAATGGCTAAGGATTCTATGAAAGCAGGAAAATATACAGCTTTAGAAGTATCGGCTGCAAATACCATAGAAGAATGTTGGGACCTGGTAAATGTCCATGAAGAGACAGGTTCTCATTTAATGATTTTAGAAAATGTATGTTACCGAAGAGATATTTTAGCAGTATTGAATATGGTAAAAAAAAATGTATTTGGAGAATTACTTCACTTTAGATGTGGGTATCAACATGACTTGCGGTTTGTAAAATTTAATGACGGTAAAACAGCTTTTGGAAAGGGAGCTGAATTTGGTGAAAAAGGAATTTCGGAATCTGCTTGGCGTACCCAACATTCTCTTTTACAAAATGCCGATGTGTATCCTACGCATGGAATTGGACCTATTGCAGTTATGTGTGATATCAATAGAGGTAACCGTTTTGTATCTATGACTTCTCAAGCAACCAAAGGTGTTGGGTTGAATAAATACATTGAAGATGTTGGCGGAAAAGATCATCCCAATGCAAAACTTAAATTTAAACAAGGTGATATTATCACCTCAACAATTGATACTGCTAATGGAGAAACTATTATTGTAACGCATGATTGCAACTCCCCCCGTCCCTACTCTCTAGGTTTTAGAGTTCAAGGAAGTAAAGGATTATGGGAAGTAGATGGCGATCGAATTTATATTGAAGGGAAAGCTGAAAAACCACATCAATGGGATGATGCCACTAAATGGCTAGAAGAATATGACCATCCCCTTTGGAAAAAGTTTGGGGCACATGCAGCTGGAGCTGGTCATGGTGGTATGGACTTTTTTATTATTAATGCCTTTATAGAGTCTGTAAAACAAAATATAGCACCACCATTAGATGCCTACGATGCTGCTGCTTGGAGTGCCATTACTCCACTTTCAGAAATATCGATAGCAAATAATGGAGAACCTCAAGATTTCCCAGATTTTACTAGAGGTGATTGGGTAAAGCGTACTCCTTACAACTGGGATAAAACACCTATTAAAAATAATTGATGAATACTACTATTTCACTTACTGCTCCGGCAAGAATTTGCTTATTTGGAGATCATCAGGATTATTTAGGCTTGCCTGTAATTGCTTGTGCAATTGATAAGTATATCACACTTACTGCTGAACGGAATAATAAAAAAAAATTAAAGTTAAACTTACCAGATATTCAATTTGAAAGAAGTATTGATATTTCCGAAACATTCGAAACTCTAGAGAAAGGAGATCATTTTGCTTCTGCCATTCGAGTAATCAAAAGACACGGCGTTTTAATAGATGTAGGCTATAACATTACCATAAGTGGTAACATTCCTATTAATGCAGGAGTATCTAGTTCTTCCGCAGTAGTAGTAGCTTGGATTCATTTTTTACTAAAGGCTTTTAGTGTAGATAATAAAATTACCCACGAATTTATTTCACAATTGGCCTACGAAGCTGAAGTGCTCGAGCATCATTCACCTGGAGGAAAAATGGATCAATATACCATTGGAATTGGTAATGTTGTTTTTATAGAAACAGGTGATCATTTTAATTATGAACTCATTGGTGATACTATAGATGGAATGGTATTGGGTGAATCTGGAATAGCAAAAAACACCATTGGTTTATTAGGAAGTTGTAAATCGAATGCTATAAAAGCGATACAAATTATCCAGGATAAAGAAGCTAACTTTGTGCTTGAAAAAGCAACCATAAAAGATTATGAAAATTATAAAACCTTATTGCCAGATGAATTAAAACCTTTTTTTTATGCTGCCATACAAAATCATATTATTACTAAAAAAGCGCTTACAGTATTAAAAAAAACAACACTTAACTACCCGTTAATTGGCAACTTAATGAATCAACATCATCGCATATTGCGTGATGATTTAAAACTAACTGTTCCAAAAATAGATGCTATGATTGATGCAGCAATCAAAGCAGGTGCATATGGAGCAAAAATTATTGGCTCTGGCGGCGGCGGATGTATCGTTGCCTTATGCCCTAGCCATTTACAAGAAAAAATAAGTGTTGCCATTAAAAAAGCTGGAGCAAAAGATGCCTATCCAGTATGTGTAGCAAAAGGAACACAAATTATAATAGATGCCTAAAAATTTAGTGATATTAGCAGGTGGAGCTTCCTCAAGGATGAAGAAGTCTTTAGGTGCCGAAAACCTTTCCGAAGAAGATGTGACCAATACCAATAAAAGAAATAAAGCTTTACTAAGTTTTGGGAAAAATAACAGACCAATTCTAGACTTCTTACTATTAAATGCCGAAAAAGCAGGCTATAAAAATGTGATTATCATTATTAGTGAAAAGGGAGAACTGTTTAAAGACTATTACGGTAAAAAACTAAAAAAAACTATTTTAATGGTCTATCTATATCATATGCCATACAATACGTGCCAAAAGACAGGATAAAACCTTACATATCCAAATCATATAATTTTCTAAAAAAGTTCGATATAAGGACCGTAAGGCCCACAACTATTAAGCAAAACCCATGTATATCAATGATTTAAAAGGGTTTTCTTTTTTATGTTGTCAGATTTATTGTCGTTTTATAGCTTATAGACCTACTCCTCTTCTGTAGTGTCTACAAAGTTAATATTGATACTAATAGATTCAATCTCTTCATATGCTTTTTTCTTACCAACTGCATAAGGAAGTAGTTTAGATATTGCACGTATACTGAAGGTTTTATTGCTCATCAAATCACAAAAGTTAATTTACTTACAGATATAAAATAAAAAAAGCCGAACATATTATGCTCGGCTTTTCTAAATTGAAAAAACTAATTAATTTGCAATAATTAATTTGATTGATTGGCTTTCATTAGTTGATTTAGAATTGATAAAGTAAATTCCATTCTTAAGATTAGATACATCAAGATTTATATTATTATTTCCTGGTAACAAGTTAATATTAACTTTACTTACAATTTTGCCAATAGTGTTTGTAAGTTTTAAAGTTATATTTTTTTTCTCAGAAGAATATAAGTTAACTTTTGTATAGTTTGTAGCAGGGTTTGGGTATACTGAGATACTATTTATACTTGAGATTTCTGAAATATTTGTTGAAGTATTTCCTAATTCTGTGGTATCTAATTCCAAATAAATTATTTCATTAATATCAATTGGATCTTGGTCTCCTATAATGGCAAGTCCAGGCTCAAAATCTTTCTGATATATTAGTCTGATTTTATCGTCTACATTTCTATCGATAGTTGCGTATATACATTCTTGAGCTCCCAACCAAGGAAGGTGAGGAGTAACATCAGTAGGAGTACTCCAGTTATCACCACCATCCATACTTTTTATAACATTTACATGTCTAAAGTTTTGAGAGCCATTATCAATATTTTCCATTAACTCAGAATAGGAAACAAATATATTGCCATTTGCATCAACACCTGCACTAGGCATAGAAGTTAATGACATATAGTAAATTGGATAATCAACATAGTTTAATAGATTATCTCCGTCAGTATCTTGTGCACTCGCAATCATTTGACCTAGATTAGAAAACCATAGAGAAGGAGAAGAAATTGGATTATTAGCATAATCATCAGCACCCATATTTTCATTCCAGTACATTAAACCATCAGTTGAAGGAAAGTATGAGTATGCAGCGTCAGTTAAATCAGCATCTAATAATAGCATATTTCCATAAAAAACATGAGCCATATTATTATCATCTAATAAAAGTGCTCCTGATGCATCTGTAGAATAAATACTATCCATTAAACCATCATTGTCTTGATCTATTCCATCATCATAAGCATATCTGTCAACTGGAAAGTCTAAGAAAACCGTACTAGTCCAGGTATTCCCATTATCTATAGATTTTAATATTACTGAATCATCCCATATACCAAAGTATGCAATAACAACAGTTTCGCCATTACTAGCAATTGAATAAGCATCTCCTTTAAAAGCTAAATATTTAGTAGAATCTAATGTAGGTAATTGCATATCTTGAATATCCCATGTTGAACCACCATCTTGAGATCTGTAGTAAACTAGAGCTCCGTCAAGTCCATTGTAAATCGTTCCTCCAAGAGATATATTAGCAGTTACGCCTACCATATGAATAGTTTGTTTATTTGCTCCTCCAATAACTGCTCTATTCCAGATTATGTATGTATAAACTCCCAGACTATCTTGATAGGAAATAAGATCTTCACTCCATGATCCACTGCCAATAGTAGGACGATGGGTCATAAGTAAACTTGCATTATCTGTATTATGGGTAATTGCAATTTCCTTAGATGTTGAAGTAGCTAAAATTGAAGGCCATCCACCCCTTGAAGATTCTATTCTTGCATTTGGAGATGCATCCCATGAAGATCCATCATAGAAATTATAACCGGTTCCTCTATCTCCATATAAATTAGAAAATTCCGCACTAATTGTCCAAACTGCAGAGATGGTTCCATCAGAATGTCGAATTAATCTATTATCAACACATGCATTAGTCTGCACATCATAAGTTGTTGACCCTATCGGCACCTCGCTACTAGAGAAAGTCTTTAATGCAATAGTATTAGGGTTTGGGTTAACCATTAGGTGAGTCAGTGCTTCATTTCCGCTCACTATTACTTTATCATTTATTATTGCTTGATTATTGCCATTTTTTAATTTATATGGAGATATTTGAGCAATAATAATCGTTGAAAATAATAATGAAACTAGTGTGGTAAAAGTTTTTTTCATGTTTTTTTTTTGTTATACACTTTATTGTAATAATACTAAAAAATTTCTTTAAATTTTAATCTTATAGAATTCCCTACTAATACAACATCAGAAAAAGCCATAAAAAGTGCTGCCCACATTGGATTTAGTAGTAATACAAAACAAAATATTGATTTAACAACACATAATGTATTGGGTGAAGTAATGTTTAGTGAATCACTGAAAGATTTTAATGGAGATTATAGTAAAAGCGTAGATATGTCACAATATCCAAACGCTATCTATTATACTGAAGTTAAAAACTAAAGATGGAATGATTAATAAAAAGTTAATACTCAAAAAACAATCGATCAAAAAAGTTCGAAATAAGGACCGAGAGGTCCACCAAAAAGAAACCCACTCAAATGAGTGGGTTTCTTGTTATATTTGTAACTTTAACTACATACAAAAATTTAAAAAAATATTATGGGAAAAGGAAAAGACTCAAAGAAAAATGTTAAAAAAGCACCTGCTAAA
>Ga0209403_10006168_pt1 | contig 12250 bp, 9 predicted proteins | sample ArcticOcean_MG_C_8_FD_187440 | JGI IMG/M metagenome (GOLD analysis project Ga0209403, IMG submission 187440) | Marine microbial communities from western Arctic Ocean - ArcticOcean_MG_CB11_86 (SPAdes) (version 2) | ecosystem: Environmental > Aquatic > Marine > Oceanic | place: Arctic Ocean... | reverse complement strand
CAGAGAAAAATACTTACTTCAATTAGAAGGTTTGAGGTCTGATAAGCGCTCACCTTTAACTAAGGCAGATAAAGAATTCGTTTTAGAAAGAATGATAGAGGAAGAATTACTTATAAAGAGAGCCATAGACATGGGCATGCTAAGAACTAATTCTATGGCACGAGGCACTATTGTTCAGCAAATGATTAATCAGATAATTTCTGATAATGACATGATTGGTATTTCTGAAGCAGAACTAAATAAGTTCTTTGAGAAGAATATAGGTTTTTTTACTAATGCTAAAAGGCTGCGAGTAAAGCAAATCTATTTTCCCGATCAAGAAGAAGCAATTATCTCTTCTATTCAGAAAGCTAACCGGGCATTTGATATGTTAATTTCTGGAAGTTCATTTGATGAAGCTGCAATTAATGGAACGCAATCAGCCTTGCAGATTCCCGATACTCTAATGACTTTGTCTAAAGTACGAGAATACTTAGGACCTTCACTTATGCTATTGGCAGAGAAATTAGAACCCGGAGAATTTACTGCCCCCAAAAGGGTATCCGGAGGCTACAAGATTATTTATTTGGTAAATAAAGAGAATTCAAATCCACCAATTTTAATAGATATAAAGAATCAAGTTATTTCAGAATTTAAAAAGAGAAGAGATGATCAATCTCTAAGAAATTATTTAGAAGATTTAAAGAGCTGGTACGATATTTCTAGAAACTTAGATACGTAAAGTATGTATAAAAGAACAAGATTTTATTTCTTCCTTTTAGTTCTTTTATCAAGCTCTGTAAGTGCTCATCAAAGAAGCGAGTCTTACTCTAAGGTATTGATTAATCACTATGAGAATAATTTTGAAGTAGAGACAGTTTTTTCTATTCAACTTTCTGTTCTGTCTAAAATGCAATGGCCCTTATCTAGTAATTGGGAGCAAGAAGTTTTAAGCCATGTAAAAAGCAATTTTTATATAGATTCTGAATGTGAATTTAAAGAGACGCCTAAGTTCTTTACATCTACTACAACAGGCTATATTCGTTTAAGTTGGAGTGAAGAGTGCCAAGGAGAGGTTGTTAAATTAAAGAATAACGCATTTTTTGATTTAGACACTACCCATGCACATATTTCAACTTTTAAAATAGATGGTCAGGCTTATCCAGAAAAGTTATTTACCAGTCAGTCGCGAAGTTGGCAGGAGGGTGTTTTAGATCGTAACAGAGGAAATGAAAACGAAGGTTCAATATGGGATTATTTTCTTTTAGGCATAAAACACATTTCTACAGGGTATGACCATATAGCATTCCTTCTTGGAATAATTCTACTTAATAGAAGAAAACGATCATTATTAATTGCAATTACAGGCTTTACTTTAGGTCATAGCTTAACTCTGGCTCTTGGTGTAATGAACTTCGTTAGCCCCTCTACAAGTTTTGTTGAAGCATTAATTGGATATTCAATATTATTAATTTCCCTAGAATTTTTAGCAAAAGAAACAGAACAATATGAACTTTATTCAAAATCAATTTTCTTTATATCTATACCATTTCTTATCTTCTATAGCTTTTTTGGGATAAATTCATACCTTTTGGGTTTATTTGGTATTGTTCTTTTTACAATTTCTTATTTCAATTTGAGTAATAGACTAAGAGACTTCAATTTATCCATAGCGGTAACGGCACTATTTGGATTGGTTCATGGTTTTGGATTTGCAGGTACTTTAACAGAAGTAGGCTTACCAGAAGATAGAATAGTATCGGCTTTACTTGGTTTTAACCTGGGAGTAGAGATAGGGCAGATAACTATTGTATTATTGTTCTTTTTAATAGTTTCAGTGTTAAGGAATATTCAATATTTGAGAGGGTTAAGCCTTGAGCCATTGGCAGCTGTATTCTTAGCATCCTTGGGTTCTTTTTGGTTTATTGAAAGAATATTCTAGGTTTATATAATTCTTATATTCTCAGCTTGAGGTCCTTTTTCAGAATCTTCAACAGAAAACCTGACTCTAGTATTTTCTTTTAGTTTTCTTCTATCAGAAGATTGAACTGCTCTAAGGTGAACAAATAGATCTCCACCTTTATCTCTTATAAGAAATCCATACCCCTTACTTGGGTCAAACCACTTTATAGTTCCCGTCTCTCCTCTAAAGTTCCTTTTAATTTTTCTTCCGTAAATAAATCCTAATATGGATAAAAAGCCTAACGACCAATATAAAAAGAGAACATACAAGAGTGTAATACCATCAGTTCCCTCAAGAAGATAGGATGTAAGCCAAACATAAAATACTGAAGCAATAAGACTTGTTATAAAAGCTCTAAAAAGCATAATTTTTTTCCTTCAATGGATTATAAAGCATCTTGCCTATATCAATAGAGAATTAAATAAGCTTTGTTATTTCATTTAGTTGATCTTTTAGATTATTAACCTCTATAACTATAGTTTTATGTCTAGTTTTTTGATTCTTTATTAGGTCTGCAGGTGCATTCTCTAGGAATTTCTTATTTTCAAGCTTTCCTGAAATCATAGACCTTTCTTTTTCTAATTTCAAAATAGCCTTCTCAAGTCTTGACACTTCACTTGTTGGGTCAATAAGTCCCTCTAATGGAATTAAAGTTTTAAGATGATTTTGGACATAAATAGCAGAAGGAGGAGATACTCCTTTCTCTAACCAAGTTAATTCTGAGAGACCCGTCATTTCAATTATTAGATCTTCAAATTCTTCAATATTCCTCTTATCCAATTCATTGCCACCCTTCATTAAGCATTTAATTTTTATAGAAGGTTTGATGTTTAATTCGCCTCTTATATTTCTAATACCAGTAACCACAGCTTTAAGCCACTCTATAGAATCATGACTTTTTACTTCAGGACTATCTTCAGATGTAGGAAAGCTAGAAATCATTATGCTTTCACATGAAGTTTGATTATGGTCTTTATGATGCTGCCAAATTTCTTCTGTAATAAACGGCATAATAGGATGGGCAAGACGGAGAGTTTTTTCTAGCACATTTATTATTGATCTCATTATTTGAGCTTTAGAAGCATTGTTGGTTAATCCACTAGATAATCTAATTTTTGATAGTTCTATGTACCAGTCACAAAATTCATACCAGATGAATTCATAGATAGCTTTGGTCACCAAATCAAATCTATAATCCTCAAACGCTTCTTCAACTTTTTTTGAAGTTTCGCTAAGTTTGTAATTTATCCATTCATCAGCATTTTCCGTAGATTCTTCATCTGAGACTTCATATTTTTCCAATTGAAGATCTATAAATCTGGAGGCATTCCAAAGTTTATTGCAGAAATTCCTGTAACCTTCAACTCTTTTCATGTCAAAGTTAATATCTCTACCTCCAGAAGCAAGTGAGCAAAATGTAAGTCTTAAAGCATCTGTTCCGTAGGAATTAATACCTTCTGGAAACTCTTTTTTTGTTTGTTTCTCTATCCTTTCTCTCATTTTAGGCTGCATGAGGCCTTGAGTTCTTTTCTTGAGAAGATCTTCGAGATTAATACCATCAATGACATCTAAAGGGTCTAGGGTATTGCCTTTAGATTTAGACATTTTCTGCCCTTCAGAATCTTTTATTAAACCGTGGATAAAGATTTTTTTAAAAGGTACCTCTTTAATAAAGTGAGTAGTCATCATAATCATTCTCGCTACCCAAAAGAAAATAATATCAAAACCAGTGACAAGAACATTAGTAGGGTGATATCTCTTTAAGAGTTTAGTAGATGAAGGCCACCCAAGAGTAGAAAATGTCCACAATGAAGATGAGAACCAAGTATCTAATACATCCTCTTCTTGTTTTAAGGTTAATTCTTTCTCAAGTTGGTATTTTTTTCTGACGGATTTTTCGTCTTCCGCTACATAAATATTACCATCTTCATCGTACCAAGCTGGAATTCGGTGACCCCACCATAATTGTCTACTTATGCACCAATCTTGTATGTCATTCATCCATGAGAAATAGGTATTTTCCCAATTTCTAGGAACAAAACTTGTATCGCCATTTTTAACAACTTTTATGGCCTCTTCAGATAGTTCTTTCTGATTGATAAACCACTGATTTGTCATAAGTGGTTCTAGTACAGAATTACTTTTTTCTCCTGTAGGAATTATAATTTTGTAGGGCTCAGTTTTTTCTAAAAGGCCTAATAACTCCATTTCTTTAATTACTTTTTTTCTAGCATCTTCTCTCGATAAGCCCACAAAATCTTTTGGTACGTTTTCGTTTAGAGTTCCATCAAGGTTAAGAATATTTATTATCTCTAGGTTGTGTCTTTTACCTATATCAAAATCATTGAAATCATGAGCCGGTGTTATTTTTACACAGCCTGTTGCAAATTCTGGATCAACATAGCTATCACCTATTATGGGTATGTTTCTATTAGATAAAGGGAGATTAATAGTTTTTCCAATTAGGGAGTTATATCTTTTATCTTCTGGGTTTATGGCAATAGCAGTATCACCTAACATAGTCTCAGGTCTTGTTGTTGCTATTGTTATAAATTCATTATTCTCTAAAGGATATTTAAAAAACCATAAAGAGCCTTGTTTTTCTTCAGCAATCACCTCTAGGTCCGAAAGTGCTGTCTGAAGACCAATGTCCCAATTAACAAGCCTTTCACCCCGGTAAATAAGACCTTCATCATAAAGTTTTATAAAGACCTCTTTAACAGCAAGGCTTAAGTCTTCATTCATTGTAAAGGCTTCTCTTGACCAATCTGGAGAGGCACCGAGCCTTCTTAATTGTTTTGTTATTTTGTTACCAGATTTTTCTTTCCATTCCCAAACTTTCTTCTCAAATTCATCTCTTCCTAAAGATTCTTTTGTTATTCCATCAGCTTCTAGTTGTCTCTCTACAACCATCTGTGTAGCTATTCCAGCATGATCAACTCCTACTTGCCACAGAGCATCAAAACCTGACATTCTTTTGTATCTGATTAAGGCATCCATCAGTGTATTTTGAAATCCGTGACCCATGTGCAAAGTACCTGTTACGTTAGGGGGAGGTATCATTACGCAATAAGGTTCTTTTTTGCTATCAGGATCTGATTTAAAGAAGCCAGAATCTTCCCATGTTTTATAAATGGGTATTTCTATTTCTTTAGGATTATAGATTGTTTTCATCACCACTTCTTGAATTCAGGTTCAAGACCTTTCTGTTTAGATTGGCTCCAAGTTTTTGCTGCTTTTTCTCTTAGCAGAGAATCATCCTCAATTACGATTTGGTAATAACAATTATAGTGTTTTATATCTAAAGGAAAATCAGGACTTAAATTTATCAAAGATCTGTCTTCATCATTAGAAAATCTTGTACCTGGGTAGCCAATATTAATCCTAATCATTGAGTCGCCAGTATGGATTAATTGATGGGGAAGTAAGGTGTTTGCAGGCCTTTTCCACATTTCTTCGTCTAATTGTTCTGCTTGTTCTAACGTATTGCATTTAAGATCTATCCATTTAGTAAATATATAATTATCTTCTTTTAAATATATTTTTGCTGTTAGTTCACAAGCTATTTCTATAGCTAGATTTAAATCAGAGCCAACAGAAATGAACTCTGTCTTTAACATTAAGAATTATCAATAAGATATTGGCTTAATAAAGGGACAGGTCTTCCTGAGCCGCCTTTTGCAGCACCTTTGTACTGAGCAGTGCCAGCAACATCAAGATGAGCCCATTTATAGTCTTTGGTAAATCTAGATAAGAAGCATGCAGCTGTTATAGTTCCTGCCCTCCCACCTATATTCGCTATATCTGCAAAGTTGCTGTCTAAATCTTTTTGATAAACATCCCATATTGGTAACTGCCACACTCTATCAGTTGAGTTTTCACCAGCTGAGATAAGTTCTTTCGCTAACTTCTCATCGTTGCTCATTAAGCCAGACGTTGAATAACCAAGGGCCATAATCACAGCACCAGTTAATGTTGCTATATCTACAACAGTTTTTGGTTTAAAACGTTTTGCGTATGTTAGAGCATCAGCTAAAACCAATCTCCCCTCTGCATCGGTGTTTAGTATTTCCACAGTAAGTCCTGACATTGTCCTGACAACATCACCAGGTTTTGTTGCTTTGCTGCCAGGCATGTTCTCAGCACTAGCGATAATACCTACTACATTAATAGGCAGTTTTAATTCAGCTGCTACTTGTAAAGTTCCTACTACACTAGCAGCTCCACACATATCAAATTTCATTTCGTCCATGGTTGCACCTGGTTTTAAGCTAATACCTCCAGTATCGAAAGTTATACCTTTGCCCACAAGCACGTAAGGTTGATCTCCTTTTTTCCCTCCTTTGTACTCTATAGTGATCAATTTAGATTCTTGAGCGCTTCCTGCACCTACAGAAAGTAGACAGTCCATACCCAGTTTCTTCATTTCTTTTTCCCCAAGTACTTTGCAGCTGAGTGAATCGTATTTTCTAGCTGCAGTTTTCGAAGCATTAGCTATATAAGTTGGTGTACATACATTTCCTGGAAGGTTTGCTAGATCTTTAGCTTCATTCGAGCCCTGACCTATTGTTTGACCAACTTTTATAGCTTTTCTTAATTTAGTATCAGAAACGGAAGACTTTAAAGATATCACGGCTTTTTTTAGCTTATTAATCTTCTTATTCTTTTTATTTAGCTTTGCATCATAAGTATAGACTAGGTGTTCTAGCATTCTACTTAATTGATTCAATATCCATTCATCTCCTTCTTTTGTTTTTAAAGAAGGCAGTGCAATGGCTACATCAGATACGCCGCTTGATATTGCAACATGAACGATACTTGACAGTATCTTAGTTACTTGATCTTTTGAGAGCATAGAAGACTTCTTTCCGCATCCTATCATATAGACTCTTTCGGCTTTACTACCTTCTAAAGAGGCAATATATAGGCTTTGCCCCACTTTTCCTTGTAACTCTTCTCTTGATATTAGTTTTTTTAGTACGCCTTTGCTTAAGCCATCTATATTTTTTAACTCTTCGTTCACTGACTTAGCTTCATAGCTTCCTATTATAAGGGCCATAGTTTTAATTTTTTCAAGGTTCTTCGACTGGTCCTGGTTAAGACTTAATGCCAATCTTTTTTTCATCTAACTTCTCCTAAAATATTCTGTTATTGGTGTATTCTAATACTTTATGATTTTAACGATAGATAAAATCTAAACTCATTTAGTATTTTGTTGTCTAATTGGAAGTAGGATAGAGGAATAATCAGAGAGTAATTTATAGCTATGATCTTAAACCGTTATTTTCTTAAAGATATACTTCTGTATACAACTTCAGTAAGTTTCGTATTCCTTTTGATAGTGGTGTCCTCTAGATCAATTCAATATCTTGAACAAGCGGCCATAGGTGAAATTAATCCTGATATCGTAGCTTGGGTTATTCTCTATAGACTTCCTGAATTTATTCAACTTATTTTACCTTTTAGCTTCTTCTTGAGTTTAGTGCTAACTGTTGGAAAATTTAGTGCTAACAATGAATTAAATATTTATGAACAAAACGGATACACAGTGAGAAGAATTATTTTTATATCCCTTATTCCTGCAAGTTTAGTAGCTGTAATAAGTATGAGTCTATCTGTGTGGGTTTCTCCAGAAAGTAATCTAAAAGCAGGCCTGTTACTTGAAGAGCAAAGTTTTCAAGATAAGTTTAGGTCCATACAGCCTGGCAGTTTCCATAGGATAAATGAAGATGTAATAATTTATGCAAAGAAAAGAGAAGGAAAAGTCCTGCAGTCTGTGTTTATTCATACAAACCCAAAAAAACAAATAAATTCAGGAACAATCGTAACCGCCATTAGCGCTTCTTTAGATGTAAATAATCCTAATGTTCTATTACTAAATAAAGGAAACCTTTATTTTAAACAAGATAATTCAGATTCATCAAGAATGTCTTTTGGAGAATTAAAGATGAACATTGAAAGGAATTCGACAGGCGATATTTTGGGTAAAAAAACAGAAGCGATAAGCAGTCAATCTAAATTTCAATGGAGCGTTTCTTTGGGCCTAATGTCCCTTATTGCTGTATTACTTGCCATTCCAATTAGTAAAGTTCGTCCAAGAGAGGGCAGATATAAGAGAATTCTTCCTGCAATCTTTGTTTTCATATTTTATCTAGGATTACTAATAACTAGCCGAGGGTGGTTAGAAGCAGGATTAATTGGAGCTTTTCCGGGAATGTATACAGTACATTTAATATTTATGACATTAGGATTTTTTCTTTTGTATAGAGCTGATTATATTAAACAATAAAGATGAAGATTTTATTTGGTGATGCAGTAGGTAAAAACATAAGCTTTCAGGTTTTATTGAGCTTAGCAGTAGTTGTTTTGACTATAGGCGCAGTAGATTTTATCTTCTTAGTCCTTTCAGAGCTTTCCGATATATCAAACACCTATAAATTTGTTGATGTATTAATTTACTGTGTATCTAAAGTTCCTTATTCACTTTACGATTTATCACCTTATCTCTGCTTGATTGGAGTGATGGTTGGGCTTGGAAACTTAAATGATCAGGGCGAGCTAGTAGCCTCTAAAATTTTAGGTAAATCAAACTTAAAAATCCTTTTGAGTAGCTTTAGACCAGTCCTCCTTTTTCTCTTCCTAGGATTGATTGCCTCTGAGTTTTGGTTGCCTGGACTTTCTCAAAAAGCAGAAGAAAACCGTTTATTAAAACAAGAGATAATAAATTCTGATCAGGGTTATTGGATAGCAAATGAAGAAGGATTTAGTTATTTCAGATCGACACCTTCTAATAATTTAATAGAAGAAGTAACTATTTACAGTATTAATTCAGAGTTTGAATTGTTTGAAATACAAAAAGCAAGTAGAGCTAAATTAGTTTCAGGAAGTTGGATACTTAGTAATGTAGAGACTGAGAATTTAACTGAAGGTTTAATTCAAGTGGATGAAGAAAGTGTTTGGCAAACCGGCCCTCAAGAAAGTGATTTTAATTTAATTCTTTCTCCAAAGTACTTTCCTTTAAGTTTACTTAGGCAGCAGATGTCTAATGATGTATCAGAATACAGGAGAAATTTGTTGGCATTAGAATTCTGGAGAAAGCTATTACAACCTTTAGTAGCTTTTGTATTAATCCTATTAGCAGCTTCTTTTATTTTTGGTCCCATGAGAGATCAAAAGTCAGGACAAAGAGTCATTACAGGAATCGTTTTAGCCTTTAGTGTTAATATTATTAAGAGTCTTTTCGAAAGCGTTTCAATGGTCTCTAATATGTCACCCTTTGTTGCCGTCATAACGCCTATAGGGTTAATTCTTTTGGTAGGATTATTTTTAATTAAGAAAACTAAAGTGATTTCCTGATATCAATTACTCTTGTATTTGTGTAAATATCTGACCAAGACCTGTTCTTCTTATCAATAATGATCCAGAAATAGCCAAGGCCAATTATTAGAAATGAGATAAAAGAAAGAAAACATCTTGTTAATGAAGTCTTAAAAACAAGTGCTTCCCCTTCACAAGTTACAAGTTTAATTTTCCAGGCCTGCATGCCAAGAGTTTGGCCTTCGTTTTTATGCCAAAAATAACAATAAAATAGAGGGCCACTAGCAGTAGCAATAATTAATTGAATAATGGATAGGAATGTTCCTGGTTTAGGTGCCCCATTATTTATGATATTGAGTAGTAGGGATAAACTTATAACAATAGCTAAAACAAAAAGCGTGTCATATATTAACGAAAATATTCTTCTAAAAAATCCCGCAGGTTCCATAAGTATTAGGCAGTAAACAAAATTTTGATTATTCTATAGCTAAATTATAGAGAATATTATGACTGAAACTACTCAAGATTATGAGGATTCTTCTTTTCTGGGCCATCCAAAAGGTTTAATAACTTTATTCCTAACAGAAATGTGGGAAAGAATGTCCTTTTATGGAATGAGAGGGTTGTTAGTTTTATTTATGACGAGAGAAGTGGTGGACGGTGGTTTAAATTTGGAAACTGGTGAAGCGATGGCCATTTATGGAATATATGGAGCTTCAGTCTATTTCTTGTGTGTTCCTGGTGGTTGGGTTGCAGACAAAATATTTGGAGCCCAAAAATCTGTTTTGATAGGAGCAATAATCATAACTCTTGGACATTATGTCTTAGCGATGCCTTTTGAAAAGACTTTCTTTCTGGGTTTAGTCTTGGTATCTATTGGTACAGGTTTTCTAAAACCAAATATTTCTACAATAGTAGGTCAATTGTATAAACCGGGTGATATTCGTATTGATGCAGGCTATACAATCTTTTATATGTCCATAAATATAGGCAGCATGTTAGGGTTCTTAGTCTGCGGTTACTTAGGTGAAAAGGTGGGCTGGCATTGGGGCTTTGGAGCAGCTGGTGTGGGTATGACTTTTGGCGTGATACAATATATTTTTTCAAGAAAATCATTGGGAGAAGCGGGATTAAGACCTAATCTAGAGGTCAATGAGGATGCATCTCGTTACAAGTTAATTTTTTATATTGCCTCGAGCTTGTTGGTATTATTCATAGCAACTAATTTCCTTGGGCTGTGGACTATCGATGCACAAGTCCTAAATCAACTTACAGTTTATTTGATCGTCTCGGTTGCTGTTTTATATTTTATCTATCTATTTTTCTTTGCCGGACTAAATAAAAAAGAAAAAGAAAATATTTCTATGTTTTTATTGCTTTTTCTTGGGTCAGTGCTCTTTTGGGCAGGGTTTGATCAAGGAGGATCTTCTTTAAATCTATTTGCTAAAGACTATACCGATTTATATATTTTTGGATGGGAAATGCCAGCAACTTTCCTTCAAGTGGCCAACCCCTTAATGGTAGTTATTTTTGCTCCATTTTTTGCAAGCTTTTGGATTAATTTAGGAAGAAAGAATATGGACTTTGACACACCTGAGAAATTTGCTCTAGGTTGTTTTTTAATGGCCATTGGGTTTTGTGTGATTATTCTTGGTGTAGAGGTGGCTCTTGAGAATGAAAAGGCAGGAGTAAAATGGCTACTAATAACCTATCTTTTTCATACATTAGGAGAGTTGTGTTTGAGTCCGGTAGGTCTTTCTGCGACTTCTAAATACTCCCCTAAAAGATATAAAGGTCAAATGATGGGGTTATGGTTTTTATCTTCTTCTTTAGCTGCAGGAGTAGCAGGATTATTGGCAAGTAAATCGTTTGAGTCAGGAATATCAAGTATGCCAGCTTTATTTAATCAAGTTATATTTGGTCTTGTCTTTATAGGGATAGTTCTTTTGCTTGCTAATAAATATGTAAAAGGACATCCCGAAATAGAGGATTCTAAATAAATAGTTTTACTAGAATCTGTTTATAAATTTTTGAAAGGATAACTAGATCCTCAGATCTAATGCATTCATTAATTTTATGAATAGACGCATTTACAGGACCTAATTCAACTACTTCTGCACCGGTTGGAGCAATAAATCTTCCATCAGAAGTACCTCCATCTGTAGAAGTTTGAGTATCAATGCCTGTTATGTCAGATATTGATTGTTGCACAGCTTCTATCAAACCTTTATTTTTAGTTAAGAATGGATCTCCGCTTAAGTTCCAGGTAGCTGAGTAATTCAAAGAATGGCCGATTAATATTTTTTCCACGGATTGCTTAATCTCATCCTCAGTTGTTGATGGAGAAAACCTTATATTTAAATCAAAACTGAGATCTCCGGGTATAACATTAGATGCACCTGTACCTGAATTCAGATTTGAAATTTGCAAGATGCTATCTTGGAATTCCCCTGTTTCATCCTTCCATTCTAATTTAGTAATTTCACTGATCGCGTCTGCTGATTCATGGATAGGATTTAGGGCCTTTTTCGGGTAGGCTATGTGACCTTGTATGCCTTGAATCTTAATAGTGGCGCCTAAAGAACCTCTCCTGCCAATTTTTATAACATCTCCTACTTGGTCATTTGCTGTAGGCTCTCCTACCAAACACCAATTTATATCTTCTTGTCTTTTTTGAAGTTCTTGTATAACTTTTCTTACTCCATTCACAGAAGGTCCTTCCTCGTCGCTAGTTAGCATGATCCCGATTCGTCCATTGAATTCTTTGTGCTCACTCACGAAACTTTCTATGGCTGTCACAAAAGCAGCAACGCTTCCTTTCATGTCTGCAGCTCCACGTCCAAATAAAAATCCGTTTTCTTCTAACGGTAAAAAGGGGTCATTCTTCCAATCATCAATAGGTCCGGTAGGAACAACGTCGGTGTGTCCTAAGAAAATAAAAAGAGGTCCGTCTTCTCCATAAGTAGCCCATAAATTCTTAACTTCTTCAAA
>Ga0209403_10006165_pt1 | contig 12251 bp, 13 predicted proteins | sample ArcticOcean_MG_C_8_FD_187440 | JGI IMG/M metagenome (GOLD analysis project Ga0209403, IMG submission 187440) | Marine microbial communities from western Arctic Ocean - ArcticOcean_MG_CB11_86 (SPAdes) (version 2) | ecosystem: Environmental > Aquatic > Marine > Oceanic | place: Arctic Ocean... | reverse complement strand
ATGTAGTAGATGCTAAAAATCATACTTTAGGAAGATTAGCTAGCAAGATTGCTCAAATTCTTAGAGGAAAGAATAAAGTAAATTATACTCCTCATATGGATATGAGTGATTTTATTGTAATTATTAATGCAGAAAAAATTATTTTAACAGGTAATAAAGAAAATTCAAAAGAATATTGGAGGCATACTGGTTATCCAGGTGGTCAAAAAACTGTATCATATAAAAAAATGTTAGAAAAGAATCCCGATAGAGTCATAAGTAATGCTGTTAAAGGTATGCTGCCTCATAATAAATTAGGTAGAAAATTATTGAAGCATTTGAAAGTTTATCAGGGTAATAGTCATCCACATTCAGCTCAATCTCCACAAAAATTAGAAATTAATTAAGGTAAAAATAAATGGTAGCTTTAAAAAAAGAAAAATGGTCAGCGACAGGTAGAAGAAAAGCTTCTGTGGCTAGAGTCACATTAAAAAGCGGTAAGGGAAAATTTGTTGTAAATGGAAGAGAGTTTAATGAATACTTCAATAGAGATACTCAAAAAATGATTATTATGAAGCCTCTTGATTTATTAGAAGTACGAAATAAATATGATATAATTGCTAAAGTAACAGGAGGTGGTGCTACTGGACAAGCAGGAGCAGTTAGGCTAGGAATATCTCGTGTTTTAGATAGTATTAGTGATGATAATAGAGCTATACTAAAATCAAATGGAATGTTAACTAGAGACTCTAGAATAGTTGAACGTCAAAAATGTGGTCAACCTGGAGCTAGAAAGAAGTTCCAATTTTCAAAACGTTAGGGAATACATGATAGAATTATCAAAAGAAGACTTAGTAAAATCAGGTGTCCACTTTGGTCACCCTACCCAAAAGTGGAATCCAGGTTTTAAGAATTACATAGCAGGACAAAGAAACGGAATTCATATAATAGATATAGAACAAACTATTCAAAATTTAATGTCAGCAGGTAAAGAACTTTCCAGAATTGTATCAAATGGTGGAAATATATTGTTTGTAGGGACAAAAAAACAGGCTAAAGAAGTTATTCAAGAAGGTGCAGATAAATGCGGAATGTTTTATGTCAATGAAAGGTGGTTAGGTGGAACATTAACGAATTTTTCCACAATAAAGAGAAGTATTAAAAGACTTAAAATACTTGAAAAAGACTCATCTGATATATATAAAGATTTAACAAAAAAAGAACTTCATGGTTTAGAAAGAGAAAAGATAAAGTTATCTGATCTTCATAGAGGGATAAGAGATATGAGATATTTACCAGCAGCTTTATTTATTGTTGATGTAAATAATGAAAAAAATGCTATTTTAGAAGCTAAAAAGCTAGGTATACCTATATTTGCTTTAGTAGATTCTAATGCAGATCCGCTACAAGTAGATTATGCTATTCCAGGAAATGATGATTCAATTAAATCAATTAGTTCTATAATTAATTACATATGTGATTTATTAAAAGAAATTAATGATAGCTCAGAAGAGACTACAGAAGAAAAAGCCCCTTTAAAAAGTTCTCAAAGTAAATAATTAATAAAATTTTGGAAGATTAATAAAATGAGTTCAGCAAAAGTAGTAAAACAATTAAGAGAAGTGTCAGGTGCAGGTATGATGGACTGTAAAAAAGCATTGGAAGAATCTGAATATGATATTGATAATGCAATGGACATATTAAGAAAAAATGGTATAGCTAAGGCAAAAAAAAAGGCAGGTAGGACAGCTAAAGAAGGTGTAATTATACCTTATATTCATCCAGGTTCAAAACTAGGTGCATTAGTAGAAATAAATTGTGAAACTGATTTTGTTGCAAGAACTGAAGCTTTTCAAGATTTTGCTAAAGATGTTGCCATGCATATAGCAGCAGCCTCTCCTTTGACTATTATAAGAGAAGATGTTTCTTCAGATTTAATTGCTAAAGAAAAAGAAATTTATAAAGAACAAGCTTTACAAAGTGGTAAGCCTGAAAATATTATTGAAAAAATGATAGAAGGTAGACTCAATAAATTTTATCAGGAAAATGTTTTGCTTGAACAAACATTTGTTAAAAATTCTGATCAGACAATTAAAGATTTATTAAATGATACTATTTCAACATTGGGTGAAAATATAGAAATAAAAAGATTCTCTAGGTTTCAACTTGGGGAGCTTTCAAATCCTGATGATAATTTAGAATAATTCATATGAACTCTCTCACTTATAAAAGAATATTAATTAAATTAAGTGGAGAAGTTTTTTCCGGAAAAAATCCTTACGGTATTGACTATTCAGTCGTTTCTGTATTAGCTAAACAAATTAAAGAAATTAGTGATAAAAATATCCAAATTGGCATTGTTATTGGTGGAGGTAATATTCATAGAGGCGTTTCATCAGAGAGTCAAGGTATGGATAGGGTTTCAGGAGATTATATTGGCATGATGGCAACAATAATGAATTCCGTTGCTTTACAAAGTGAATTAGAAAAGTTCCAATGTGATACTAGAGTTATGTCTGCATTATCAATTAGGCAATTAGCTGAGCCTTATATTAGAAGAAAAGCAGCGAGGCATTTAGAAAAAAATAGAATTGTCATATTTGCTGGCGGTACAGGTAATCCATATTTCACTACTGATACTGCTGCAGCTCTGAGAGCAATTGAAATAAATGCTGATATTGTTATTAAAGGTACTAAAGTTAATGGAGTTTATGATTCTGATCCATTTAAAAATAGTAATGCTATTAAATATGATAATTTATCTTATAAAAAAGTTATTGATAAAGAATTGAAAGTCATGGATTTAACAGCTATAACTTTATGTAAAGAGAATAAATTACCTATTGCTGTTTTAAATATTAATAAAAAAAATAACTTGAAAAATTTCCTTTTTTCATCTAAAATAATTGGCACCAAAATTAATTAAAGGTATTTATAAATGGAACAAACAATTTTTAATGAAGCAAAAGAGAAAATGTCAAAAGCAATTATTCATTATAGAACAGAAGTATCATCAATTAGAACTGGAAGGGCCTCAGCTAACATTTTTAACTCAATTAAAGTTAACTATTACGGTTCACTATCTCCTTTAACTAACATTGCTAATATAACTGTTCCTGAAGCTCAATTGATACTCATTCAACCCTTTGACCCTACAACTTTAGAATTAATTGAAAAAGCATTAAATGATTCTGATTTAGGTCTTACACCTAATAATGATGGGACGGTTATTAGATTAAATATTCCTTCATTAACTGAGAATAGAAGAAAAGATTTAGTAAAGCATGTTCATAAAATAATAGAAGATGGAAAAATTGCTATAAGAAACATTAGAAGAGATGCTAATGAACAGTTTAAAAATCTAGAAAAATCTCATGACATGTCCGAGGATAACTTAAAAAGATCTCTTAATAACATCCAAGAATTAACTAATACAAATATTGAAGTTTTGTCTAGCATTCAAGATGCCAAAGAAAAAGAAATATTAATTTAGTATTTTATAAATACTTTTTAATTTGAATTTTTGCTTCAATTAGGTCTTTATGTTCTACATGAAGAGTATGTGCAATTTTTCTGATTAGATATTGTTCCATAAAATGTAGTTCTTTATCAGTATAGGCAACTTCATATATACAAAGAATAAAATCAACTTTATCTTTATAAGAAAAATTATCGTTTATTATTTGAGTATAGTAAAATAAGCTAGTATTTTTTTTTAGTTCTACTATAGCATTTTCTATGATGGTAAAAGTTTCTTCACTTTCAATTGAAAAGAAATCTTGAATTATTTCTCTGATACTTTTTATTTCTTCTTTATCAATTTTTTCGTCTGCATTAGCAATAGAAAGCAATAAAATTGTAGCTGCATTTTTTATATTAGTATGTTCTTTGTCTAGCATGCTATAATTTACGCATATAATTATGTTATAATTAATTAAAACTTATGATTATTATTAAAATAAAAGAAAATAGTTTAGCTGAACAAATAGGTTTATCTGTTGGTGATAGATTACTAAAAATTAATGGTAAAAGAGTAGTAGATTATCTTGATTACGAGTTTAGAATTGCAGAAGAAAATATTACATTAGATTTTCAAATGGATGGTAAGCTAAATCAAATTATTATAGAGAAAGATTATGATGATGATTTAGGAGTTGAATTTAAAGAGATGAAAATAAGAAAATGTGGTAATGATTGTGTTTTCTGTTTTGTAGACCAAAATCCAAAAAATATGCGAGAAGGTATTTATTTTCGTGATGGTGACTATAGGATGTCTTATTTGTTTGGACACTATATAACTATGACTAATATGGGTAAAAATGAGTTAAAAAGAATAGTAGAACAAAGATTTTCTCCATTATATATTTCAATACACGCAACAGATATAGAATTAAGAAAAGAATTACTTCTTTATAAGCCAAAAAATGATAATTTACTTCAAAAAATAAACTATTTAATAGATAATGATATTGAATTACATGGGCAGATAGTTTTAATACCAGGTAAAAATGATGGTTTACATTTATATAAAACAATATCTGATATTTATCATTTCTATCCAAAATTTAAATCTATGTCAATTGTTCCTGTTGGATTAACAAAACATAGAGAAGGACTTCCTGCCTTAAGCTCTGTAAACAAAGATTATGCTCAAACTATGTTTAAAGAGTTTCATTTATTAGAAAATAAATTTCCAAGTAGTGATAAAAACCCTTTTTTAATTTTGTCAGATGAGTGGTATATACTAGCAGATAAACCTTTTCCAAAAAAAGAATATTACGGCGATTATGAGTTAGTTGAAAATGGAGTAGGGCAGTTTAGAAATTTTTTAGACCAATTTGATAATGATAAATTAAAATTCCCTAAAAAGTTTAAACGTGAAACAAAAATTTCAATCATTACTGGTGAACTATCCTATGATATATTTATAGATAAAATTGAACCTATATTAAATAACATAGATAATTTAGAAGTTAGTTTTTTTAAAATTAAGAACAACTTTTTTGGAGAATCAGTGACAGTTGCAGGTTTACTAACAGGAAAAGATATTATTGAGCAATTATCAGATAAAGATTTAGGGGAATCTGTTTGGGCTTCATATAGGATCTTAAATGATGAACAAACTTTAACTTTAGATGATATGAAGTTATCAGATATCTCCAATGCTTTAGGAACAAATTTTAATGTATCAAAGGATAGTATTTTAGATATAATTGAAAGTGTATATAATGAAATCTAAGCCTTTGATAACAATATTAGGTAAGCCTAACGTAGGGAAATCAACTTTATTTAATAGAATGATAGGCGAAAAGAAATCTATTGTTTCACCTGTTGAAGGTGTGACAAGAGATAGAGTTTATGGTTCATTTGATTGGGTTGGTAAAATGTATGATATCATGGATACCGGCGGTTTTGTACTTAATGAAAATGATATAATGAATAAAAATATTAAAATCCAGCTTGATATAGCAAAAGAAGAGTCAGATTTTATTATTTTCATGGTTGATGGTAAAATTGAGACAACTGCTAATGATTATGAATTAGCAAAAAATATTAGAAAATTAAAAAAACCATATCAATTAATAGTAAATAAAGTAGATAATATAAAAAATGATGTAGATAATTGGAGGTTTTATGAATTGGGCTTGGGTAGTCCCATTTTTATTTCTGCTGAGCATGGAAGAAATATTGCGGCATTATTAGACATTATCGATAATTCTGTCCCATCTATGTCAGATGAACAAATAAATGAAGGTACTATTAACTTTTCGATAGCTGGTATGCCAAATGTTGGCAAATCATCCTTGGTTAACTGTTTAATTAATCAAGAAAAATCAATCGTTACTAATATTGCAGGAACTACTCGAGATGCAGTTGATTCTCATATAAAATATTTTAAAGATGATTTTAGGCTTATTGATACAGCTGGTATCAGAAAAAGAAGTAAACTTTTAGATGAAATTGAGTATTATAGTACGGTTAGGTCTTATAGAGCTATTGATGAATCAGATGTAACTGCTGTAGTAGTGGATATTTCTAAGGGTTTTAATAAACAGGATAGAAATATTGTAAGTTATATAATTGATAAAGGTAAGGGTTTAATTATTGTTCTTAATAAATGGGATTTAATTCAAAAAGATAATTCCACTTTCAAAAATATTAAGCAAGATATCATTGATTCTTATCCAATTCTAGAATTCTATCCTTTATTATTTATATCTGTAAAGAATAATTTGAGAGTTAGAGAGGTGTTAAAGGCTGCTCAAGATACATACTATGAGAGACAAAGAGTTATTAAAACCTCTGAATTAAATAAATTTTTAGAGTATATAGTTCATAAATATCCTCCCCCTTCAGTTAATGGTAAATTTTTAAAAATTAAGTATATTACTCAAATTTCAGGAAGCCCACCGTTATTTGCTCTGTACTGTAATTTTCCTCACTTATTTACAATAAATTATAAACGTTATATTGAAAATCAGTTGAGAAAATCTTTTGGTCTTCTAGGTGTCCCAGTAAGAATATCTTTTAGGAAAAAATGAGATATCTAATTTGTATAGCAATACTTTGTTGTATGATTTTTTCTAGAAGAGCTCTAACTAATGATTTAGAATTAATGAATAATTCTAGGTCCTGTGCACAAAGACCTAATTTAGATTTTAATATTGAGTCTCCATCAGGAAATTTTTTAATTCATTACAATGATTACTATCAAGGTATAGAAGAATATGCATATGAAGTTGGTATTTCAGCAGATTCAAGTAGAAAAGTTATAGTTGATATAATGGGGTTTAATGCTGAGATATCTGATGATAACCAGCTATATGATATATATATAATTGAATTAGGAATAGGAGCTTACGGTAGAAATTGTCCAGATAATAATCTTATGAGTTCATGGGTTGAAATTGATGATAACTTCATTGGTTTTGGTTATAATGGTGCTACTGGATTTGATGCTATGAGAATAACAGTTGCACATGAGTTTTTTCATGCAGTTCAAAGATCATATATTTTATTAGATAGTTATAGCAGATATTTTTTTGAGTTAAGTTCAGTTTGGATTGAAGATATTATTTATCCTGATATAAATGATTATGTTACATTTAGTCAATTAGCAGATGATTACTTTAATAACCCAGAAAAAAATATAAATCAATACAATGGCTACGGGATAGGATTATACGGTCATTATTTAAATGATAAATTTGGTGATCAAATTATGCAAAGTATTTGGAATCAATTTTCATTAGCTGACCTAAGTCAGAGTAATTATGTTATAGAATCTATTAATACAGTTCTTGATAGTAATATATATAACTCATCTTTTACTAAAACATGGATTGATTTCAATGCAAGGAATATATATAATGGTTTATTAAATGATATGAATAATGATATTTATTATTATGAAGATCAATCATTATTTAATCCTATAGAAACTAATTCTAATTCTTTAAAGGATACTTTAAGCAGTTTTATGATAAATAATGAATCTATAAAAATAAAAACTTTTAATATAGAAGATCCATATGCTCATCTTTGTTTAATAAATAATATAAACTTTAATGCAGAATATGATAATGCTATTATAGCAATTTCTTCTAATGATGGAAATAATATTTTAAATACGATGGGTAATGAATATCACTCAAATTTTTTAGATTCTGATGATACTATGCATTTATTATACATTACAGATGAAGATAATAAAGAGATGACTATATCAATTAATGATGAGATATTTTCAAATTCTAAAGAAATAATTTTATACCCTAACCCAGTAGTCTCTAGTAGTACCTTAAATTTAAGGTTAAGTTCTGCAATTGAATTAGATAATTTAACGATTGATATATATAGTATTTATGGTAGAAAAGTTAAAAACTTATTTATTGGTGAGGTCAATTATAGTCTTAATGAATATAACGAGTTCTCAATAAAAGCTTTTGATAGTACTTTCCCTTCTGGAGTCTATATACTTAGATTAAATTTAGATAATATTATTTATACTAAAAAAATAGTATATCTAAAGTGAAAGATTCATTTTATATACAATCAGTAATAAATTCTTTTTATTATAAAAGTCAAAATTCTAAGTTTTATAGTTTTATTTATCCTGTTAATTCAGTAGAAGAGGTAAAAAATAATCTTAATGCACTTAAAAATAAATATTCTGATTCTTCTCATATTTGTTATGCATATAGATTATTTAGTGGATATGATTTATTAAATAGTTACAATACAGATGATTTTAGTGCAGATGCAGGTGAGCCTAGAGGTTCTTCTGGTCCTCCTATATTAAAAGTTTTAAAAAGGCATCAAATGATTAATGTAGCAATTTTTGTAGTTAGATATTTTGGTGGTAAAAAGTTGGGAATTTCAGGTTTAATTGAAGCTTATACAAATGCAGCGGAAGGTTTAATAGATATAAAGAAAAAAAAAATTTGGTTTCCAACAAAAAGGTTAGAGTTACAGTATCCTTACAATTTAGAAAGCTCATTAAAGCAACTATTAAAAACATTTAATGTTAAAATATATAATCATAAATATAATGATTGTATCATATCAGTATTTGATATAAAGGAAAAAGAAGTTGAATTATTTAAGCAGAGGTTATCTGATTATCCTTTTAAATCAATTAAAATAATATAATTTTATATTTCTCGATAATGTGACAAACTATTTTATAAGTTTAAGGCCCTATTGTTGGAGATAGGATTGAGTAGGAGGAAAATTGGCGCGGGGTGGAGCAGTTTGGTAGCTCGTCGGGCTCATAACCCGAAGGTCACAGGTTCAAATCCTGTCCCCGCTACTAAAAAGCCCTTTAAATCTTCAGATTTAAAGGGCTTTTATATTTCAGTGTAATCCTAATTAAATAAGATTAATAAATTTATCTAATATTTTACTAGTTGATTCAACGTTTATAGGGTTTGAGGCGTTAGATGAGATATATCTTGGCATTACAACGCAGCCTAAATGTTCAAGTTGCACTTTCATTACTCTAGCAAATTTATCTCCGTTTCCTCCACTTGATGTGCCAACTAAAACTATTTTATCTTTAAATGCGTCCCTCCAATAATCTGTGCTTGTAGATATCCAGGCTATAGCATTATTTATTATTGGATGCAATGAACCATTATATTCCGGGCCACATATAATTATGCCATTATTATCTATAAAGTGATTAGTCAGTAATTTTATTGTTTTCTCATGCTTACTTTTTTCTAATTTAAAATTTTTATCCGTATAAATTGGTAGCAAAAAATCTTCTAATGAAATAATAGTTGTAGCTATATTTTTTTTATCTACTATATTTTTAATTTTCTCTGCTAATTTATAATTACTTTTTAAAGTAGCGCTAACAACTAATACATTTTTTTTCATTTTAATTATCTTATTTTTAGTTCAAAAATTTATATATTTACCTTAACTAATATTATGAATAATAAACAGAAATATAAAATACTTATAAATACTAGCATCTCAGGATGTTTTTTATTTTTTCTCTTATCAGGTTTAGCTATGTATTTTTATGCTGGAGGAACAATGCATAATAATCCTCTAAATCCAGATTATAGTCCTAATTCTTATTCCCTAACCCTTAATTTTTTTAGTGATTTAGGGTTACATAATGCATGGTCAGGTAAGCCTAATATTATATCTAATATATTATTTTCATATTCATTATTTTTTGTTTCTATTAGTATTATAACATTCTATTCTGCTTTTCATTTCATTTTAAAAAAAGATACTAATCTTATTTTAATAAGTAAAGTTGGAATTTTTGTTTCCTTTATATCAGCGATAGGTTTTATTCTAGTTGGTTTTACACCTTCAGATCAAATTTATAACACTCATATGTTTAGTGTTAACTTAGCATTTAGATCTTTTTTATTTGTAATGCTAATTTATTGCTATGCAATTTTTAGAAGTAATTTTTTAAAAAACTATATTTCTTTGGTTTATATTATACTTTTCACTTTGGTTGCATACTATGTGTATATTATTGTTGCTGGCCCTATTCTTCCGACCGCTCCATATGGAGCTGAAGGATTTTATATCCCTAATAAAGAAGACTTATTATTTCATGTAATTTCTCAGAAGTTTGTTGTATATGGCTTAATTATAGGTATATTATGGCAATTAATTGAACTAAAAAAAGAGAAGTATACTACATTAATAGATTAAGGAGATTTATGTTAAAATATATAAAATTTACTCTAGCACCATTTACGCTTATTATTTCTATTTATGTTGCTTCATTAGGAGGTAATTACATTTGGTATTTTTTTCTAGGGTTTACTACACTTATTATGATCGGTGATTTATTATTTGGTTCTGATCTTTCAGTTGAAGAATACAAGTATCCTTTTATTCTTAATTTAATGTTATATGTGAATTTGCCTCTATTAGTGATATTAATTGCGGTAATGATAACTGTTATTGATGACCAAACTATAGTTTCATTTATAGGGTATTGCCTTACAATTGGTTTTATGTTAGGTTCTTTTGGCGTAAATGTAGGTCATGAATTGACGCATAGAAAAAATAAGAAATTAGATATGTTTATTGGTAATTGGGTACAGGCTTTATGTTTTGATAATGTATTTGCAATTGAGCATGTGTATGGTCATCATAAAGACGTAGCTTTATTAAAAGACGGTGCTAGTGCCAGAAGAGGTGAGGGAATATTTGCTTTTATCTTTCGTTCTACTTTTAATGAATATAAGAATGCTTTTCAAATAGAAAAAACTCGCCTAAAAAGAAATGAAAAATCAGTTTTTTCAATTCAAAACAAATTTTTTATAGCACTTTTTAGAAGTATTGTTATTGGTATAGTTATTTATAACGTAGGTAGTATTAATGCTCTTATATGTTATTTAATTTCTGCTTTAATATCTAAAATTTTGCTTGAAACTATTAATTATGTAGAGCATTATGGATTAATTCGTATTGATGGTAAGCCAGTTAAACCAAGGCATTCATGGAATAGCAATACTTTTATCAGTAGTGCTTTTACTTTTAATTTAACACGACATTCTTCGCATCACGAAAAAGCAAATTTACCATTTTGGAAATTAATTCCTTATTCTGATGCTCCGCATATGCCATTTGGTTATTTAAGTACTTTCTTTATAGCACTTTTCTTTCCTTACTTTTATAGAAAAATTATGGCTAAAAAATTATTAGATTGGGACAAGAGGTACGCTTCTGATGAAGAGAGGGCATTAATAGCATTACTTTAAAGCATTTGTTTAATATAATTTCTTTTCATATTTTGAATACAATATGAATAATAATTTAAATTATATATTAATTTTTTTAATTAATTTTTTAATGGCATTTCCTGATTGTGAATTTGGTGAACCTGATTGGGAAAATAGCTTTATTCCTAATAATTATGAATTTTCAGCGACATTAGCAAACGCTAGTATCTTAATTGATGGTATGGATATGTCAAATGGAAAGTTATTTGCATTTGTTGCAGATGAAGTAAGAGGTGTTGATGTAGATGGAGCATCATTGTTCCCTCCAACAGGTGCTAATATTTGGGAGGTCTCTTTATACAGTAATCTATTAGCTGGAGAAAATATAATATTTAAATATTATAATAATGAAAATGACTTAATTATTGAATTAAGTGAAAGTGTTATATTTGAGTCAAATGCAATTTTTGGAAGTTCTGCATTTGATCCAATGAACTTGACTGGTATGGATCCTCTTGATGAGTGTGGTATTTGTAATGGGCCAGGTTTTACATATCAATGTGAAGATGGAACATTAGTTTGTAATTCTTTAGAATGTGAGCAGCAAAATACAAATCATTTTGGAGATATTCCTGTAAATACAGGTGTGTCAGAGCTAATAATTATATCAGATTCGATTATTTCTTTAGATGAAGGTGATCAAATTGGTATTTTTGATTCTCAAGGAATTATAAGTGATGATTGTTCTAATAGTGTTGGTGAAATATTAGTTGGATTTGGTGAATGGTCAAATGAGCAGTTAGAGATTGTTGCCATTTCATCTATTGATTTTTGTGATTTCGGAGGTATTGAACGACCAGGGTTTGTAGAAAATAATCCTATTATATTAAGGGTATGGGATGCTAGTGAACAAGTTGAATATGAAACTATTATTACTATAGAACAAGGTAGTCATAATTTTGAAGAAACATCTTTTGTAGTTATTTCTGATATTGATTTAATTAGTTTTCAATTTCCAGCTCCAGATTTATTTAATGTTGCTAATTCTCCGGATTACGCTTTTTA
>Ga0209403_10006163_pt1 | contig 12256 bp, 21 predicted proteins | sample ArcticOcean_MG_C_8_FD_187440 | JGI IMG/M metagenome (GOLD analysis project Ga0209403, IMG submission 187440) | Marine microbial communities from western Arctic Ocean - ArcticOcean_MG_CB11_86 (SPAdes) (version 2) | ecosystem: Environmental > Aquatic > Marine > Oceanic | place: Arctic Ocean... | reverse complement strand
TTAAGTGGAAATCCAAATGCAATTCAATTGTTGCGAGAAAATCAGGATAAAATCAATTGGGGTCGGTTAAGTATTAATTCAAATGCTATTCAATTATTGATAGAAAATCAGGATAGAATTAATTGGGATCGGTTAAGTGGAAATCCAAATGCAATTCAATTATTAACAGAAAATCAGGATAGAATTAATTGGTATGGTTTAAGTACGAATCCGAATCCAAATGCAATTCAATTATTAACAGAAAATCAAGATAAAATTAAGTGGTTTAATTTAAGTGCAAATCCAAATGCCATTCAACTGTTGCGAGAAAATCAATATAAAATTGATTGGAGCTATTTAAGTAAAAATCCAGTCATATGTAAATATGATTATGAAACAATAAAACAGCTCAATCTTGAAAAAAATAAAGCAGTCATTGAGAAGGTATTTCATCCATCAAACATGAATAAATGGTTTGGCTGGGGAATTGAAGATTGGGAAGAAGAATATTAAATCATTTATTCATATTCTTCTTCCCATTTATGCATATTTCGAGGATGATAAATATATTCCATCAACTGATTAGCTAATCCATTCTCTTTCCACATGGCAGTACGCATTGCTTTATAATTATATGTACAAATGCTTGGATTTATAGATAGTAGATACCAATTAATTTTATCTTGGTTAGCTACCAGCAAATGCATTGCTGAAGGATTTTCTGATAAACTATGCCAATTAATTTTATCATGATTAGCTTCTAATAATTGAATTGCATTTGGATTTCCACTTAACCACAACCAGTTAATCTTATCCTGATTTGCTTCCAGTAAATGTATGGCTGATGGATTCATAGATAATGCGGTCCAATCTATATAATTCTGGTTGGCTTTAATAAGCTTGATTGCTCCTGGATTAGTTGATAAATTAAACCAATTAATCTTATCCGGATTTGCTTCGAGTAACTTGATGGCATTTGGATTACAAGATAATTGTGTCCAACTAATTTTATCTTGATTTGATTCAAGTAAATGAATCGCTGATGGATTTTCGGATAGCCACATCCAGTCAATCTTATCTGGATTAGCTTCTAATAACTTGATTGCTGAAATATTATCTGACAAGTATCGCCAACAAATCTTATTTTGGTTCGCTTCTAATAAATGTATGGCTGATGTATTCATCGATAAATATGTCCAATTAATTTTATCTTGATTAGCCATCAATAAAGACATTGCCGATGAATTTCCTGATAGTAGTGACCAAATAATTTTATCTTGGTTAGCTACCAATAAAGACATTGCCGATGGATTTTGAGATAAAGCATACCAATTAATAGTATCATTTTTCAACAATGGGGTTATTAAATTTGGTAATGAGTAATCCATTATTAAAAAAAATAATACTTGCAAGATATATCAATTTTATTCGTCCTCTTCCCATTTATGCATATTTCGAGGATGATAAATATATTCCATCAACTGACTAGCCAATCCATTTTCTTTCCACATGGTTTTACGCATAGTCTCATAATCATATGTAAATATACTCGGGTTTTTTGATGCATTATGCCAGTCAATTCTTTCCACGTTACTTTCTAGTAGTTTTATAGCACTTGGATTTAATGATAACTTGAACCAATTAATTCTTTTCATGTTACCTTCTAATAGTTTCATAGCATTAGGATTTGCTGATAATTGATACCAGTCAATCTTATCTGGATAAGCTTCTAATAGTTTTATAGCACTAGGATTTGAAGACAAGTGATGCCAATTAATCCTATCAAGATTAACTTCTAATAGTTTTATAGCGCTAGGATTTGCTGATAAACAACTCCAATTAATCTTGTCTGGGTTGGCTTCTAATAAATGCATTGCAGATGGATTTTCAGATAATATACTCCAAACAATTTTGTCTGGATTAGCTTCTAATAGTTTCATGGCACTAGGATTAAATGATAGCCAATGCCAATCAATCTTATCTTGGTTAGCTTCTAATAGATGAACAGCAGATGAATTGTTTGATAAATGATGCCAAAAAATATCATCTGGATTAGCCTCTAGTAATTGAATAGCAGATGGATTTGATGATAAACAATTCCAATTAATATTGTCTGGATTAGCTTCTAATAAATGCATGGCAGATGGATTATATGAAACATAAAACCATATTAATTTATCAACATTGATCCATGATCGTAGTATCTTCATTTTAAAACATAATATTTATTCATTATGGTTCAATTTTAATTTTGTATTAATGATAAATGGTTAAATTCTCCAGGATAACTTTCTCTTGTAAAAATAAATAATGCGCGTTCAGCACCTGTCCAAGGTTGTCGAGTTATTGGTGAAACCGATACATGGTCATTAAATGATTTTATATCGTTGAATGAATAACACATTCCATCGGATAATTTAAATGTCTGACCCACTATTAACGGCTCCATTGAAATCGGCGACATGTTATTATTATTATGATGACATAATTCTTGTGCATTTACTAAAAAAAATTCAAACGCAGTACTCATTTCTTTCACTAGTTCATCTACTAATGATACTACATATGAGTAATTGTATTGTTTTGATTTGTCGATATTTAAATTAAACGACACAAATTGATGATAAATCGCTTTTTGACCTACAAATCGTTTAATTAAATAGTTTAATAAATTATGTGGTAATGTATAATATTTATGTATTAATATTTGTTTCAGCTCTAAAAAGTCTGCTTCTGTTTGTCTAAACATTTTTCCGGTTCCACCACTTGTTTTAGTTCCTTTAGTTCTTTTTTTAGTTCTTTTTTTAGTTATTTTTTTAGTTTTATTGTTTCTTTTAGATTTTGCATATAGCATGTAATTAATTAATATTTTTAATATTACTATGAATCATATAATGAATTTATCAGCCATTATAGCAGAAGCGATAGAAAATTATAGTGAACAACAACAGTTCTCTACAGACTATATTTATGAAATAAACATACACTCGCCCGACACGACATTTAATTGGTTAGACATACATAGTGATACTACTTTGACTAGTTTACAAATATCATCTGCAACGCAATCATGTTTATATTCTGACTTGACACCAGAAGTTAAACTTAATTGTCCATCATGTCCTATTTCACACGACGACTTTCAAGACGACGATGAGATAATGATTATAGCTCATTGTGGCCACTGTTTTAGTAAAGAAGGAATTATAAATTGGTTCAATAATAATAATAATACATGTCCTATGTGCAGACATGTTATTGCAGGCGTAAATACAGTTGACTAATCATCTTCCCATTTACCAATATTTCTGGGATGATAAATGTATTCCATGAGTTGATTGGCGATTCCATTTTCCTTCCACATTTCTTTTTCCATGGCCATATAATCATATGTAAAAATGGCTGGATTTCGCGACAGCCTATACCAGTTAATTTTATCTTGATTTTTATGTAGTAAATGTATTGCAGATGGATTTAGTGATATATAGTTCCAATCAATCCTGTTTTGATTTGCTTCCAATAGACTGATTGCACTTGGATTCATGGATAAGTGATACCAATGAATATTGTCTGGGTTAGCTTCTAATAAACGCATTGCCGATGGATTTTCTGACAAGTGCCACCAATCAATCTTATCTATATTAGCTTCTAATAAATGTATAGCCGATGGATTTATCGATAAATTTTCCCAATTAATCTTGTCTATATCGATCCATGGTCTTATAACCTGCATTTTATATATAGACCTGGTAAATAATGTACAATTTTTAAAATTGATATATCATGATTAAATAAAATATATAGAATGCCTATTTACATGTTCGATTTGGATGAAACATTATATACGTCGACTATAACACCATGGGTTCTTTGTAAAAATACCAATGGAAAAGAGTATTGGGACATTCAAGACGAGTTTTACAACACACTATATGTAGATTCTAAATTATGCGTAGAATTATCAACTCTGTCTACTGCCTATCTATTTACAAATGCTACAGAAAAACATATGGACAAGTGTATGAGTATTTTAAAGTGTTCGCAATATTTTGTTGGCATGGTTTGTAGTGATGAATTAAATGATACTTGGAAACCAATGAAGGAAGCATTTGAGACTGCGATTTTGAAATTTAATTTACCAGCAACTGAACAAGTATATTTCTTTGAAGACTCGCCTATAAATTTAAGATCGGCAAAGGAACACTTTGGATGGGTTACAATCTTAATCGATAAAAATTTTAGATCAACCAATATATATTCGTCGTTAATAGATTATGTATTTAAAGACATTGTTACTGCCATTCGAGAAATTAAAAAACAACATTGATTTAAATAAAGAATTGATTCATTAATCTGGTTGAACGTTTAGTAACCATGGCACCACCTCTTTCACGTTCTGAATCTGATAAGAAAATCGAAGATCTAACTGCACAGTTAGACAATCTAACTGTGCAGTTTGAGGCCTTCAAGGCCCAAACATTAGCTGCTTTGGAATCAATTTATCGTCGCTAACTATTAAAAAAAATAGCATACGATATCAACATATAGTTAATAAGGTATACATTTTCAATCTTTTCAATCTTTATTTCATTTTTTTCAATAACAACAATCAATCTACAAACAATCTACAATCATATAAATCTAAACTTCCATCCTCATTTTTTTAAACGCGTCAGCAACTGTATCAACTGTATCAACAACAACTTCAAGTCGCGCTTCGAACTTTTCAGACGTTGCCATCTTCTTTGCCGTCCTCTCTTCTGGTGTTGGTGATGTGTAAACTTGCCAGTACTTTTCCGCCCCGTTCTTGTGCTTCCCGTAGAAGATTTTGGTCGATGAACCGTCCATCAGCCGATGCATGAACCCATTTGACGTTTCGCCGTCGTCTTCAAGGTGCACGTACATGCGGTTGCATTCGTAGCCAGAACGTGTAGTTGTTTCGATGCAGTCAATGCTGCGAATCTTGCCAAGCTTGATGCTCGCAAAAGTGGTTTCGACTTGTGCCGTGGTGACTGCCGTCGGGGTGGTGAATACACAACTGAACTGCATTGTGATGGATTTAATGATGACGTTTCATGGTGAAATCATTTCAATTTTTTTTATGGTGGTTGAACGGTCATAAAAAAAATTGAAATGAATTTATTATGAAATGTAGTCATTAAAATTTCCAGAATGTCTTTCGTTAAAGTTTTCGTTTCCACTACCATGACCAACTCGTTTGAAAAGGCGGTCATTGACATTGCCACCCAGGTCATGACCGATGTGGCTACCAAGTTGTCCGCCAAGTACGGATTTGACCCACAAGAAGCAGTTGAATTTCTAAACAGTAAGATTGATATTGAGCGGCCAGACATTGACAAGAAGTACATGCCGTGGTGTGGAAAAGTGCGCGAGTCGTGTTGCAAGAACATTATTCCAAATGGGGGATTGTTTACGCAATGCTTTTCATGTGTTGAGGATGGAGTAGAGTTTTGTGGAAAGTGTGTCAAGAGTCGTGCCAAGAATGAATCAAAAAATGGAGATGTTGATATGCGAGGTGAAGTGGATAGTATGGAGTATGTGCAAGGTGGTCGGCATGTAGTGCCTTATACTGTGATTATGAAGAAAAAGGGCTATACGCGGGAACAAGTGGAAAAGGCACTACAAGCATATGGAATGACGATTGACCCTCGGAATTGGGTTGAAGTGGTGAAAAAGGGTGGTCGACCACCTACGATAGTGCGCAAGATGACTGTAAGTGTGCCACAAGATGGCGACAGTGACACTGAAAAAGAAGAGGAAGAAGTACGCACGATGCCACAAGATGGCGACAGTGAAAAGGAAGAAGAAGAAGTAGTTCGACCACCTACGATAATTCACAAAATGTCGGCGAAAACTCGTTCTGACAGTGATGAGGAAGCGGAAGAAGAAGAAGAAGTAGTTCGACCACCTACGATAATTCGCAAAATGTCGGCGAAAACTCGTTCTGACAGTGATGAGGAAGAGGGTTTGTACAATACAGATGAAGAAACTGATGAAGTGTTGATGACTGAATTAAGCATTAAGAAAATGAAAGTGTCTGAATTGCGGTCACTTGCTAGTCTGAACGACGTTCCAATTCAAGTACAACTGAAAAAAGTACCAGTAAATGATCTTCGTGTTGCTTTGATTAAATTGTTGCATGCCTCTCGGCTGGGCGGACAACTCCAGCAGAAATTCGTTTTCTGCAATTGAACTCAAGACACTGCCATTGCGACGCTAAAAACACACAAAAAAACATAAACACACACAAAAACAATAAAAAAACAATATAAAAAAATAAATAAAGTGAAAATACTTTTTTTATTATCGTAGCATGTATCAATGGACCAATATTCTCCAAAAATGTTAATGTTGGTGGCTGGAGCTGGGTTGTGTATATTTGGGCTTGGAAAGATTGTTGGCATTAAAGATGATGCAGTACAATCAACAGTTCAAGTAGCTCAACCAATAGCTCAACCAGTAATTAAACAACAGCCTGAAAAAGTAGTACAGCAATCAGTAACTGAACAACAAAAAGTAGTAGTTGAACAACAACCATTAGCAGAACATCAACCAGAACAACAAAAAGTAGTAGTTGAACAACAACCATTAGCAGAACATCAACCAGAACAACAAAAAGTAGAACACCAACAAAAAGTAGAACACCAACAAAAAGTAGTTGAACAACGTGAAGGGCAATCGTCATGGATTAGAAATATGTTTAGTAGTAAACCAAAAGGCTCTTTACAAGAAAAAGAAACTTTACAAGAAAAAGAAACTTTACAAGACTCTCCACAAGTTTCTTTACAAGAAAAAACACTTGAAGAGATCTTTGTTGATGATGCAAAGCAGGTTAAACGTGTAAAGGATGATGATGAATCAACAGCAAGGACTTTAACTGATTATTTTGACGAGGATAAAAAAGCTCAATTAACGGCAAAAAGTTGATAAAACAATTGTCCGTGTGGCCTAATGGATAAGGCGTACGACTTCTAATCGTAAGTATGCGGGTTCGATCCCTGCCATGGACTAATAAAATTGAATTAATACTAGAGAAAGTATACATATTAAAATGGATAACGCACATTTCTTCAATTGTGATCCTAGTTTAACTCAGTCAGAACTGGGTATAGTCCAGCAGGTTCTTAATGCTCAAAAATGTTCATTCTTGATGCATCCAGGTCTTGTTCGAGTTGTTACCAATATTATATATCATGCTAAAAAAAAATTGAGTATAGTATCCTTTCCAAGTATTAAATGTTTAGCTAAACATTTCAAGCAAAGTCTTCAGCCCGTGACGGCTATATTGGGTAATGTTAAGATTAAAGAGTCTGGCATTTATTATGTAACGTCTGACATGCTCGAGTCGGTGTTGGAACAAGTGGAAACAACAAATGTATTATTGATTCAAATTGCGTCAAGAGTAACAATACCAACTAATTATGATATGCATATTTATTTTGATTTGAAAAAAAAAATTGACTTGAAAATCATTACATTTTAAAGTGTAATGATTTCTTTTGACCAGTCAACGCATACTTATTCGATTGATGGAGATGAAACATTCACGTCGGTTACAACTTTAATGAGTTCATGGTTTAAACCCTTTAATGTTGATAATTCTCTTAGGAGTATGTTGAAGGCTAATCGTGAGCGTAAATATCCTGGAATGACTGATGACCAGATAAAAAAGCATTGGGTTGAGAATGGTGATATGGCAATGGCGTTGGGGACTGCGTTGCATTTACATATTGAAATGGCGTTAACAAATCAGCCGGTTGAAGATGATTCATTAGAATATAAATATTTTGAATCTTTTCGTGCTGATCATGTATTGACACCGTTTCAGGTTGAATGGAGGCTTTGTTATCCTCCAAACAAGTTGGTTGGTACGGTTGATTATGCGAATCAAAATGAGGATGGAAGTTTAGATTTATATGATTGGAAACGAAGTAACAAGGTAAATCAGTTTGTTACATATAGGTATAGTACTTGTCTTCATCCTGAATTACGACATGTACCTGATACATCTTATTGGAGGTATACGCTACAGTTGAACTTGTATAGGTTTCTTGCTGAAAAGAATGGGCATCGTATTCGTCACATGTATATTGTTGGGTTTCATCCGTTGAATGCGTCTTATGAAAAGCTTCAGGTACAAGAGATAGATATGGAAAAGGTGTTAAACACCACACTTGTTTAATAAGTCATGTGGTCATTGATTAAATGGTTTCTTAATACTTTTTTTTCTTTTTTTTCAGTGACTAAAAAACTGGAGCCGTTACGTATTATTCCGTATGAAAATTTGTTTCCGCTTGGAATGAAAAAGGAGGATATACTTGAAACATTGGATAACATTGTGCATAAGCGAGTAGTAGAGCAGACACCTGATGGAATTGTGGATATGGAGTATGAAGATGGAACCTTTCTATATTGGTCATTATGTCCAGTTAATTATAAATATCTAGAAGTAGTTGCTCGTAAATATGTTATTTTATATGACAAGAAGGAAGTGTATATAAATATATTTAGACAAATATTAGAAGTATGGGAAGAAGTGCCTGAGCCACAAGAAGGTCCATTTATCCCATCACCAGTGGGTACTGGAATAAAGAAGCGGATTAATTGTTATCGTCGTGTAGGGCGACGACGTGAAACTATTATAGTTGATACATCGAAAAAAATTTCATATGAAGAATTCTTATCCCAGAAGACTATATGACAGAAGTACAAAAAGACGAAAATGTTGTCAAAGAAGAAAAGGAATATGTTAATATAATGAAATATAATGACGATAAAATGAGTGATGCGAATATGAATGATGAACGTAATGCTGTAGCACGGTTATTTATGACAGAGGCAGAGTCTATACTTACGTATGGATTTCCATCAACGGCAGCGGATGAACTGCTTCAAGAAGGTGTTTCAGCGGCATCAACTGCAGCAAAGACTCTTGCTGCCAAGGGCGATTTAACACGGGCTCAGTCTCATCATGAAATACGTAAACTTCAAGGTAAATATGTGACTGGTGGTGGTGATGTTATTCGATTTACACGGTCAGAGTGTTCATTTTTCTTGACAAATGTAATGTAACCAATACTACGTTTTAATGAATAAGAGTCTCCAAGGTAAAGTCGTGCTACTTCAAGTGCAACCTTTTCTTTTTCAGATAATTGATTTAGATAGTCTTGTTCCATTGACTAATAATAATAAATAAAAAAAATCAATTTTTTTATTTATAGTTAGTATGAGCTTTGCTGAAGGGTCCTATGGGTGTGTATACAAGCCTGGTTTTAAATGTAACAAGGCGGAAAGTAATAACGTGTCCAAGGTGGTGAATAACAAGTATGCTCAGCAGGAGATTGTAATGTCCAATTTAATTCGTGATATTCCAAAATATAAAGATTATTTTGTACCTGTAGAGTCGTGGTGTGAAATTGATTCGTCTCGTGTAGAGTCATGCAATGCACTTAGATCTGCTAGTACCTTTATGGTATTGAATATACCTTTTAAGAAAACGGTTGATATTGATTTTACGCTTGTTTCGTTTCGTTCTTTATTACCTCATTTGACTAAACTATGTCAGGCGGATATTGTTCATTTTGACTTGACATTGCATAATATACTTTTTACACCTGCTCCCCTAATTATTGATTTTGGAATATCAATGCACATGACAAATCTCAATGTCAAGAATAGTTTCTACATGTATAACCCTCAACAGTATGAGTGGCCCATTGATGTACACTTATTATGTCACCTTGTGCGTAAGCCAATTTTGACAAAGGAAGCGTTGACAACTGTGGTTCAAGAGGTTTACCGTCAGAGTCCAGTATTGAATATGCGGTCTGTTCCTGCTTGTGTAAAACATTATTCTTATATTTTGAATGGGGTGGATCCGATACAACGTTTATTGCTTGGTTGGAAGACGTGGGACTTGTATGCATTGGCAGTTATGTTACATGTGAATACTGGATTAACTCTTTCTCCGTGTGTTCGTCACGATCCCTCAAAGCGTCCATCAGTACTTGATGTAGAAAAGCTTATTAATAAAATTGAAATAAATAAAAAGATGAGTGGAGTTGTTAAAAAGCCATGGGTAAAAATATAAAGGGTGGTAAAAAAACAAAATCAATGGGTCGTTTTCGAGCTCCATCAACATTTCGTCCGGCAGATCAAGAAGGGGAGCTATATGCCATTGTTGAAAAAATATTGGGGAATGGTGCAGTCAATGTAAAATGTATTGATGCACGTGTTCGGCGGTGTATAATTCGTAAAAAGTTTATTGGAAAAGGTCAAGTGGTGCCAGGTACGTGGGTTCTTGTTGGTCTTCGTTCGTATGAGACGCTTGATACAACTTGTGACTTGTTGGAGTTATATTCTGGGTCAGATATGAAGCGGTTGGAGTTATTGGATTATCCGTGGCATGTGTTTGGTGTAAAGCAAGAAGAAGAGGCGGTAGATGATTTGATTGATTTTGGTGAAATACCTAATAACATTGTGCCTACACAGACTGTGAAGATGGATATATTGGATGAAGATGAATTTAACGACATTTAGAGTATTGTGATATGGACATGATATTCAAGTTTTTAACATGGGGTGTGCATTGTCGTTCGGTTTTGACGTGGTTGTATATAATTGATGGAGTTGCTTCTCTGCATGATTTTTTTTCTGGAAGTATCATGACGATTGGTTTGCTGCAGTTGAATCGTTTTTGGTATCCACTAGATGATATAGTAGATGTCTTGATGGTTGTTTGTGGTGTGGTACAAAAACCAGTAGATACAGTACGGGTATATCCGTTTCCGCATATTCTGGCGTAGCGACCTCCGACAAGGCATCGTGATCCGCCTCCATGTCCGATTGGGTCTGGTCCTTTAAATGGTGTTCGAGTAATTGGACGACCTAGTGTATGTGGTGGTTGGCGTGTGGTACCGTTTAGTGATACGGTGGATGATTTTTTATATCTTGCGTGTAGAATCATTGATTTTCGTTTAAGTGTTCCAATGGACATGTTATTTCTATTTATAAAAATAAAATTGAAACAAAATGAGTGGATAAGTTATACATGAAAAAGACGGCCATGTGCAATCCCTACGACATTCCAGACACAATGGTGGATATTGACGAGCGTATGCGTGAAAGTAATCGAATTTTGCGTTACAATTGGGAGTTGTGGAATTATTTGCATGATATTGAGTATGATTATGATTGGGTAGATGATGATTACAACTATGATCCTGATTATTACAACGAGGTAGAAAGTGACAGTGACAGTGATTACTTTTCAGACGAGTAGATATTAACTTTACAATAGTATTTTGGAATAGTCATTTTCAAAATACTTTTTTTTATTAAAATTGAAACATATTATTATAAATAACATGCATATAATGAGTACCTATAAACGCATATATGTTATGTCAAACATTCCAGGTAGAAACAATATTAAACATGTTACTGAAATTCTTACTCGATCAAGACCCGGAGCTACCATAACGGTCAGGACTGTCCATTCGGCGATTAAAACTCATTGTACCAGCTTTGATGTGGGTGATTTCATTTGGGCCATTATTTATCTCTAACTTTATCTTTTACAATTTCTAATATAGTTTTTTTGGATTATTTCAAATGTATTCTTAAAATGAATTGTGGAATACTAATGATGATACTATAATATGGCGGAAAGTTTTCGTAATGATGCTCATCATCAATCGTTGCTTGTTCCTCATTTTCCAAATAGGAAGATAACATTTAATTCTGATAGAATATTAATAACCAAGCGGACGCTTGGTATGGTTGAAAAGACAAATAATCATATAAAACAAACATTACATAATATAGAAAACTTAAAAACGAATACTTGTAAAAAATATCAACTAAGTGGTTATCACGAATATAAATTATTAATACATGAATTATTATCAGTCAATAACATTACATACGAATTAATAGAAGATGATGTATTATTAAAAAATGTTGTTAGTGAAATAAGAGGTAGATATTCAGAGGGCTGTTGTCGTGATTGTGATGGTACTTATGAATACAAACATAAAAAGGTGCCTATTCTTTATCTTAAGATTAAAAAGAATTAATTTATAGTAATTTTCATGGATTATACATTTAATTATATGTTAATATTGACCAATCAGCGATGAGTATTATTAATCATAATTATTTTGATGGATTTCCAAAAGTATTTTCAAAATGAACTTTTTTCATTTTCAAACTAGTTTCTTCATTTTTACAGTTTTCTCTGGATATGATATTGACC
>Ga0209403_10006159_pt1 | contig 12263 bp, 11 predicted proteins | sample ArcticOcean_MG_C_8_FD_187440 | JGI IMG/M metagenome (GOLD analysis project Ga0209403, IMG submission 187440) | Marine microbial communities from western Arctic Ocean - ArcticOcean_MG_CB11_86 (SPAdes) (version 2) | ecosystem: Environmental > Aquatic > Marine > Oceanic | place: Arctic Ocean... | reverse complement strand
ATATTAAGTATTTATAAAGATTTTGGATTTGAAGATGTAAAGATTAAATTTTCAGATAGACCGGAAAAAAGAGTTGGAGATGACACAGTATGGGATAAATCAGAAAAAGCTTTGAGAGATGCTATGGAAATTACTGGTCTTGAATATACTCTAAACCCAGGTGAAGGTGCATTTTATGGTCCCAAACTTGAATTTGTTCTTCGTGATGCAATTGGAAGAGATTGGCAATGTGGAACACTTCAAGTAGACTTAAACCTACCAGGACGCTTAGGTGCCACTTATATTGATGAGGGTGGTCAGAAAAAAACTCCTGTTATGCTTCATCGCGCACTATCTGGATCTCTTGAAAGATTTACTGGAATATTAATTGAACATTATGCAGGTCATTTACCTTTGTGGTTATCCCCGGTACAGGTAGTTATAGCAACTATTACTTCGGACTTAGACGACTATGGCTATCAAGTAATGAAAGAATTAAAATTAATAGGTATACGTACCGAGATAGATACTCGTAATGAAAAAATAGGTTATAAAATAAGAGAACACAGCAATGCTAAAATTCCAATAATAATGGCAATTGGGAAAAAAGAGGCAGAAGAAAAATCAGTCTCTGTTCGAAGACTTGGGAGTCAAGAAACAAAAATTATTAAACTTCAAGATATAAAAAATATCCTTCTAGACGAATTAAAAATTCCTTCTGCTTAATTATGTCTGTTAAATATTCCTTTCCTTCAACACGTATGCGTCGAAATCGTATGAAAGTTTTTTCACGGCGTCTTATTTCAGAAAATAAGTTAACAATTGATGATTTAATATGGCCTTTGTTTGTTACTGAAGGAAACAAAGTTAAGGATGAGGTTCAATCTATGCCTGGTGTTTTTAGAAACTCAATTGATGAATTAATAAAAGAAGCAGAGATAGCTTCAAAACTTAAAATTCCTGCCATAGCTATTTTTCCTCAAATTGATTCTTCTTTAAAAAATTCAAGAGGCTCTGAAGCAATTAATGAAAATAATTTAATATGCAGGTCTATTAAAGCAATTAAAAAAGAATTTCCTGATCTTGGAGTTATTACAGATGTAGCTTTGGATCCATTTACAGATCATGGCCATGATGGTTTATTAATCAACAATGAAATTAATAACGATGAAACCTTAAAAGTATTAGCACAACAATCACTTGTTCAAGCTCATGCTGGATGTGATATTATTGCTCCATCAGATATGATGGATGGAAGAATAGGCTTTATACGATCTGCGCTTGACGATGCAAATCTCATTAATACACAAATATTATCTTATGCTGCTAAATATGCTTCAGGTTTCTATGGTCCTTTTAGGGATGCAGTAAGTTCGTCTGGAAATTTAGATGGCGCTAGTAAATCAACATATCAAATGGACCCAGCTAATAGCAACGAAGCCTTAAAAGAAGTGGAGCTCGATATTAATGAGGGGGCAGACATGATAATGATTAAACCTGGTATGCCATACTTGGATATAATAAAAATTATCAAAGACACTTTTAATGTTCCCACATTTGCATATCAAGTTTCTGGTGAATACTCCATGATAATGGCAGCTGTAGCAAATAAATGGCTGGATCCCGATAAAGTTATCCTTGAAAGTCTTTTATCTTTTAAAAGAGCTGGAGCTGATGGTATACTAACATACTTTGCTAAAAATATAGCTGAAAAATTACAAAAAAAAAATGTCTGAGATAAGTTTTAAAAATAGAGAATCAATTGAACAAGTAGAAGAGTCAACTGACTTAGCTCCTAAATTTAATAACAACGGCTTAATACCAGTTGTTACAACAGACTACTCATCGGGAGAAGTATTGATGCAAGGATATATGAATGAGGAAGCTTTTAAAAAAACCATCAATCTTGGTGAAGCTGTATATTATTCTAGAAGCAGAAAAATTTTGTGGCACAAAGGAAAAACAAGCGGCTTAGTTCAAACGATAAAAGAAATTCGTATTGATGATGACCAGGATTGTGTCTGGCTAAGAGTTTATGTTAAAGGCGGAGCTAGTTGTCATGTGGGGTATCGTTCTTGTTTTTACAGAAGTATCCCTTTTGGAGATCAACAGTCAGCAGAACGCAAGCTAAACTTTGAAGAAAAAGAAAAGGTATTTGATCCAAAAAAGGTATATGGAGATTTACCAAACCCAACAAAACTATAAGAACATAAAATTATTTACATTATTTCTTAAAGTAATGATAAACCGCACTAAATAAATACGATAGACAAAAAAATAAACCAGTGTTAAAAAAAATTATATCATTCGTTGAAACAAGCGAATTACCAACAGAAATTGCTAATTTTAAAGTACATGCTTTTACAGAAGAGAAAAATAAAAAAGATCACATAGTAATATCTTATGGAAAACTTATTACTAGCAAACCAATCTTAGCCAGAATTCACTCTCAGTGCACTACAGGGGAATCTTTTTTTAGCATGCGTTGTGATTGTCGATTTCAATTAACAGAGGCATTAAAAAAAATAGCTAATAATGGATCTGGAGTTGTGTTTTATCTTCAACAAGAAGGAAGGGGGATTGGTCTTTCAAATAAAATACGAGCTTACAAATTACAAGATGAAGGAATGGATACTGTTGAAGCAAATCATCAGCTTGGTTTTCATGAGGATGAAAGAAATTATGAAATAGTTGCATCAATGGCAGAGCATTTAAATATACATTCTGTAAATCTTATGACCAATAATCCGAAAAAAATTGATGCTTTAGAAAAACTGGGATTAAAGATTAATAAACGAATTCCTATTCTTAGTGAAACGAATGAATACAATAAAAAATACCTCAATACTAAAGCTAAAAAACTTGGTCACTTACTTTAAAATTTTTTTAAAGACTGATGAACAGTCCTGATAAATTAATTAAAAATTTAAAAATGATTAATCACCCTGAGGGTGGTAATTTTCTGAGTCATTTAGAGATGATCAAAACAATGTGAGTATAATTTATTATTTATTAAAAGAAAATCAAAAATCACATTGGCACCGCTTAACTAAAAATGAAATTTTACATTTCTATGATGGACAACCATTAAATGTAAATATTTATGAGGATGGTATAAATACATCAACAATATTCTTGGAAATGATAGGGATAATAATCAAAATATGCACTTGGTTATTCAAGTTAGATCGTGGTTTAGTATGACTAGTACAGGACACTATTCACTTATGGGATTTACGGTTGCTCCCGGTTTTAATTATAAAGATTTTGAGTTAGCTCCTAACGATTGGGAGGTAAATAATAATTGTCAATAATTTATAGATCAAGAAAATTAAAAGTTACTTTAAAATTATTCTAAACTAATTTATAATTCACACTATATATACAAACTAATTAATATTTTATGGAGAAATAACTATGAGCGATGTTAGCAAATGCCCAGCAATGCATGGCGCCCTTACTAGTAATAGTGGTAGTGGCACATCAAACAGAGAATGGTGGCCCAATCAATTGAATTTAAATATTCTCCACCAAAATGATACAAAATCAAACCCAATGGGAGATGATTTTAATTATCGTGAAGAATTCAAAAAAATTGACTACAGTGGCTTAAAAAAAGACTTAGGGAACCTTATGACAGATTCTCAAAATTGGTGGCCTGCTGATTATGGTCACTATGGTCCTTTCTTTATTCGTATGACTTGGCACGCTGCAGGTACTTATAGAACTGGTGATGGTCGCGGTGGCGGTGGTACAGGGGCACAACGTTTTGCCCCACTTAATAGTTGGCCTGACAATGGAAACTTAGACAAAGCGCGTCGACTACTATGGCCTGTTAAACAAAAATACGGAAACAAAATTAGCTGGGCTGACTTAATAATTCTTGCAGGAAACGTAGCTATTGAATCAATGGGGGGAAAAACATTTGGTTATAGTGGTGGTCGTCCTGATATTTGGGCTCCTGAAGAAGATATTTACTGGGGTATAGAAAAAGAGTGGCTTACAAATAAGCGCTATACGGGTGAGCGTGATCTTGAAAGTCCTCTTGCTGCAGTACAGATGGGTTTAATCTATGTGAATCCAGAAGGTCCTGATGGAAATCCCGATCCTCTTGCAAGTGCAAAAGATATTCGTGAAACATTTAATCGTATGGCAATGAATGATGAGGAGACTGTCGCCCTTACAGCAGGTGGACACACATTTGGTAAAGCCCACGGAGCTGGAGATGCGGGTCACGTTGGACCTGAGCCAGAAGCAGCAGCAATCGAAGAGATGGGTTTTGGTTGGATTAGTAAACACGCTTCAGGAAAAGGAAGTGATGCCATTACAAGCGGTATAGAAGGGGCTTGGACAGCCAACCCAATTAAATGGGATAATGGTTATTTTGATTTATTGTTAGGATACGAATGGGAACTTACAAAAAGCCCGGCTGGTGCAAATATTTGGCATGCAGTAAATCCAAAAGAGGAAGATCTGGCGCCAGATGCAGAAGATTCTTCAAAACACGTTCCTACAATGATGACTACAGCTGATATGGCAATGCGTGAAGATCCTGAATATAGAAAAATTTCTGAACGCTTTCATAAAAATCCAGATCAGTTTCAAGAAGCTTTTGCCCGCGCTTGGTTTAAACTTCTGCACCGTGATCTGGGTCCTATAACTCGGTATTTAGGACCAGAAGTTCCTAAAGAAGATCTTATATGGCAAGATCCAATTCCAGTAGGAAACTCAGATTATGATGTAAATACAGTTAAAGAAAAAATCGCAAACAGCGGATTATCTATACAGGAAATGATAGAAACGGCTTGGGCAAGCGCGTCTACATATCGTAAAACTGATATGCGTGGCGGTGCTAATGGGGCTCGTATTCGTCTTGAGCCACAAAAAGCTTGGGAAGCAAATAAGCCTGAACAACTTTCAAAAGTATTAAGCAAGTTAGAAGATATAGCAAAAGAAACAGGAGCTTCAGTTGCTGACGTGATTGTTCTCGCAGGTAATGTAGGAATAGAAAAAGCATCAAGTGCAATTGTTCCATTCACTCCTGGTCGCGGCGATGCAACACAAGAGCACACTGATTTAGAATCATTTGCAGTTCTTGAACCTGAGGCAGATGGTTTTAGAAACTATCTAAAGAAAAACTTTGTGGTAACTCCGGAAGAACTAATGCTGGATAAATCCCATTTGCTTGGTCTTTCGGCCCCAGAGATGACAGTGTTAATAGGTGGTATGCGTTCCCTAGGTATTAGCTCAGATGACCGCGGTATCTTTACTGATACACCAGAAAAATTAACAAATGATTTCTTTGTTAAGCTTCTTAATATGGAAGTAAAGTGGGAAGCAACAGGGAGTAATTCCTATCAGGCCACTAATCGTCAAACAGGTAAGAAAATAAGAAGAGCATCAAGAGTTGATCTTGTTTTTGGTTCTAACTCTCAATTAAGAGCTTTAGCTGAAGTGTACGCTCAATCTGATAATCATGATAAATTTGTAACTGATTTCATCAATGCATGGAATAAAGTTATGAATGCTGATCGTTTCGATATTAACTAACAAAAAACTGTGACAGATATTACGACTAATTTTATTGGTCGTAATATGAAATTAAAAAACTCTATTGGTATTTTTTTAATAAATATTTTTCTAGAACTGAGGGCATGTTCCAACAAATGAGTGATAATGGAATTGCTAAAAAAAAATAATTAACTAAGAATAAATTTTAAATTATGGGACATATAAAATTTGCCTCATAATTATTTACAAAACTTATGATCAGAAGAAATTTTTTAAAAAAAATATTAATTGCTACTATTGGCATTCTTGCTCTATCGAATAAATTATTTGCAAAAGAAGTATTTAATAAATCGGTATTCAAAGATGGTATTTTTTATAATAACTATATTGATCATAAAATGGCTTCTTTTAAAGAATTTTGGAAGTGGAGAAAAGAATCAACAAAACCAGATCCTGTATCTTTTCCCTTAGCTCAAAATAATCCTGAATTTTTAAAAGATAATAAAACACAAAAAACCCTAACTTGGATTGGTCATGCTTCTTTTTTATTACAACTTAACGGTATTAATATTCTAACCGATCCTCATTTAACAAAAAGAGCATCTCCCCTTAGTATTGCAGGACCAGCTAGAACAACACCTCCGGGTCTTAATATAGAGAATTTGCCTGTTATTGATATTATTGTAATTTCTCATAATCACTATGACCATTTAGATAGAGAAACAATTCAACAAATAATTAGAAAACAAAAACACAACCAGCCAAGAATATTTGTACCTCTAAAATTAAAAAAACTTTTAAAAAGCTTTGGTGCAAAAAATGTTATGGAGTTGGGTTGGTGGGATAATACTAAATTTAAAAATATAACACTTCATTCAGTTCCCGTTCAACACTGGAGCAATAGATCATTCAATACAAACAAAACGTTGTGGTGTGGCTGGGTAATTGAAACATCAAATTTTAAAACATTCTTTTGTGGCGACACTGGTTATTCAAATGATTTTTTAACAATTCAAGAAAAATTTGACTATATGGATCTCTCATTAATTCCTATTGGCGCCTATGCACCCAGGTGGTTTATGAAAGATCATCATTGTAATGTTGAAGAAGCAATTCAAATTCACAAAGATATTCAATCCAAACAATCAATAGCAATGCATTGGGGAACTTTTCAATTAACTGATGAGCCGATGGAAGAACCAGTTGAGCTTTTAAAATCACTCATAAATCAAAAGAACTTATCTAAAAAAGAATTTATATCTATGCAACACGGAGAGACTAAAATAATTTAGTCTTTGATGAATTTTTTTTTATATTTTAGCGTCGTATTATTATGGGGATCTTCATGGTTTGCAATAAAATTTCAATTAGGTTTAGTACCAGAATCTGTTTCTTTGGCTTGGCGATTTTTTTTAGCATCCTTTATTTTATTTATATTTTGTTTTCTTTTTAAAAGAAAAATTAAATTACCGCTTTATGAAATTAAGCATATTGCCATACAAGGTATATTATTATTTTCTCTAAATTATTTTTTTATCTATTGGGGAACTAATTTTGTTACTTCAGGGTTAGTTGCAATTTTATTTTCTACTGTCTCAGTTTTTGTAATCTTTAATGGATATTTCTTTTTCAAAAAACCAATTCGCATAAATGTTTTAATTGGGAGTCTAATAGGTGTTATTGGTTTAATTTTTATTTTTCAATTTGAGTTTACAAAAGATATTAATCCAAGAGAATTGATTAAGGGAATAATACTCATACTAATTGGGACTTTCTTTGCATCATTAGGAATGTTATATTCAGGCTTAAACCAAGAAAAAAAAATTCCACTTGTTCAATCAAACGCCTATGGGATGTTTTTTGGCGCTTCTTTAATGTTGCTCCTGGCAATATTTTCAAAAAATCAAATTATATTAGATGCAAATTTTCCATATATGTCATCGTTGCTATTTTTAGCTTTCTTTGGATCAGTCTTAGGTTTTAGCTCATACCTTACTCTTTTAGGAAAAATTGGTGCTGATAAAGCATCCTATGTTAATATTTTAACACCAGTTATGGCATTAACTTTATCAACTTTATTTGAAAACTATCTTTGGGGGCTCCAAAATTCTTTAGGCTTTATATTAGTTGTTTTTGGAAATTTGATAATTTTATATAAAAAAAATAGTTCTGGAAACTGCGGTTCTGGGGGTTAGGAGTTCTACTCTTCTCGGGCGCATCGTGTATGGTCTCATCATTTTACAAATGAAACGAAAAAACTATTGAAATTATATATTAATTGAAAAAAAAAATTTTCATTTCAATCCCATTCAGGAATACAATCAATCATAGGATTTTCTTGCTCAATAAAATGCTCTTTGGTTACAATTCTATAATTAATTTTTTTACTTAATGTGTCTATGAAGTTCATATCTTCGTTTGAAATATTTATATCTAATATATTAAAATTATTTTTAATATTTTCATATTTTGAAGACATCGTATTGATAGCTACTCCTTTTTGCAAAGTCCATCGTAAAGCTATTTGTGCTGTCGTACAATTATATTTTTTAGCTAAAGAATTTAATTCTTCAAATTCAAATATTTTACCTCGAGCAACTGAACAATATGAGGATAAATTTAAATCAACAGAATTAACAAATGAAAGTAATTTAGATTGGTCTAATAAAGGATGAAATTCTACTTGATTTGTTAGAGGCATAATACTTAATTTTTTAATAGCGTCTTTAATCATCGCAATATTATAATTACTTAATCCAATATGACTTGCCAAACCTTGGTCATGTGCTTCTTGTAGAAAGGCAAGAGAGTCAGAGTTGTCCTTACTTTTAGCTGGCCAGTGTAAAAGCAGTAAATCAACATAATCTGTATCTAATTTTTTTAAGCTTTCATGCACCGATGAAATAAACAAATCTTTAAAATAATGGTTTGGATGTACTTTTGTAGTAATAAAAATGTCTGAGCGAGAAATACCTGTAGATTTTATAGCTCTTCCTAAATCCTCTTCGTTATCATACCACTGGGCAGTATCAAAACACCTATAACCTACATCATAAGCTAATTTAAATGCATTTAGTAAATTCTTCTCTTGTAATTTAAAAGTTCCAAAACATCTGCCTTCATCTTCATGAAAAAAATTTACCATATTGAATAATATTACTAAGTAATTTTTTTTACAATAGAAAATTTAGTCTGTTTTGCTATCAAGTTAAAGGGGTCGTTTAAGACCCCTTAATTAATCTTTATTTTTTACCAAAGCTGTGGAGTGAGGTGAAGACTGACTTGTAAACCTTTCCTTTGATGTCTGGCTTAGATCCAACAGGAACAACATACTCAACTTCATCTTGCTTTGGTGCTTCAACTTGTGCAAAGAATTCAAGTTCATCATTACCGCTCCTGGCTTTATCGATATAGGCGTAAGTCTCCTTGGGTATATCTAAGTCGAATATAATTTTTTTTCTTCCTTCAGAATAATTATAGAGACTGTAGCTTCCAAGACAACCGAGTTTTGGTTGTTCCTTGTCGTATACATTCAGTTGTGCAAATGAATCGCAAACCTAGAACGGATTCAAAGTGATTCATAACGCCTTAAATTGATTCACTAGCGGGTCTTAAAAAACTTTATGGATTCATTGGGCGTTAAAAGAACTAACACCCGAGAATGAATCGATTTCAAGTAAGTTACCGGGTACTTAATTACCCGAGGGCGAATATTCGAGGACGCAGCCTAACCCCCTCTGACAGAGACCACCTCAAAACATATGAGGGTTATGTTACAGGGTTACTTAGGGTTACACACGACAACACATAAGAAACACGGTAAAAAGTAAAGCTGTGTGTTGGCAATTACCTTTGTTTTGTAACGAGTTTTGTCTGTTCAACACAGTAACACGGTACTTTTACGATATTTGGTTGTTATAATATTAGCAGTTTATCGTAACATAAGAAGGAAATTGAAATGTAGTGTATTTAAATTGTAAAAAAAAAGATTGACTACAATACTTTTATATTTAACTGATATTACTTAATATAATTACTGGGAGGTTTTATGAAAAAAATTATTTTAAGTATTTTTTTTCTATCTTTTATTCCTTTTACATCTGTATTTGCAATTGATTGGAAGAAGTATGATGGAAGAGAAGTGAACATGATTTGTATGACAATTACTTGGTGTAATGCACTACAAGATCAATTAGGAAAATTTAAAGAAAAAACTGGCATTACAGTTAACTTAGATTTATTTGAAGAAAGTGCTGCTCATCAAAAAGTTAGAACAGAACTTGCTTCAGGATCAGGTGCTTACGATGTTATATGGGCTCAAGCTAATTGGACTATCCCATATGCTAAACAAGGATTTTTAGCACCACTTCAGCCATTAATAGATAATAAAGATATTACTGATGATAGCACATTAGCAATCGATGATTTAATGCCATCTTTGTTGGGTCTAATGGAATATGAAAACAAATTATATGGATTGCCATTTTTTGCAGCCACTATTATCACATATTATAGAGCCGATCTATTAGAGGAAGCTGGAATTGATCCATCACAACTTGAAACTATTGATGGTTTTTATGAAGCAGTAAAAAAATTGCATAAAGATGGTATCAGTGGTGTAGCAATGAGAGGGCATCCTGGTGAGGCTAGTTGGCATCAAACAGTATTTTTAAAAGGATTAGGTGGAAAATATTTTGAAGACGTAATGGCTGAAAATTATCAACCCACTTTAAATTCTCCAGAAGCAATTAAAGCGGCTGAAATGTATGCAGATATTTTAGCGAATTATAGCCCTGAAGGTGCTGTTAATTTTAAATATACTGATGTTGTTGCAGCAATGCAACAGGGCAACACTGCGATTATTATGGAAGGAGCTCCTTTAGGTGGTTTAATTAATGATCCAGAAAAATCAACTGTACGAGGCAAGCTGGGTTATATGCCAGTTCCAAAAGGTCCAGGAGGACAACATCCAGCTTTTACAGGTCATGGTTTAGCTCTTTCTGCTAATGCTCCAAATTTAGAACCAGCATGGATATTTCTACAATGGGCTTTAAGCAAAGAAATCACACTTGATATTGCTCTTAATTCTAATCATGTTGCTGTATCAAGAGACTCTGTATGGACAGATGCTACATTTAGAGAAAAATGGAATCTACCAGGAGCTGGTGGAGACTTCTTAAAATCTTTTCAAGATAGTCTGAATGCGGGTGATGCTAATTACAGACCGCGTATTTCTGGATGGGGTGAAATTAATATGTCTTATGGTGAAGCACTTCAAAAAATAATGTTAGGTCAAAAAACTGGTGAAGAAGCAATGAATGAAGCTCAAGCAAAGGCGTTGGAAGTTCTTAAAAGACTAGATTATATTGATTAATATTTCTTTATAAAATCAGGGATGTTAATTTCATCCCTGATTTTTTTTAGTATATTTTATTATAATGTTTTCAGAAAAAAATGAATTTCGGATTTTATCATATCCATCCTTGATAATATTAGGATTACTTACTATCTTTCCTATTATTTTTTTATTTGTTTTAAGTTTTACCTCTTGGTCAATTCTTATACCAGATTCTTTTCAATTCACTTTTAACAATTATTTTGAAAGAATGATTAATGATAGTAAATTTATACATACTATTAAAATTACTTTTTATTACATAATCGTTAATACTTTTTTTCAAATGGTTATAGGTTTTGCAATCGCATTTTTATTATTTAGGTTTACCAAATTAAAGTTTTTAAGACCTATAATAATAATTCCAATGTTGGTGCCACCTGCTGTTGTAGGGTTAATGTGGAAAATGATGTTTATACCGAACTTAGGGGGAATTGATTATTATCTTGGACTATTAAATATTCCTGCAATTGATTGGTTAAGTAATCCTACTACTGCACTTATAGCTGTAACTATTGCATCAGTTTGGGAATGGACACCATTTGTTATAATTGTAATTCTAGCAGGTTTAGACAGTTTGCCAAAGTCTCCACTTGAATCTGCTGTTATTGATGGAGCAAATACTTTTCACATAATTTTTTATATTATTATTCCTTTATTAAAACCCATTATATTGGTAGTTATTTTATTGAGGATAATTGAAAGTTTGGCTATTTTACCTGTAGTCTTCATGATGACAGGAGGTGGACCTGCTATAGCAACAGAGGCAATAAATTTATATGCGTTTCGTGTTGGTTTAGAATATCTAGATATTGGCTATGCATCGTCTATTTTAGTTGCATTCATATTTATATTACTTATTTTTACTACACCAATAATTTTATCATCTTTAAAAAAAGATACTAAATGATTGGTGTTCAGTCAAAAAGTACTGCTTCATATCTTTTTAATTATTTAAATTATTCATTAATTTTTATTTATCTTTTGTTTGTTATTTTCCCTATTTTTTGGATTGCTCTTTTATCATTAAAAACTGAAGTTCAAGCCTTTGCCAATCCGCCTATTTTTATTTTTAAACCGCACTTTTTAAATTACTATAATCTTTTTGTTGAAGAAGGTTTTGGTAAATATTTATTAAATAGTATTATTATAGCTACTTCAAGTTCAATTATATGTCTATTAATTGGTGCTCCAACCGCATTCGCCTTATCTAGAAATCAAAATAAAGTAAATCAAGGAATATTAATATGGGTTTTAATATCAAGACTGGCTCCTGCCATGACATACGTAATTCCATTTTTTGTTGTATTTTCATATTTCAAAATGATTGATACACACTTGGGTCTTATTTTAACTTATTCAGTTTTTAATTTACCTT